>ENA-UESE01002251-UESE01002251.1-human-gut-metagenome-genome-assembly--contig:-NODE-2251-length-11859-cov-2.152521_pt1 | contig 11859 bp, 9 predicted proteins | sample MGYA00242995_ERZ507996 | MGnify/ENA primary metagenome ERZ507996 (study PRJEB26167, sample SAMN06115489) | human gut metagenome | host: Homo sapiens | place: China:Sichuan | collected 2015-04-15... | reverse complement strand
AGCCTTTAAATCTGTTGTGAATACCACACTGTCATCCAGAATGACTCCCGGCAGCTTGGAGGTCTGTTCATGCTTTTCCTGCAGCATCGTAATCTCATCCGCAAGTGCGCTCCATACCGTTACCTGATGTCCGTTATTTGTCAAAAGCCAGGTCAACGCAGTGCCCCAGCTGCCGGCACCGATCATACCGATTTTTGCCATAGTTATTTTACCATCCTACTCTAATTTATATCTGCTTTGTTTCTTAGTTCAGCGCTTCTTTATTTTTCTTAAAAAGATAGGTCTTGCGTTCTGTACCGGAAAGCAGACGTTTGATATTCTCCCGGTGCTTCCAATACGCCATTGCCGTCAGAAACGCCGCGATCACATACATCTCAATCCGGTGTCCGACCGGCATGGAAAACAGATCCATCTGTCCCATAATCACCATTTCGATCAGGAATCCTGCATAAACCAACAGGGAACCGAGGGAAACATAATGCGTCAGCAGGAAGGTACCGAAAAACAGGATCACACCCATTGGGATAAATGCCGGATGGATCGCCAGGATCAGGCCTGCTGTCGCAGCAATGCCCTTGCCGCCCTTAAAGCCTAAATAAAACGGATAGTCGTGTCCCAGAATTGCACCGAGTGCCGCATACATCGCAAGCAGATAATACATATCCTCATGTACGCCGCCTGCAAACAACAAGCGCACTGCTGCGATTGCCAGGATACATTTTAAAATATCTCCTGCCAGTACGATCAGTCCTGCCTTTGTACCGAGCACGCGCAGCGTATTTGTCGTTCCCGCATTGCCGCTTCCGTAATTGCGGATATCGATTCCATGCAGCTTTCCATAAATATAGGCAGTCTGAAACAGACCGAACAGATAGCCGATGGCTACACAGACCAGACGTTCCATCATTCGTTATTCTCCTTCCTCTCTCTGATAATGAATTTCAGAGGTGTTCCGCGGAATCCAAACGCCTCGCGGATTTTATTTTCTATATATCTCGTATACGAGAAGTGCATCAGCCCTTTATCGTTGACGAAAATAACAAATGTCGGAGGCTTTACCGATACCTGCGTAATGTAATACAGCCGCAGGCGCTTTCCCTTGTCCGTCGGAGGCTGCTGCAATGCAACCGCTTCCGCCATAATTTCATTCAATACGCCCGTTGCAACCCTCAGCGCATGGTTCTCAATGACTGCGTCGATCGTCTCAAACAGCTTGGGCAGACGCTGCCCGGTCAGTGCAGAAATGAAAATAATCTCTGCATACGGCATAAAGGAAAGGGTTTTTCTCAATGGCGTCCCACTTGTTGACCGCAATGATCATGCCCTTGCCCCGCTCATGAGCAATTCCTGCAATCTTGGCATCCTGCTCGGTCACGCCCTCTTCCGCATCGATGACAAGCACGACGACATCGGCGCGCTCTACCGCGCTGACGGTGCGGACGATCATATAACGCTCCAGCTCTTCTTTAATTTTATTTTTGCGTCGAAGACCTGCCGTATCAATGAAGATGTACTCTTTTCCGTTATGCACTACCTCGGTATCCACCGCATCCCGCGTTGTACCTGCAATATTGGAAACGATCACCCGATTTTCACCGATCAGGCGGTTAATAATGGACGATTTGCCGACATTCGGTTTTCCGACAATCGCAATTTTCGGACGATCATCCTCCTCTTCCATCTCTGCATCTTCAGGAAAATGACGTACAACTTCGTCCAGCATATCGCCGATCCCCATCCGGTTTGCCGCAGAGATCGGCCACGGATCACCGATCCCCAAATTATAAAACTCATAGACATCCGCCATGTATTTCTGGAAGCTGTCTACTTTGTTGACCGGTTTTTTGGAACGGCGCAGCATATCCGCTACCTTGGAATCTGCATCCACCAATCCCTGCTTGACATCTACCATAAACAGAATCACGTCCGCTGTGTCGATGGCGATCTGTGCCTGCTCCCGCATCTGGGACAGGATGATGTCCCCAGAATCCGGCTCGATACCGCCGGTATCAATCAGGGTAAAATTTTTATCCAACCACGAAATGTCCGCATAAATACGGTCTCTCGTAATGCCCGGTGTATCCTTTACGATGGAGATCATCTCTCCCGCCAGTGCGTTAAACAGTGTCGATTTTCCGACATTGGGTCTGCCAACTACTGCAACGATTGGCTTTCTTTTTCTTGCCATATATGCTCCTTTCCTTATAACGGACAACATTTCTCCCGCCTGTCCTTTGGCAATGCGCTGATTTTTCTAATCTGCACAGCTGCAATTTCCGGACTGGGGTTAAAATTCGCCCAGCAAACTTTCCGTAAAATCATATCCGCTTGATTTTACAATATTCACGGGTACTTGTAAAGCGCTGGAAATATCCTCAACCGTATAGTCGTCCAACAGCACCCTTTCGCCGCTTCGAAGGACGTTGATCGGCAACAGCAGCTCTTCACCCAGATGCTCGCCCTTTAACTGCGCCATGATATCCTGTCCGGTTAAAAGCCCTGTTACCGTAATCCGTTCTCCAAAAAAGTCGTTGCGGATCGGATGCACATGGACACAGAGCCCCGGAAATTCTTCCTCCATCCGTCTCGCCATCCGTTCGATGTAGGGTGCGACAATTCTGCCGGTTACTGTAGAAATTTCCCGCTTTCTGTGATTCCAGCGCTCCATCGCGCCGCTTTTTCGAAGCTGCCGCAGGGAATCTTCAAATTCTTCCAGCAAAAGCCGTATCATGCCGACACCGTTTTCCAGCTGCAGATACCCGTCGTAGTTATCCTCGTCCGGGATCTCCTCTTCCGCCAGGATATACCATTCGTCGCTGGCATGGATAAAATGCAGACCGTACTCGGGAAAAAGCTTTTCCTGCCATTTGTGGATCGTCGCAAGCACCTGCTGCGCGTCTTCTTTTGTAAAGGGCTCCAGAGGATACAGTCCCTCCCGGTATTTCGACAGTCCAACCGGCACAACCGACACGCTGCGCAGATGCGGCAAATATTTCGACATATCGGAAATGCTGCGTTCCAGCTCTGCACCGTCGTTGACTCCCTTGCATAAAACGATCTGACCGTTCATCTCGATGCCCGCCTCGTAAAAGCGATCGACCTTTTTGAGCGCGTCGCCTGCAAAACGGTTGTGCAGCATCATGCAGCGCAGCTCCGGATTTGTGGTCTGAAAGGAAATATTGATCGGAGACATATGATATTTGATCACACGTTCCACATCCTTGTCAGACATGTTTGTCAGCGTCACATAGTTGCCCTGCAAAAAGGAAAGACGCGAATCGTCGTCTTTAAAATACAGTGTTTCCCGCATTCCCTTCGGCATCTGGTCGATGAAACAGAAAATACATTTGTTGCTGCAGGAACGGTAATCGGCCATCAGACCGTTTTCAAACTCGACCCCCAGATCCTCCGCGTAATCCTTATCGATCTCCAACAGCCATTCTTCCCCGGACGGCTTGGCGATCAGCACCTCCACATACTCTTCCTCGATCATATATTGATAATCAAAAATATCTTCTACCGTTTCACCGTTGATCTCCAGCAGGCGATCTCCGGGTTCTATCCCCATCTCCTCTGCGATGCTGTCCGGTTTTACAGTTTTAATCAAATGCCCTTTTTGCTTCTTCATGAACTATCCTACTCCTGCATGCTTTCTGATCGGAAATTCTTCTTTTTTTGAATCCAATTCCTGTACCTTCCTATTTTACTAGAAAAATCCCGCTCTGTCACGAGAAATTTCTTGACGCGCCAACAGGCGGATGATATAAATGAAAGGTAAATGTACTGTCTGATGAATTCCATCAGGATATAATGGAGGAAAATCAAATGCCTAATTTACGCGAACTGGAAAATGCACTTCCCGTTGGCCCTCTGAAAATCATTGCGTTAAACTCCGCAGAGAAGCTCGGCAGAAATGTCACTGATTATCTCGTAACATTCCGCAGAAATATGCGCAAGACCGTACATGACGATCCTGCATTCCGCGGCTATATTGAAAACAACTATCTGGTTGACGCCAGCTGCCCCCGTTTCGGCAGTGGGGAAGGCAAGGGTGAACTACACGAATCCGTCCGCGGTACCGACCTCTATCTTCTGGTCGATGTCTGCAACCATAGCCTGACCTATTCTTTAAACGGTTATACCAACCATATGTCTCCCGATGACCATTATCAGGACTTAAAAAGAATGATTGCCGCCGTAGAAGGTAAGGCAAAGAGAATCAATGTCATTATGCCCTTCCTGTATGAAGGCCGTCAGCACAAAAGAAGTGGCCGTGAATCTTTGGACTGTGCCTATGCACTGACAGAGCTCGCTGAAATGGGCGGTACCAACTTTATCACCTGCGATGCGCACGACCCCTGAGGACAGAACGCATCCCCTCTGTGCGGCTTCTATAACTTTACCCCTCCGTATCAGTTCATGCGTGCCCTGCTCGACAACGTGCCGGATCTCATCATCGACAAGGATCATATGATGGTTATCAGCCCGGATGAAGGCGCACTCGACCGTACCACTTATTTTGCAAATGTGCTCGGCGTCAACATCGGTATGTTTTATAAGCGCCGCGATTACTCCGTGATCGTAAATGGCAAAAATCCCATCGTTGCGCATGAATTCTTAGGAGATAATATTGACGGCAAGGATATTGTGATCGTCGATGATATGATTTCCTCCGGCGGAAGTATGCTTGATACCGCCCGTCAGTTAAAGGAGATGAAAGCAAGACGTGTCTTCATCTGTACGACCTTCGGTCTGTTCACAGACGGCATGGCTGCATTCGACGAAGCCTATGAAAAGGGATGTTTCGACAAGGTAATCACCACCAACCTCACCTACCAGATTCCCGAACTGCTCTCCCGCCCTTACTACATCGAAGCGGACATGAGCAAGTTCCTGGCATCCATCATCGACTTTATGAACCACGATGTTTCCATGTCCAACGTCCTGACTCCTACCGAAAAGATCCGTACAATTCTGGAAAAATACAACAAGCGCGAGTCTTATTTATAAATTCCGTTATCAGACAGCTATACTGTCCGGTATCTTTATAAAAGCGCAAAAAAGAATGTGCCTTGGCACATTCTCGTAGCGCGTTTTTATTTCATAGGACGCATTTTCCTATGAAATAAAAAGAGCGAACCACTGCAAGGTGCAGAATGGTTCGCTCTTTTTTGTTCATGACAATAGAATGCGCACAGAACGTGCATTCTATTGTTTGCTGTCAACTACGTTCCAAAATCAGTCAGAGTTTACTTCATCACCATCTCTGCATCTGCCGGAAGCTCAAACGGCAGTTTTCCGGGCTTTTGCTGATACCAGAATGCCACAGAGGTATAATCATCGTATCTCGGTCCTGTCCAGCCAAGGTTGTCCATTGTCATCTTAAAATTCTTCGAAAAATAAACCGGATCTTTTACATGGAAGCGGTAAAGCAAAAAGCGCTGCTGCTGGTTGTAAAACTCTTCGTTATCGCCAAGGATCGCATATAATCCGGTATACAATCCGGAGAAGGTCTGATATTTGTTCAAAATAATATCATTTCCGAACCCGTAAGATCCGCAGAAATAATCCTCCGTACCGGTATAATTCATGGAAGGGTATTTCGCACCATCAATATACATCTTGATCTCGCCCTCTACCCAGCAGGTGTTGTTGCCATTCATACCGGAGGAAAAACATACACCGGCAAACATTCCGGGACCCTCAACGTTGTCCAGCACAGTATAGGAACGTCCTTTCTGCACCGGATGCTCCTGTCTGTAAACTGCATGGAAATATCCGCTGTCCTCCGGAATTTCCCCGTGCCAGCCGGAAATCATATAAAACAGCGTCTGCTTCTGCTCTCCTCTGTTTTCCATTGTAATTTTACAATGCTTGTAAAAAGGCATCTCCCAGTAGCTGTTATAGCCGCGTCCCGGTGCAGTCAGCATCGTCGCAGCGTTCAATACAACATACTTTCCATCCCTGTCCTTGAAATTCTCATCATAAGCACATCCGAAAAATGCGGAAATCGGTGCTTCTACCGAAGGGAACTCCTCATTATCCCAATAGATTCTCATCACAAAGGAATGTCCCACATAGCCGGTAAACCAGATATGCGTAATCATACCCGGTCCGTCGGTATCGCATAAAACAACCGTTTCTCCCGGCTCAATATCGATACAGGGACGCAATTTTTCGCAGTCCTTTGCATGCGTGCCGCCTTCTCTGGTTCCTGTTGGATTCTCTGCGGAAAACCCAAAACTCTCTCTTTGCCTGATCTGAAAAAGTGATGTCTCCATATCAAAATCTCCCTTTCGCTGCTCTTTTGTATTCCTTTTCCGTTTTACAGCTTATGCTTATTATATCTGATTTGCTCTTATCTGAAAAGGGATAACTTGCATTTCAAAATCGGAAATTAGCAGGAAAACAGCAAAATCTATAGTTTTAAAAAGGACACAGAAAACTCCTTTGCAAAACACCTCCGGACGAGTTATACTGAAAGAAAACCGCGAGTGTCATACATGGACCAGAATGAATCCAAAATGCAGATCGCAGTACTGATCGATTCAGAAAACGTCAGTTCCAGATATGCATCTATCATTTTTAATGAAATCGAAACCTACGGCTTTGCCACTTATCGCCGCATCTACGGTAACTGGACAAAAAATAACGGCTGGAGTGAAAATATTCTTCTGGAGAATTCCATCACGCCGATTCAGCAGTTTAACTATACCTCGGGCAAAAATTCTTCCGACATGACGATGGTCATCGACGCGATGGACATCCTCTATTCCGGCAATGTAGACGGTTTCTGTCTCGTCACCAGCGACAGCGATTTTACCCGGCTCGCCATGCGCCTGCGGGAAGCCAATATGTACGTGATTGGTATGGGAGAATCCAAAACCCCTGCCGCCCTCACAAAAGCGTGCAACAAATTCATCCATCTGAATCTGATTTTTGAAGCAAGTGTTACCCTTTCCGAAAGTCAGACCGCCGAACTGCATGAAGACTTTTCCTCCGACCGCAGCGTCAAAGCGAATGCAGTCACCCCGATCGCTGATATCGAAGAAGCCATCATTTCTGTCATCAACGATAATGAAAACAAAGGGAAACTCACCTATATGGGAGAAATCGGCAGCCGTTTAAACAGCAAATTCACCGATTTCGATGTCCGTAACTACGGATATACCAAGCTCTTAACATTTATTCAGGACAAATGCGCCAAGCTCGAGCTGGTGAAAGAAAATTCCTCTTATTATGTGAAAGTCCGCGAAATAAACAATGTTTCCGAAATGCAGAAGGAAGTAACGGATCTCATTGAGAAAAGCGGCGGCAGTGTAGATAATCTCTCTGTCATCTACGACTGCCTGAAAAAGAAGCATCCGGACTTTGACCTAAAGGATTACGGCTACAGCCGCCTGTCCAGCTTCTTACGCAGCATGGGCAATATCTACGTACGTGGAAACGCTGTTACCCTAAAGGATGCGGCAAAGCAAAAGACTCGAAAAAAAACAAAACAATAGAATGCACATTTCGCGGATCTTCTATTGTCATGAACTATGAGAAACACGCTCCGCGAGTTTCTCAAGTTATCGCGGCAGTCGCCAAGGTCTCGTGCAAGCACGGACTTTGGCTCGTTGCACGCGTAAACAATAGAATGCACGCTCTGCGAGCATTCTATTGTCATGAATAAAAACGTCCGGCAAAATGCCTTTGGAATTTTTTCCATCTGCATTCTACCGGACGTTTTTCAGATCGTCTCAGGCTTCTTGAACGGATTCTGCGATCCGCTCTCTGATATAACTTTCCAGGAAATCCGCCGTCTTTTCAATCCCCATCCGGCTGCTGTTGATACTCAGATCATAATTACGGGAATCTCCCCATTTTCCCTTTACGTAATAGTTGTGGTACATCTTACGCTGGCGATCCTGCTTTTCGATCATATTCTTCGCTTCTTTCTCCGTCAGGTTGTGAAGCTTCATAATACGCGCAGTCTTGACCGGAATATCGCCCAGCACGAAAATCGTGATCAATCCTGGGGTTCCTGCAAGTTTTGTTTCCGAGCAGCGTCCTACAACGACAAAGGATTCTCCCTCATCTGCTTTTTTCTTCAGATACTCGAACTGCATCTGCGCGATATTTTCTTCTGCAGAGGTCGAATACTCCCTTACCCTTCTGGAAAACAGGATGTTTCTGGGCACTTCATCATAACGGTGCAGCGTTTTGGCGTCTACGTTTCTCTCCTGCGCAATAGATTCCAGAATATTGCTGTCGTACAAAGGCAGATCAAACCTTTTTGCCAGAGTCTCCGCAATCACATGTCCGCCGCTTCCAAATTCCCGTCCTACAGAAATAATCAGCTGTTTCTTCATACACATACCCCTCCGTTACCCCTTATATTTTTCGTTTCGGAGAATTCAGTTTTGCCGCAGGCAAAAAACTCCCTCCGGCAAAACAGGATTCTGCTTTTAGAAATATCTCAGGAAAATGCAAACCATCGAAATCGAAATGACAATGATCGTCGCAGGTGCCGCATATTTACAGTAATATCCCCATCCAATCGGATAGCCTTGCTTGGTCGCGACGGAAATTCCAACAACGTTTGCAGATGCGCCAATCGGTGTTGCGCTGCCGCCGATATCGGTTCCCATGGAGAGTGTCCACGCCAGCGTACTCAAATCTATGCCCTGCATCGCCGACAGCGTCTGGATGACCGGAATCATCGTCGCTGCAAACGGAATATTGTCAACAAATGCACTTGCAATTGCGGATATCCAGAGAATAATCGCGCACCTCAGCATGCCGTTTGAGCCGCTCAATTTACTGATCAGACCGGCGATTTCTTCCAGTACGCCCGTCTGCTCCAATCCGCCGACTACAACAAACAGACCAATAAAGAATAAAAGCGTCTTATAGTCTACTTTGGCAAGCAGCTCTTTTGCATCCTTATACTGTGTCACAAGTGTCAAAATCGCAATAAACGTACCGATAAACGCAACGGTCAGCCCCGTCTGCGCATGGGTTACCAAAAGGACAACTGCCAGCAGGAAAATGACACAGCTCTTTGCAAACTCACCTTTATCTGTAATCGCTTCCTTCGGATCGGGATAAGAAGTAACCGGAACCGCTGCACCCTGTCCGGCCAGCTCCTTATGAAAGCATAAGTAAAAATAAATCACGATGACAACCAGCGAAATCAGAGCGATAAAGCCGGTGTTGGAAATAAATTCACCGAAGGTATATCCCAGGGATGTGCCGATGATAATGTTGGGCGGGTCTCCACACATCGTTGCCGAACCTCCAAGGTTCGCACAGAAAATTTCCGACAGAATAATCGGAACCGGATTACACTTGAGCGTCTGCGCCAGTTCCAGCGTAACTGCCGCCAAAAACAGGATGACCGTAATACTGTCGATGAACATCGCCAGTACAAAAGACATCAGCATAAACGTGATAAATACCGGAATCGTGCGATATTTTACCAGCTTTGCGATCTCCAGACAGAGCCAGCCGAAAAAACCTGCCTTTCCCATTCCCTCTACCATGATCATCATACCTAAAATGAAAATGATGGTAGACCAGTTAATTCCGGATGAAGATGCCTCTCCTTCCGCTGCCGTGTACCAGAAGCTTGCCTGAAAGATGCTTTTCACATTCAGCGTTTCCACAATCGCATCCTTACTGTGCATGCCCAATCCAAACACCAGTACGATCATCAAAAGTCCGCAGCCAAGGGACACATACTGCCGCTCGATTTTGTCCAGGACAATCAGGACAAACATCACAACGAAAATCAGAACTGCCAATATATGCGGTGCCATTTTCGTTCCCTCCTCTCATATTCTCTTTTGACATTATAATGCATTTTTCGAGGAAGCATAATTGATACTTTGCACAATAAATTCAATCAAAATTCAGCATCTTTCCAGTTCTCTTAACATTCTTCTGGACAATTTGACATAGCACGTCAACTCTGCATGAAACCTTCTCCGCTTCCAGAGCATGAACTGCCGTCTCTTTCCCTTCACTCCATCGGAACTGCAATCCCGATCAGCGTGTCCTCCGCCAACTGATAGGCAATCTCCTCTTCCCAGTTTAAATCAGCTGTTTTTTGTGAAAAATGGATCTTTAACATCGCCTGATCTTTTGGCGCAGAACCGGCGTTTTTCAATGCCGCCAAAAACAGTTGATATTCCGGATCCGTAATCAGGTACAGCTCTGTCATCTCCCCTGCGGTTTCACCATAAAAATACCAGTCCTCAAATTCACAGTGCGGATTGAAAAAAACAAACGCATTGTCCGCCTGATAAAAACCGTGCCTGTCCTTTGCAGAAGCTTTTTTCGCAGGCGGATTGTTAAAATCGTCTTCCGTATTTTGCGGTGAACCTGCATCTGTGCTGCCTGCTGCAGTCCCGTCAGATTCTGCCCAGGGGATATCGTTCCCACCCATAAGCTCCGGGACCAGGTCTTTCGCAGCCTCATACAAACGTCCAAAACGTTCCAGTTCCCTGCACAGCGGCAGCAGCTCCTCGCCGAGCTCTGTCAAATAGAAACGAACATCGCCTGTCCGATGGACTCTCTCCTGAAGCATCCCGAATACATCGGTATCCGACAGGTCTTCCAATCCTCCCGGCTTTTCGTCTGCGGACACAACGATCGTCGCCGTGCCCTCTTTTTCCGCGGACACCAGCCCGGCAGCCTGCAGCACACAAAGCTCTGTCCCCACGCCCTGCTCGTCTTCGTCCATACATCCCGCCAACTGTTTTTCGGACATCGGCTCTTTTTTTAATAAAAATACGATCTGCAGGCGGCTGCCGCTCAAAAGCTTCGCCGCCTGCAAACCGGACTTCCATACGTTTTCTGTATTCATCCTGTAAGGCTTACCTCATCTGTATTTCTATCTCCGGCTGCGGTACGTCCAGACAGGAAAATCCGATCTGTACCTTGAACAGGTCGCCGTCCAGATAGATTTCAAACGTTCCCTTCTGCAGCGTCGTCAGGTTCTGCGCAATCGACAGTCCCAGTCCGCTGCCCTCCGTACTTCTGGAAATATCGCCGCGGATAAACCGTTCCGTCAGCTCCTCGGCACGGATGTTCAACGCCTGCGCGGAAATATTTTTCATTGTAAATACCGCGGTTTCCCTATCATCCTGTCTGACTCTGCGGATTTCCAGATAGACCCGCGTGCCTTCCAGCGCATACTTGCAAACATTGGAAAACAAATTCTCCACCACGCGCCAGATTCTTCTCGGATCGGCTTCGATATAAACCGGCTCCGGCGGCAAACTGACGATCATTTCCAGGCATTTTTCCTTTAATTTGTCATCGAACTCCCCGCAGGTCTGCTTGACGAGTTCCTTGAAGTCCAGTCGCTCCATCTGCAAAGAAATATTGCCGGACGTGATCTTGGACGCTTCCACCAGATCGTCCGTCAGCTGCTTCAGGCGCTGGGACTTCGCATCCAACACCTGTATATAGCCTTTCGCGCGCTCGTTGTCGATCTGCTCGCGCTTTAACAGGTTCACAAAATTGATAATTGACGTCAGCGGCGTTTTGATATCATGAGAAACATTCGTAATCAGATCGGCTTTTAACCGTTCGTCCTTCATGCTCTTTTCAACCGCCGTCTTGATGCCGTCTCCGATACCGTTGACCGCTTCTGCCAGCTCCCGGTTTTCTCCGTGCATGTCGGAAAGATCGACCTTCAGATCCAGATCGCCGCGCCCCAATCGAACCGCAGTGTCCACAATCTGCTGCAGATCCTTTTTCGAACTGTACAGCACCAGAATCGCAATGATATCGATTACAGCCGCAATCAAAATTCCTACAACACCGCAGCCGCCCAGAATCAGGTTGCCCGCAAGCAACAGCAAAACC
>ENA-UESE01002245-UESE01002245.1-human-gut-metagenome-genome-assembly--contig:-NODE-2245-length-11902-cov-2.867653_pt1 | contig 11902 bp, 13 predicted proteins | sample MGYA00242995_ERZ507996 | MGnify/ENA primary metagenome ERZ507996 (study PRJEB26167, sample SAMN06115489) | human gut metagenome | host: Homo sapiens | place: China:Sichuan | collected 2015-04-15... | reverse complement strand
GGCAGACGGCGGCTGCACACGGTCAGTCTGACCGCCGCGCTGCAAAGCGGCGCAGTGCTGTCGATCTGCGGTGCGGACGGGCGCGTGCTGCACAGCTTTACCGGGATGGACGGCAAGGTGCACACCTACCACGCCGTCCTCCGCAATGCGTATCTCGACAGCGGGGCGCTCCGCCTGACGGGCAGCGGCAGCGTCCGCATCTTCGGCATCTCGCTTCACACAAGTGAAGCCGCCGTGCTGCGGCGGCGCATCAACCCGCAGCAGAAAAAAGAAGGAGGAAGTCAGACATGACGATTACAGCAGAAGTCAAAGGATGCACGATCTCCCTGCTCCAGCCGCCGCTTGCGGGCGGTACGGTCGGCGATGTGACGGTCGAATTTCACTTTGACGAAGTCTGGAACGGCTACACACGCACGGCTGTTTTCCGCGCGCACGGCAAAACCGTGCTGATGCTGCTTGCATCCGACCGCTGCACGCTGCCGCCCGAGGCAACGGCGGGCGGCGACGTGCTGCTCGGCGTTTTCGGCGTTTGCGGGGAGAAGACTCTGACCACACCGTTCTGCCGCCTTGCGGTCGCGCAGGGCGTGCCGACGGCGGGGGACGTGAGCACCGGGGTGACGCCGACGCTCGCGGCACAGCTGCTTGCTGCCTACGGGCGGCTGACCGCCGCAACGGCAGAGGCAGCGGGCGGCGACACCGCCGCCGTGACCGTGACCGAGGGGGAAAGCGCCCTGCACTTTGCCTTCGCCCTGCCCCGCGGTGAAAAAGGCAAAGACGGCGCACCCGGAAAAGACGGAGCTGACGGAAAGCCGGGCGAAAAGGGCGACAAAGGCGACACAGGAGACCCCGGCAGTGATTATGTACTGACAGATGCGGACAAGTCGGAGATTGCCGCGCTTGTGCTTGCGCAGATACCCGACGGAGACGAGGTGGCGTATGGATAAAGTCGTTGTGACAAAAAACAAGCTGGACGCACTCGCGCAGCACATTAACGCAAAGGCAGGGACAAGCGGTGCAAAGACGCTTACGCAAATGCAATCAGCTGTCGATGGGATTTCAAAAAAAGAAACCGTAGAATGGCATCAATGCCCGGTATCGGTGCGGAATTATCTTGCGGATGTCACTTATGATCCAAGCGATTACAGCACGTCGCAGATCGAGACATATCTGACAAACATCCCGGCGGATTCAAAGCCCATCGGGAAAGCTGCCGATGGCGTTACATATTACAACGAAATACCGAACAAAGAAACGCCGTTTTCGTCTGCGAATACGGCGGGAACGCTGAAGCCATTGGACGGTTTGCGACTGATAAACGGCGGCACATATGGGCAAAATATCCGCGATTTGGGCGGATGGGCTTGCGACGGCGGGACTATTAAATACGGCATGTTATACCGCGGCGCCGATGTCTTCCCGACAGACCCGTACATTCGCCCTATCCTTGTGGGCGAATGCGGTGTCAGAATGGAGCTCGACCTGCGCGGAAAGCAGGAAGAGCCGGTACGCGACAGCTCCGCGCTCGGAAACATCGGATATTGTTGCCCGGAAACATATGTATGGTATTCGCTTACCAACACGGTGGCGTGGCGCGAGATACTGCGGTGTATTTTCGATTGTGTCTTGGCTACAACGCCGGTATATTTCCACTGCTCCGCCGGCATGGACAGAACCGGCACGGTCGCCTGCATCATAGAAGCGCTGCTCGGTATGAGTCAAGGCAATATAGACAAGGACTATGAACTGTCGTCTTTTGCCGGGACTGCGTACCTGAAAAAGCGCAACGGCGTACAGTGGGCACAGCTGATCGGCGAGATCAACGCACTGACAGTCGGATCGACATTCCGTGACAAGGTTGTCAACTGGGTTGCCTCGCTCGGATTCACGGCGGCAGAAATCAACGCCTTTCGCGCGGCGATGATCGACGGGACGCCTGAAACCGTGACGCCCGGTATTGCCACCTATACCATCACCAAGTCACAGACAAATGCAACGATAACGGGCGAAACATCTGCAACGCAATATCAAGAATATACTGCGGATATCGTACCAAACGCCGGATATAGGCTGTCAGACATTGCTGTAACAATGGGCGGCGCCGACATCAAAGGACAAACATATGTACAGGAATCGTATCCCGAAGAGAAAGGCAAAGTCTATATACAATCTGTGACTGGTAACATAGTGATCACAGCAAAAGCGGATGCGTCTGCACCTACTTACACAAATTTAGCCGACCCGACAAGCGACCAGTGGAAAAACGGATACAGAATATCGTCAACAGCGATAGTTGCGCAGAACGGCAAAACCGTATCCAATCCTGTTGATGTTGCAATAGGAGATGTTGTACGGGTAAAGGGTGTGAATTTTGTTGCGAACGAAGACCGGTATCAGTTATCCGGTTACAACTCCTTAGGGACAGACATAACACAACGAGCATATATATCTTCTTTGCCCAGTATTGTGTTAGATTACACACTAGACGGCGTTGTGCATGTATTCACGGTTCAATATAACCAGCTTGCAAGCGGCGGCGCGCTGCGCTTTGCGTTTACGACGCCTACGGATGCAAATGCGGTGGTTATTACCAAAAACGAACCGATTGAAGGAGGTACGGGAACATGACATGGGAGATTGTACTCGGCATCATTGCCCTTGTCGGGCTGATCATCAGCGTTGTAACACCGATCGCAAAGCTGGATGCCAGCATCACCGGGCTGAAATGCTCGATTGACGCGCTGAATCAGAACATGGCGCGCAACGAGGAGCGCATCACGCACCACGGCAAGCAGATTGACGACCATGAGCACCGGATCACGGTGCTCGAGCAGAAGGAGGAGGCACACGAAAATGGGTAAATACGGGCTGGCAAAATGCCCGGTGTTCAAGGAGGACGGCGACGTCTACGAGACCGCGCCGTTCGGCGAGCGCCGCGGTACATACACGCACAAGGGCGTGGATATTGTGCGGCATATCGGCTTCAACACGACCGCGACGGTCACTGCCATTGCCGACGGCACGGTGATCGGCGTGCGGACGACCGTCACGGGGGTCAACCATTCCGCCAATGTCGAGGGCAACTATGTAGCCATCGACCACGACGGCGGCATGGTGACGAAATACTTTCACCTGCGGTATGGCAGCATCCCCGCTGCCATCCGCAAGGGTGCGAAGGTCAAAGCCGGGGACACCGTCGGCTATATGGGCAATACGGGCGACAGCTACGGCGCGCATCTGCATTTTCAGGTCGAGCAGGACGGCAAGCCGATCGACGGCGCGCCGTATCTGCGTGGTGAAAAGGTCATCGGCAGCGCAAAGCCCACGCTTGACGCCGACCTTGCGAAGCTGACGGCGGCGAAGGTGATCAACTCGCCGGACTATTGGAAGAAGACCGCGCCGACCGTGCGCTATTTGCCCGAGCTGCTGCACAATATGGCGGAGGTGGTGCAATGAAGATCGTCTTTGAGGGCAGGGGCAAAAAGCGCCGCACGCTCGCCGAATTCTCCAAGCGGGTGGTGGCTGCGCTGATCATCGTATGGTTTGCGGGCGTGCTGCTCGGCACGGCGGTGGTCGCGGTGCAGACCCTGCGCGGCGACATGACCGTCAACCTCTCGGATCTGCTCCTCTACATCGGCGCGCCGATGACCGGCGGCATTGTGACCTATCTGCTCAAGAGCGCATACGAGAATAAGGAGAAGATCAAAAGCGGCAGAGCGAGCGGTGCAGAACCGTCCGACCTGCCGTGAAAGGGGGTGAAAGTATGGAAAGCGTACTGAAGAAGGTATCCAGCCGCAAGTTTCTGGTCGCCGTCAGCGGCGTGGTCAGCGGCATTGTGCTGATCGTGGGCGGCAACACCACCGAGGGCATGACGGCGATCGTCACCTCGGTCGTCGCCTATCTCGCCGCCGAGGGGCTGGTCGACATGGCAGCCGTGAAGAAACAGAGCGAAAACGCAGGCAAAACTGAGGATTGATTTTGCATTTTCCTGTTTCAAACGCGCAAACATATGTTATAATAGTCTCGCGGCAGTCGCCGCGAGACTATTATTTTTACGGAGGACCACATGAAGGTCACGACTTTGAAGAAATACGCAGAGCTGATCGCGCGACGCGGCGTCAATCTAAAGAAGGGCGACGAGGTCGTCATCACCGCCGAGCTGGATCAGCCGAAATTCGTGGAATATGTTGTCGAAGCCTGCTACAAGGCGGGCGCAAAGAAGGTCACGGTGGACTTCACCCACCAGCCGCTGCAAAAGCTGCATGTCAAATACCGCAATCTGAAGACGCTCGGCAAGGTGGAAGACTGGGAAGTCGCCCGCCTCGAGCACTACATCGAGACGCTGCCCGCCCGCATCTACCTCATCAGCGAAGATCCGGACGGACTGCGCGGCATGGACCGCGAGAAGAACGCCAAGGGCGCACAGGCGCGCAGCAAGATCATCAAGCCCCTGCGCGACCGGATGGACAACCGCTACAAGTGGTGCATCGCCGCCGTCCCCGGCAAGGCATGGGCGCAGAAGATGTTCCCCGGCATCCGCGCGAGTGCCGCGATCGAGAAGCTGTGGGAAGCCATCCTCTACACCTCCCGCGCCGACGGTGACGACCCGATTGCCGCATGGGACGCGCACAATGCCGACATCGCCGCGCGCTGCGCATACCTCAATTCGCTCGGCATCGACACCCTGCATTACACCGCGTCGAACGGCACGGACTTCACGGTCGGGCTGATCGACCGCTCCGAATTCTGCGGCGGCGCGGAAGCCATCATCGGCGGCGAGATCTTCAACGCCAACATTCCCTCCGAGGAGGTCTACACCAGCCCGAAGCGCGGTCGTGCCGAAGGCATTGTCTACTCGACCAAGCCCCTCTCCTACAACGGGCAGCTGATCGAGAACTTCTCCATCCGCTTCCACGAGGGCAAAGTGACCGAGGTGCACGCCGAGAAGAACGAGGAGATGCTGAAGACCATCGTCTCGATGGACGAGGGCGCATCCTACCTCGGCGAGGTCGCGCTGGTTCCCTATTCATCCCCCATCAATCAGCTCGGCTATCTGTTCTACAACACGCTGTTTGACGAAAACGCGGTCTGCCACCTGGCGCTCGGCGAGGGGTATACCAACACGCTGCGCGGCTTTGCGGACATGACGCGCGAGGAATGCACCGCCGCCGGCATCAATGACTCGATGATTCACGAGGACTTTATGATCGGCGCGCCCGACCTCTCGATCGTTGCCACGCTCCGCGACGGGACGGAGAAGGAGATCTTCAAAGACGGCACCTGGGCATTTTGATGTTGACCGGCGGATGCGGTCCGGAACGCCCGGCGAAAACAAAGAAATCACGGAAGCATCCTGCCTCTGCCTATTAAAAGATGAAAACCGCTCAATACCGAGCGGTTTTCTGCATATCGGTTCTATTTTCGCCGGGTCTACCCGCGCAAATCACCGTCGCCTTATGGAAATAAGGCTTGACGGTAATTTGCACGGCTTCCGAACTCGCCTGCGCCGGTCAAGGCGACTGAGGCAATACACCTTGCGCGCCTTTTTCGTGGATTCTGCATCCGTCTACATCGGTCAAGGAGCAAAAATGCGGTCCGGAACGCCCGGCGAAAACAGACGGAACGGCGCCATACGGTGTATGCACCGTATGGCGCCGTTTGTCTTTCGTCGCTTTCGTATTTCTTACTTATACTTATAGAATCCCTCGCCGGAGGACATACCGAGCTTGCCTGCGTCGATATATTCCTTCAGCATCTTCGACATGCCCTTGAAGTTGTAGGGCGCGAGGAAAGACGGGATCTTCACATACATCTGCACGATGTTGTACGCCGTGGTCAGACCGACGGTATCGAGGATTTGGAACGGTCCCTTGGGCGAGCCCGTGCCGAGCGTCCACGCCTTGTCGATGCTCTCGGGGTCGGAAATGCCGTTGACATAGAGGTCCATGCCCGAGAACAGCAGCGGGATCAGCATCGAATTGAGCAGATAACCCGCCTTTTCCTTGCGTACCGGCAGCGGGATCATACGGATCTCCTTGGCAAAGTCCATGATGAGGTCAAAGTACTTCGCGTCGGTCTTGGGCTGTGCCATGATCTCGGCGGTGTTGTTCTTCCAGATGGAGTTTGCAAAGTGGAGCGACAGGAACTTCTCGGGTCTGCCGGTGAACTTCGCGAGCTTGGAGGGCAGCAGGGTGGAGGAATTGGTGACGATGACCGTCTTCTCGGGCAGGAGCGGTGCAAGCGCGGTGTAGAACGCATCTTTCTGCCGGATGTCCTCCGCCATCGACTCGATGACGAGGTCGGCGTCTTCGACCGCCTTTTTCATGTCCAACTCCAGCTTCAGCCCGGTGTACGCGCGCTCCACGGCAGCAAGGCAAGCATCCTTGTCAAAGCTCTCGTAGTCGGCAATGCCGCGCGCCCAGGTCGCCGGGGTCTGTCCCTCGGGGGTCGCCATCTTCTCGATGGTCTTGGTGTAAACGGTCTTCAGGTGATCCAGCTTCGGCTGGGTGCGCCCGATACTGCCCTGGCTGCGCAGCCAGATGGTGACGTCAAAGCCGCAGTACGCCGCCTGGAAGGCGATCTGGCTGCCGAGCACGCCGCCGCCCGCAACAACGATTTTTTTCATGGTTTTTTCTCCTTGTGTAAAAAAATTTCATACACAGACAGTCTACCACAGGCTTGTTAAAAAAGCAACGATAATTTTATTAAAAATTATCATTTTTTGTCGAAGGCGCATAAATCCAAGGTCTGACCTTATGACGCATTGTCCGTGCTCTCCTTTTCCCTTCTCCAAGGCGGCGTGTCCTCCGCCGCCTTGAAGTTGTAGATCGGCTTGAGGACATCAACGACCTCCACAGCATCCCGCACCGCATTCTCGATCTCGGCAAGCGACTTGTACGCCATCGGCGCCTCGTCGATCGTCTCCGCCGAGACCGAGGTGGTATAGATCCCCGCCATCGACGCGCGATATGCCTCCATATCCAGCGTTTCTTTGGCGCGTGCGCGCGACATCACGCGCCCCGCGCCGTGCGGCGCCGAAAAGTTCCATTCCGGATTGCCGCGCCCGACCGCCAGGATCGAGCCGTCGCGCATGTTGATCGGGATCAGCAGCCGCTCGCCCGCATGGGCGGCGACCGCGCCCTTGCGCAGGATCATCTCCCCGGTGTCGATGTAATTGTGGATCGTGTGGAATGCGTCCGCCGCCGTCGTGCCGGTGTGCGCGAGCAGGATCTCCGCCATTTTCTCGCGGTTCCGGCAGGCAAAACGCTGGCAGATCTCCACGTCGTGCAGATAATCCGCCATGAAGCTGCCGTAGAGCCAGCAGAGGTCGGCGGGCACCGACAGCGCCTGCGTGACAAAATCCCGCTTCAGCGCCTGCAGCGCACCCTCGATCTCCGCGCGTCTGCCCGCCGCCTTGTAGGTGCGGATGATCTCATCGCGCGCCTTAAAATAGTCTTCTTTGCCCATATGCAGGTCAACGGCAAGCTGCTGGTAGATCTCAGCCACCTGCTTGCCGAGGTTGCGGCTGCCGGAATGAATGACCAAATAGAGCGTGCCGTCCGCCGCGCGATCCGCCTCGATGAAATGGTTGCCGCCGCCGAGCGTCCCCAGCGAACGCTCCAACCGGCGGCTGTCCCGCAGCGCGCGGAAGCAGCGCAGCGCCGTCAGGTCAAAGCGCTCCTGTCTGCCTTCCCAAACCCGCATGCCGGACGGGATGAAGTGCGCCGCCGCATCCAGCGTGGGCAGATCGATCGCACGCTCTTTCAGCCGCACGGTGTACATGCCGCAGCCGATGTCCACCCCCACGATGTTGGGGCAGACCTTGTCGGTGACGGTCATCGTGGTGCCGACGGTGCAGCCCTTGCCTGCATGGACATCCGGCATGATCCGTACGCGGCTGCCCGCCGTCAGCGGATAGCTGCACATGCAGCGGATCTGTTCGATCGCGCTGTCCTCCACCGCCTGCGCATAGCAGACTGCCGTCGTCACCGTTCCCTGAATCTCAAACATACCGGGGCTCCTTTCCGTGCGCCGCTTTCGCGCATCCGCAGTTTGTGATGCCAGTATAGCGGAAAACTGCCCCCGCATCACGGAAAAAAAGTTGCGAGCATCACTGCCCGCAGCTTTTTTGTTTCAGCAGCCGTTCCCGCATCAGCGAGACGAAGTGCGCCGGCTCGACCACGCGCACGGTCGGTCCGAAGGACAGAATGCGGATGACCATTTCGGTCTCGTCGTCCCAGTCGTACAGGATCGTCACCCGGCAGCGGTCATCTGCAAGGCGCTCCGCGCGCTTCTCAAAGTGCGCAAAATGCATCAGCACGCGCTCCGGCGTATTGCGCTGATCCACCATCTCGAGGACGACCTGCCGCCGCTTCGGCACACGGCGCCGCAGCGGCACGGGCGCGCAGCCGCCCGTAAAGCGCTCGCAGTGCACGATGCGCGCAAGATTTACCGTGGCGGCGCTGCTGCCGCCCTCGCCGATCAGGCGGAATTTATCGTCCTTCTCGGAGTATTCCAGCCGCACCGGCAGGAGCGTGATATGCAGAATGCTGCCGCGGCGGTTGGTCATGTCCACACGCAGCGGCTGCTTCTGCCGGATCGCGTCGAGGATCAGCCGGAAGCGGCGGATGTAACCCGCATCCGTATAGGGATCGCCGTCCGCATAGCGATCGAACACGCAGATATCCTCCGGCAAAAACAGCGGCTCCACGTCGTCCGCATCCGGCGGCGTGTCGGTGAACAACCGGATGCGCGGATCGAGCAGAATCGCCTTTTGCCAGCGCCGCTCAGTCAGGGTCAGCGGCAAGGTAGGCGCATGGCGCAGCGGCGTTGACCCATCCGCCGCCAGCAGCTGCCACCTGCCGTCCGTCAGCGCGGGCTCGATCTGCAGCACGCTCTCGCCGAACGCATGCTCGGCAATGATGGCGCGCAGCTCCCCCTTTTCAAGCGGGTGATCGATTGCGGCGCGCAGCACGGCAGCCACGGCGTTGTAATACGCGCCGTAAAGCTCACTGAAGATCACTGCCGCCGCCCCCTTCCGCGTCCGCGATGCCGTACATGCGGTACATTGCCTCGATGTCCCGCCCAAACTGTCTGCCGACCGCCTCGTTGGAGAAGCGATAGGACACGATGCGGCAGAGAAACGTGCGCATCCAGGGCAGGATCTCGGTGCTGTCAAAGAGCTCCGCCGAAAAGCGGCTGGTGTGCGCGTCGAGACGCTCCACACTGCCGCAGCGCTTCTCGCGCTCGAGCCGTCGGTGGATATGCGCCTCGTCGTCGCCGTAGCGCACGGTAAACTCCACATGCTCCGTGCGGTGGCGCGCACCGCCCTGCGTGCTGACGCCCCACATATGCGGGCGCATCCCGTCGAGCTTCTGCCGCAGCACGGCAAATCTGCCGCACACCTCCCCCGCCTCGACCGCCGCAATGTTGTCCGTGCGAAAGGAGGTGATGCGCCCCGTCCGCTCCGCGTAGGCAAGCAGGTACTGCCGCCCGCTCTGCACGCTGATGAAAATGCGCAGGGGAACGACGTACTCGCTGAATGTGCCGCCGCGGCGGCGGTTGACGACCTGCAATGTCACAAAGCGCTGCGCCCGCATGGCGCCGAACAGCGCATACAGGATCTCGCTGTCGGTCGTGCCGGTGATATAGTGATGCTTGAAGGTAAACAGGTCGGTATGCGGCGCGGTTTTGTCCAGGAGGTATGAGCCGATCACCCCGCAGGGCGCGACCTCGGAAAAGAAGTCGAGCACCGCCGCATCGAGGATCGGCGCATCCGCCGCGCGGCGATAGTAGAGCGTCTTGCCGCGCTTTTCGGTCTCGATCAACCCCTCGGACACATACTCGCCGAGCTTTTTGCGCACGGTGGAAGCGTCAAACAGGCGCGGCGACGGGAAGACGGCGAGGCGGTCGTCCAGCGCCGCCGTGATGTCGGCAAGCGGGAGCGCCGTCGCAGGCGTTTCCAGAATGTCAAAGAGCAGAAAATGAAGCGGGATTTCGCCGTCGGTAAAGCGCTTTGCCTTCCACGCCGCATACAGCGGATTGTGCCGCACGGTGCGGCTGTCGATGGAGATGAAGACGCGCTTCCCCGCCGGGGTCTGCGTAAAGCGCATGGAATCGCCGAGATAGCTCTCCATGCGCCGCCGCTCGTCGTCGTAGGAACGGGCGCTTTTCGCGGTGTACTCCTCCCGCCCCTTGAAGCCGTAGACGTAAAACTCGCGCATGTATTCGCGGATGCGGCTGAAATTCTTGACCAGTTCACTGTATGCCATGCGCATTCTCCTTTTTGTCAATACGGGGAAGAAAAAAAGCGGTTCCCCGAAGCGGGATCCCTGAAATTTTCCCGTGCAGCTGTCGGAATCGGTGCTCCGACACCCCATGCCAGTGTAACATAAAAAACCAAAAAGCACAAGAGCAAGATTGCCGGCATCGAATGCGGCGGCAGTCGGCGCACAGTGGAGAGCGAAGAAATAACCCCATGCAGAAAGACACTGCCGAAAGCTCTGCTTCCGGCAGTGTCTTTTTATTTTCCGGTACGCGCTCAGATCTCTTTCAGATCCTTATAGGCTTCCAGTGCGGGGCTTTTGTCGCCCACATACCAGTAGTCGCAGCAGTCGCCGCCAAGCGCCTCGGTCTGCGTCCGGATCAGGCGGGCGTGCATCATCCGAGCAAGATAATGATCCGTCCGGCACAGATAAGGCAGCAGGTCCGCATAACCGTGCGCCTTAGCGTATCTGACAATGGGGCAGCCGACCAGGTGAAAACAGAAGCCCTCCGTGCGGTGGTCGGGATTGAGCTCGATCTTCCAGCTATCCATCCACTCGCCCTTTGCCTGATGCGCCTTCTGCATCCGGATAAACCGCGCATAGGTCTTCTCAAACAGCCTGTAAGGCCACTTACTCCGATTGTCGTCCACAAATCTGCCGAGCCACTGCATACGTTCCGCCGCGCGGCGCTTGATTTCCAGCAGCACCTCGCCGTCCATGCGGCGGTCGCTTGCCTCGTAGAAGGCAAGAATCGTGAACCAGTCAAGCATATTCTTTGCCATGATATTTTTGCCGAGGTCGGGCATATCCCTAAGAAACGTCCGGTAATAGCCGTCGGCGCATGCAAAGATTTCCGCTGCCTCCCCGGGTAATTCTCACGGCAATACCGCTCAAACAGCTTTGCATAACCGGACACTGCGTAAGCACGCTTCATGTTCATTTTCCCCGTTTCTCACACTGCAGGCAGAAGTCGCAGCATTCGTCGCCTCTGCCGAGCGTTTTGGTGCGCCGCCAGACAAGATTTTTGTGCAGCCCGTCATAGGCAATGTCGTCGCTGTCGCAGAAGCAGGGGCACAGCTTCGGGCAGCCGTACTGCACGCAGGTGTCGTGATACGGGCACTTTGTCATGTCGATGCGCCAGACGCCGCCGCCCGTTTGGTGCTCCGTCGCCGCAAAGCCCGCCGTCGTGCCGAACATCTTCCGCGTCTGCGTGGTGAAAACGCCCGGCACCTTCTTGTACAGCCCGGGAATCCGCATCAGCACGAGCAGGATTTTCCGCATCTTGCGCGCCCGCGCCGCCACATATTCGTGGACGGTATCCAGCGCCTCGTCCTTCGGCATGACCGTCTGCAGCGTTTCATAGGTCCCTTGAACATCCAGAAATAAAATCCGTTGTACTTCATATATCCTCCTAGCAGTCCATTCGTGTCCTAATTTACATTTCCATATCACTTTCTTGTGTGAGCCGATAGATACCTCTGTCGGCTTGATTTCATTTTTCTCTGACCACTCCGAAGCCAGTTTCGGCTTCAATGTATTTAAATCGTTAATCCCTGCAATCACTCTCGCACCGGAACATATCGGGCATTTTTCTCCATTGGAACGAGCCTTTACACTTGTTTCCCACTCGTGACCGCAAA
>ENA-UESE01002242-UESE01002242.1-human-gut-metagenome-genome-assembly--contig:-NODE-2242-length-11912-cov-2.895733_pt1 | contig 11912 bp, 15 predicted proteins | sample MGYA00242995_ERZ507996 | MGnify/ENA primary metagenome ERZ507996 (study PRJEB26167, sample SAMN06115489) | human gut metagenome | host: Homo sapiens | place: China:Sichuan | collected 2015-04-15... | reverse complement strand
CCACCCCTCTGTTCGCCGACTAAAGCAAAACAAGACCCGTGGGGCCGCCTGAAAGAGGGCGGCCCCACGGGGCAACTGTGAAACCTGCCGGAGAACATGGGAAAACGTCTTTTTGATTTTAGCACTTTCACAAAAACGCTTTTTCTGACAAAAGCGCATTGACAAACCCCGGTTGGGGTGGTATCATACCAATAAACTTGGTAGGGAAAAGGAGGACGCACCATGACTGGCAAGACTTGTCGAATGTTCACTGGTATGATGATGGACATGGCTATGCCGATGCCCATGATTTTGTGCGTCCAAATGGTTGCCTGCCGCAGGATTGCGAAATAGAATTGGTCCGTTTCTCCGGGCTTTTCCGGGGGAGCATAAAGGAGCATTTCAAGCAGGGAGCCGCTGGGCTCCCTGCTTTTTTGTTTCGTATGGAGGAGGAGTAAGCGTGATCACGTTTTCCCATGTGTCAAAGACCTTCGGCACGCCGGAGCACCCGGTGTACGCGGTGCAGGATGTCTCCCTGGAGATCCGGGAGGGGGAGATATTCGGCATCATCGGCTTTTCCGGGGCGGGCAAGTCCACCCTGATGCGTATCATCTGCGGCATCCTCGAACAGAGCTACGGCAGTATCTGGATCAACGGGCTCGACACGCGCGTCTACCGGGAGGAGTTGCAGAGCCTGATCGGTTTCCTGCCGCAGGAGTTCGGGACGTACGAGAATATGTCGTCCTGGGAATTTCTCGACTACCAGGCGATCCTGAAGGGCCTTGTCGACCCCGCTGTGCGTCGTGAACGGTTGGAATATGTCCTTCAAGCCGTCCACATGTCCGAGCGCAAGGACGAGAAGATAGGCTCCTTCTCCGGGGGGATGAAACAGCGTATCGGCATCGCCCTGATCCTGCTGCACCTGCCTCGTATCTTGGTGGTGGACGAGCCGACTGCCGGGCTGGACCCGCGCGAACGCATCCGCTTCCGCAACCTGCTGGTGGAGCTGAGCAAGGACCGCATCGTGATCTTCTCCACTCATATCATCGAAGATATATCCAGTTCGTGCAGCCAGGTGGTCGTGATCGACAAAGGCAGCCTGAAGTATTTCGGCGATCCGGTCGATATGGTCGGCATGGCAGCCGCAAAAGTCTGGCTGTTCGACATAGATAAAACAGAATTTGAACAAGCTTTGGATAAGTCCCGGATCGTCAACCATATCCAGAAAGACGACCGCATCCGCGTCCGTTCCGCCGGGAATGCCGCTGTGAGCGCATCGAAATAGGCATTCATTTTGTCGGCGCAGAGCTCGAGGTAGATCTCCTCCTTGCTCGTCACATATTTGTACAGATTGGCGCGCGTCCAGGACAGCTGCGCGGCGATCGCGGACAGCGTGATCGTCGGATAGGGCTGCGTCTGTGCCAGCGCGTCCGCCGCCGCCTTGATCTCATCCATACGCGCCGCCTTCTGCGCGTCGCTCCGTGCCCGGATAAAGTCGTTCATCTGCGTCACCTGTGTTTCTCTCTGTGAATCTTCTGTGATTTCTATTATAACCGTTTCTTTTCCTCTTGACAAGAGGCAATTTATATGTTATATTCGTTTTTAGTAACGACATGTTTCTTATATGATACAGAAGGAACAGATCATGCAGAAAAACAGTCTGCGGGGCATGACGCACTGGGTACATTCGCGCCCGCATTTGCGCATTTCAACGATGACGTGCTGTTCGGCGAGGTGTGGAGCCGCACCGACAAGCTGTCGGCGCGCGATCGCTCGATCGTCACGGTGACGGCGCTGGTCGCACAGGGGCTGACCGACTCGTCCTTTGCCTATCATCTCGCAGCGGCAAAGAAAAACGGTGTGACGCAGACCGAGATCGCCGAAATTCTGACGCACGCCGCCTTCTACATCGGCTGGCCGAAGGCATGGGCTGCCTTCCGCATGGCGAAGGAGATCCGGAGCGAGGATGAAGTGCCCGGTGAGGGCGCACACACCGAATGGTTTGACGCCGACACCGAAGTGTAAAATATGAAAATTCAAATCCGACTTGTAAAAAAGGAGACTTCAAAAATGGCAAAGAACATCCTGATCCTGTCCACCTCGCCCCGCAGAAAGGGAAATTCCGCAACGCTTGCCGAAGCCTTTGCCGCGGGAGCGCGTGAAGCGGGAAACCACGCAGAAGTCGTCACGCTGTGCGACATGAAGCTGGAATTCTGCCGCGGCTGTCTCGCCTGTCAGAAGACGGGACGCTGCATCATCAACGACGATGTGCGCGACCTTTTGCCGAAGATCCACGACGCGGACGTGCTGATCTTTGCCACGCCGATCTACTATTACGAGATGAGCGGGCAGATGAAGACGCTGATCGACCGCATCAACCCGCTGTTCGATTCGGACTACCGCTTCACCGACGTATACTTCCTGTCGGCTGCCGCCGAGGACGCAGATGGCGTGGACGCCCGCGCCATCGAGGGGCTGGGCGGGTTTATCGACTGCTTTGAACGCGCCCGTTTTGCGGGCAGCGTCTTTGCAGGCGGCGTGACCGCGCCCGGCGAGATCGCGGGGCATCCCGCCCTTGCCGCCGCCCGTGAAATGGGAAGAAAAGCGTAAAGCGGAGGAGCCGGGAGGGCGCGCCCCTCTATAGGGGCGACCATCGTGTCAAGAGTAACATGGTAAACACCGTGGTAAGGACATGGTACACACCGTAGGACGGGGCTCGCTCCCGCCGCAACCGTGCCTTCCCCTTTGGGGAAGCCTATTGCAAAAAAGGAACGAACCGCGGTTCGTTCCTTTTTTCTTATTTCCTTCTTCTTACTTACCGTCGCGCATGGAGGCAACGGCGATGCGGGTAAAGATGACGCACGCCTCGGCGCGGGTGATCTCATTTGCCGCGTTGCAGTTGCCCTTGTTGTCGCCGCCGACGATGCCTGCATTCGCGAGCTTGCGCACCGCCGCCGCGCAGGGCATGCCGTCCGTGACATCGGGCAGTACCTTCTCGCGGATCGCCGCATATTCGCTGTCGGGCAGAATGTTCGCAAAGACGATCGCCATGTCGCCGCGGGTGATGTTCTTGTTGTAATCCGCAAACTGACCGTCCTTGATGATGCCGTTCTCGATGCAGTATGCAACATAAGGCGCATACCATGCCTCGCCTGCCGCGGCTGCGCGGACGGTCTTGCCGGTATAGGCTGTGTGGATGTTCGCTGCCGCAGTCAGTGCCTGCGCCACCGTGAAGCTGCCGTCGGGCGAGAATGCCGTCGCACTCGTACCGTTTGCCAGTGCGTACTCATACGCAGTCTTCACATAGGTATAGAACCACTTGTCGTTCGTCACATCGGCAAACGTATTCTCGTACCCGCGCGTCGGCTTGAACGGACTCTCCGCCGGCTTGCTGTCTCCATAGGTCAGAACCTTGCCGCTCCCCTCGACCGTCATGACCTTCTGTGCTTCCTCGCTGAGGATCGCGGTTGCCCCCTCCTCCAGCAGGATGCGGAAGTGATAGTCATTGCCGGGCTTGGACATCAGCACCACCGTATCCGTGACGGTCAGCGTTGCCCCCGCCGAGACCGCGATGGTGTTTTGCTTGTTCTCCTGGAACAGGATGATGTTGTCGAAGATAACGTCATTTTCGATGGTCAGCGTGGCGCCGGACGCCATTTTGAACGAGGTGTTCGGATTGTTCTCGGGCGTCGGATCCTTGTAGTCCGCGCCGCAAAAGCAATGCACATAGCGATACTGTTTTGTCTCTTTCGCTCTTCCCTCGACCGACAACGAAAAAAGCATACGGTCGCGTGTCCGTATGCTTTTTCCTGTTCTACTTTGTCGCCTCAAGCAAAAGCAGCAGCAGCGCACGTCTTTGTGCGCCGTCTGTGCCTTCCAGCAACCGGTCGAGCGCCGCAAAAGCGGCGCGCTTGTCCGCATCCTTCTCCATGCGGACGGCGGTTCCCTTTTCCATGTTCCCGTTTCCTTTACTCCATACTCTCGAAAAGCGCCAAGCGTGATCCCATACCCGCAAAACGGGGAGCAGGCACGAAATAACCTCCGACTTCTTGACAAAACGGCGAAATTCCTATATAATAGAACACGAAAGATGTTTCGTCTATTATTATAAACGATCGGATGCATCTTGTCAAGTAAAAAGACGAAAGTTTTTTCGTGTTAAGGAAAAAATATGGAATTTAATGAGAAACTCCGCCTGCTGCGAAAGAACGCAGGACTGACCCAGCGGCAGGTTGCCGATGCGGTCGGCGTGACCTACAGAACCTATCAGAATTACGAGGCGGGCGCGTCCAGCCCTTCCGGCGACACAGCCTCGCGGCTTGCCGCCGCCCTCGGCGTGAGCACGGACACCCTGCTCAGCGCAGCGCCCGCCTCCGCGCCCGAGGCGCCTGACCGCGCGCTGCGCGCCCTGCTCGCCGAGATGCAGGCGCTGTTTGCGGGCGGTACCCTGCGCGAAGAGGACAAAAAATACGTGCTCGACGCGCTGACCGAAGCCTATTTCCGCACAAAGCAGCAGGGGGAGGAGAACCGCCATGGCTGATACAAACGCGCTTGCAGCACTCGCCGCCGCGCTGGAACAATTCGACGTGCCGACATACGACGCGCTGCCCGAGATCGACCTCTATATGGACCAGGTGATCGGCTACCTGAACCGTCTGCTCTGCCGCGTCTGCCGCAGCGAAGACGGCGCGCCGCTGACGCCGAGCATGATCAACAACTATGTCAAGGGCGGGCATGTGGAGCGCCCGGTGCAGAAAAAGTACAGCCGGGATCGCATCGCGATGCTGTATATGCTCTGCTGCCTCTAGCAGAATCTGACCATCTCCGATGCAGCCGCGCTGCTCGGCGGCGTGGATACCGAGGCGCTCTATGCGCGTTTCCGCAGCCTCCAAACCGCCGCGCTCCGCAGCCTTTCCGACGCTGTTCCCGCAGCGGATGCGGACGAAGCCGTCCTCCGCGAGACCGCGCTGCGCCTCTCGCTGCACAGCGCGGCGGAACGCCTGCTTGCCGAGGCGATCATTGCCGCCCTGCCGGCTGCCGACGGCGATGCAGCGGCAAAAAAACAGAAAAAAGCAAAATGACTTGCATTTTTTCCCGCATTGGATTATAATAAAAGTTGTGTGTTTGAATCCGCCTGCCGACAAGCCGCACCCATCGCCGGCAAGCGTACTTTTGAGAAAAGAGGATCACTACGATGGAATACAAGATGAAAATTGCGGGTCTTGACCGCGCACTCCCGCTCTGCCCGCTGAACGAAAACCTGTATATCGGCGCTTTTGTCATGTTCGGCGACGTGGAGCTGACCGTGGCGGCGGCAACCGAGTTGCTCAGGATCGCGCCCGACTACGACGTGATGATCACGGCAGAGTCCAAGGGTATTCCGCTCGCCTATGAGATGGCGCGTCAGAGAGGCGGCGAACGCTGGCTGCTCGCGCGCAAAGCGCCCAAGCTCTATATGCGCGACGTGCTGAAGTGCGAGGTTCGCTCCATCACCACCGATGCAAACCAGGTGCTCTATCTCGACGGCTATGATGCCGCCTACATGCGCGGCAAGCGCGTGCTGATCGTGGACGATGTCATCAGCACCGGTGAGTCGCTGCATGCGCTCGAGACGCTGGTACACGAGGCAGGCGGCAAGGTCGTCGGTAAAATGGCAGTCCTCGCCGAGGGCGATGCCACGGCGCGCAAGGATATTCTCTATCTGGAGAAGCTCCCGCTGTTCAACGCAGAAGGCAAGCCGATCGACTGACCGCGTCCATGCCTGTCGCGTCCGCGTCAGCGGACATATCGTGTCTTTGACCTATCGCGCGCCACAGGCTCATATCGCGCGCCACAGGCTCATATCGCGCGCCGCAGGCGCATATCGCATGTAAAAAGCCAAGTCGCATGACTTGGCATTTTGTTTTGATTTCTTTAAAAGAACTTTGAAAGGGAAATGGGGGAATCTTTCGTCTAGGAAAGATTCCCGCATCGTTCTCTATGCAAACTTTCGTTCCCTTTGCCCCGCCGAGGTGAATGCCCGAGAGAACGTTACTGTCAAAGGAGTAGGTCAGCGCGGCACGCTCACGGTGGCGCTTCATGCCGAGCGAGATCATGCGCTCCAGCAGCGCCGTGTAGGACACGCCGAGCGGCTCCCACAGATAGAACGAGAGCGAGCCGGGAATCGTGTTGATCTCGTTTAAGTAGACCTTGTTTTCGTCGCAGTCGATCATGAAGTCGATGCGCGAAACGCCCGAGCAGCCCAGCACGCGGAATGCCTTCACCGCCGTCTCGCGGATCGCCTCGCGCAGCGCGTCCGGAATCTCCGCCGGGATCTTGCGCTTCACGCTTGCCATGCCGCTCGACTTGCCGCCCTTGGCGTTGTCGATATACTTGTTTTCAAAGGAAAGGATCTCGTCCGCCGCGACCGGTTCCTCGCACTCGGACGCCTCCGCCGCAAAGCGATCGCCCAGCACCGCGCAGTTGATCTCGCGCAGATGCACGATCGCGCGCTCCACCAGTACCACCTGTGCAAAGAAGAATGCCGTGTCCAGTGACTTTGCCAGCGCCGTGCGGTCGGCGGCAACGCTGATGCCGATGCTCGAACCGAGGTTTGCAGGCTTGACGATCACGGGGTAACCGAACGCTGCCTCGATGTCCGCAATCGTGCGGTCGGGGTCGGCGTAGTCCGCGGTCGTGTAGCGGCGGCAGTCCAGCACCGGAATGCCGTTGTCCTTGAAAATTGCCTTCATCGCGTATTTGTCCATGCCGAGCGCGCTTGCCGTCACGTCGCAGCCCACATAGGGGATGTTCAGCATCTCAATGTAGCCCGCCAGCGTGCCGTCCTCGGTGTTCGTGCCGTGCACGATCGGGAACGCCACGTCGATCTGCCAGATGCGGTTCTTGCCGAGCGCCTTCGGCGGGAAACGATAGATGCCCGCCACGTCGCCCTCGCCGACGAGCGTCACGCGCTCACACTTTGTGAGCAAGGCGGGAATGTCCTTGTAGTTTTCGATCGTGAGCAGCGCCTCACCCGTGTAAAAGCGGTTGTCCTTGGTGATGTAGAGCGGGATCACGTCGTATTTGTCGCGGTTGATCGCCAGCATCGCCTGCACTGCCGAGATGATGGAGATCTCATGTTCGGTGGACTTGCCGCCGAAGAATACGCCAAGCTGAATCTTCATAAGTCGTTCCTTTCGTATGGTCAAAAATCCGCATCAGAAATTGTCGGGCAGGTCGTTTTCCAGCAGCACGACTTTTTTTCTGCCGCCCGCGTCGAGCGCGTAGACATAGCGCATCGCGTCGGCAAAATTCTTCGCGGTAAAGAGCTTCTTTTCGTCGGCGCCAGCCTCCCGCGCACCGCGCAGAATGGGCTTTGCCTGCTTTTCGCCGACGGCGACGATCACGTCGCAGACGGCGGCGGCACGCGCGCCGAGTTCGGCGTTGAGCGCGTCCTCGCGGTCGCCGAGCTCGATCATGCCGGGGGTGACAATAATCCGCATCGCGTCAAAACGTCCGAGCGTCTCAAGCGCGGCAGCCGCGCCTGCGGGATTGGAGTTGAATGCGTCGTCGATGATCGTGATCGCGCCGCGGTCCAGCAGCTCCATGCGGTGGGGTACGGCGCGCAGCGTCCGCACGGCGGGAACCAGTTCGGCAAGCGGAATGCCGTAGCCGTTTGCCGCGGCGATCGCGCCCACGATGTTCTCGACGTTTGCCGCGCCGATGAGCTTTGTGGAGAATTTCTGCCGCTCGTCGCCGTGGACGAGCGTGAAGGTCGTGCCCGCAGTGTCCACCGCGATGTCGGTTGCAAAATAGTCCGCATCCGGGCGCAGCCCGTAGGTCACGGCGGCGCGGGGCGGCGGGTTCTTTGCAATGGTCTCGCTCGACAGATTCACATAGAGGATGCCGTCCGCGGGCAGCGCGTCGGCAAGCTCGTATTTGGTTTTGATGATGTTTTCCACGCTGCCGAAGCTCTCGAGGTGCTGCTCGCCGATCGAGGTCACGATGCCGCGCGTCGGGTGCACGATGTCGCAGAGCTCCTTGATGTCGCCGACGTATTTCGCGCCCATCTCGCAGACGAAGATCTCATGCGTCGCGCGGAGAGACTGGCGGATGGTCTTGACCACGCCCATCGGCGTGTTGTAGCTCTCGGGGGTCATCAGCGTGTTGTAGCGCACCGAGAGCAGGTGCGTGAGAAAGTATTTGACCGAGGTCTTGCCGAACGAGCCGGTGATGCCGATGATCTGCAGGTTCGGGCAGGACGCGAGGATCTTTTTTGCGTCGCTTGTGTAATGCCGCCGCACCGCCGCCTCGATCGGCGCATTGATCCGGTTTGCCGCCGGGATGAGGAAAGACAGGGCAAACGCCGCGATGCCGAAAAGCACAAATTCACCCGTCGAACCGAGCGCGACGCCGAGGGCAAGCAGGAGAAGCACCAGAATGCCGAGCGTCACAAACAGGCGGCAGAGCCGCGCCGTGAACACCAGCGGCTTTTTCGCCTTTTTCGGCAGGGAAAACGCCGCGAGCACAAGGCAGAGCAGTGCAAAAAATCCGTATGCATACGCCGCATGACGTGCGGAAACAAAGCCGCAGCCGATCGCACCGATAAGGGCAAAAAACGGCGGGATCATGCGCGTTTTATTTGCCCGCATCCAGCTCCACTGCACCCGTGCGGTGTAGGAATTGAGCTGGAACATGTGCAGAAAATACCGTGCTTCGAAATACAGATATGCGGCAAGCGAGCAAAGCGCGAGCGCATGCAGCGTGTGGGTGAAAGCCGTGACAGGGTTCATGGAAAAACCTCCGTTAAAGTTCAAAGAAGGAGCCGAGCACGCGGCGGAAAAGCGCCGGGTCGTCGGCAAAGGAGAAGTGGCTGCCGCCGCGGACGACGACAAGTCCTGCGTCGGGAATCTCGCGCTCCATCCGCTTGGCGTCGGCAAGCGGCGTCGCGTCGTCGGCGTCGCCCCAGAAGAGCAGGGTCGGCGCGGTGACTTTGGGCAGGCAGTGCGTGAGATCCTCGTTCACTGCGAGCACGAGCGTCTTTTTCATGGTCTCACTTGCGTTGTTGTAGTCCGCCGAGCCGCGCTTCTTCCGCCAGGCATCGACCGCGCCGGGGAACAGCTTCTGCATCGGTTTTGTCGATAGAATGCGCCGCCCCGCCTTGTAGGCGGCAAGCGACAGGCGCGCGCCGGGCGACTGCTTCGGCTTGATTCCCGCCGCATCCACCAGCATTACGCGGTCGATGACAAAGGGGAGGGGCTGCGCGCTCTGCTTCTCAAACAGCTTGAGGATGACGCGCCCGCCGTAGGAGTGTCCGATGAGCGAGACATGGGTGATGCCGAGCGACGCGAGCAGACCGATGAACAGGTCGGCATAGTCGCCGGGCGACATCGGCGCGGGCGGCTCGGGACTTCCCCCAAAGCCGCAGAGATCGGGGAGCAGGACGGTGTACTTCTTTGCCAAAAGCTCCGCCGTGCCGCGGAACATCTCGCCCGAGCAGCCCCAGCCGTGCAGGATCAGCACGGCGCGCTCGCCGTCTCCCAGTCGCTCGTATTCCACCGTGCGTCCGTTTTCCGTATAGCGCATCGCTTTCCCCCCGATCCGTAAAAATCCAAATTACAGTATACCATATCACCCGCACCATTGCCACAGTTTTTTGAAAAAAGCCGTGATTTTTCGGGCAAAAAATCCGCGCATTTGTTCATTTAGGCTTTACAGCGTATTTTATTCTATGCTATAATATAAAATACTATATTATACAGTTTAATCGGAGGTGCGGAATTTGCAGACCATCCTCAGCTTCCTGACGGATACCTTCGGCAAACTCGGCGCGCAGTTTCTGTCGATCTCATTCAACGACATCGTTGACATTGCGCTGCTTGCCGTCGTGCTTTACTATGTCTATCGCTTTGTCCGCGAACGGCGGGCGGGCAAGCTCGCGCTCGGTCTGGCGATCCTCGTCGTCTTCTATGCGCTGACCGCCATTTTTGAGATGCACGCGATGAGCTTTCTCCTTCAGAACGTGTTTCAGGTCGGTCTGCTTGCGCTCATCATCCTGTTCCAGCCCGAGCTGCGTGCCGCGCTGGAGAAGGTGGGCGGCGATCCGCTGCGCTCCATCCGCAACTTAACCGAGCCGAAGGAGGTTGCCGAGACCACCCGCGCCATCGACAACATCTGCATCGCGGCGAGCGACATGGCGCGTGACCGCACCGGCGCGCTGATCGTCATTGAGCGCACCACCAAACTCGGCGACATCATGAAGACAGGCGTGCAGGTGGACGCCGTGATCTCGCAGAGCCTCATCAAGAACATCTTCTTCAACAAGGCAGCGCTGCATGACGGCGCCATGATCATCCGTGACAACCGCATCGCCGCGGCGGGCTGCTTCCTGCCGCTGACGCAGAACACGCAGATCAGCAAGGACAAGGGCACGCGCCACCGTGCGGGCGTCGGCGTCAGCGAGGTCAGCGACGCGGTGGTCATCATCGTCTCCGAGGAGACCGGCGAGATCTCGCTGGCGCTCGGCGGCTCGCTGCTCGGCGGGCAGAATTACACCACGCTGCGCCAGCAGCTGACGCAACTGCTCTTCGGCGACACGCGCCGCAAGGGCAAGAAGGACAAGAAAGACAAGAAAAAACGGGCGGCGGCAGCCGCCGCGGCAGGCGGGGAGGCGCAGGACAGTGGCACAGACAAATAAGAGCGGGGAGACCGTCCACGAGCGGCTGAAGACCTCGGATCTCATTCCGCGCCTTTTGTGCGTGGTCATCGCGGTGATCATCTGGCTGTATGTCATGTCCAATGAGAGCCCCGACTATGAGCGCACCTTCTCGGGCGTGACGGTCTCGATCGAGAACGCCGCGCTCCTGTCGAGCGAATACGATCTGTCGGTCATCAGCGGGTACGGCGAGCGCGCCGACATCACGGTCACCGGCAAGAAGAGCGACCTCATCTCCTATTCGCTCGAGGACATCGTCCCGAGCGTGGATGTCGGCAGCATCACAACGCCCGGCAAGCATCAGCTTTCCATCTCGGTCACCACGCCGGACGGCTGCACGGTCAGCAGCGTCAGCCCTACCTCCATCGAGGTGTATATCGACCAGATCGCCACCAAGACCCTGCCGGTCGTGGTCAACATCAGTCAGGTGCAGCATGAGCAGTCAATCACGCTCGGCGTGCCCACGCCGGATGTGACCGCCGTCACAGTCAGCGGTCCCGCATCGGTCATCGAGGCGGCATCCCGCGCCGTGGTCGATCTGGCACTCGGCGAGCTGACCACCGGCGTCACCGCGCGCGGCACGCTGCATGTCGTCACCGAGGACGGCGCGACGGTGGATAACCCCTATCTCACCCTGTCGCAGACCTCGGTCGGTGTGACCGTGCCGGTCTACATCGAGCGCGAGATCCCCATCACGGTGGGGACGAAATACGGCTACTTCAATGAGGACAATACGCGCATCACGGTCTCGCCGAAGAGTCTGACCGTCCGCGCCGATCCCGCCCTGCTCGAGGGTGTGGATGCCTTCGAGATCGCCACGATCGACGAAAAGAAGATCAGCGGCAACGAGACGCAGATCGTCGCCATCACGCTGCCTGCCGGCGTGGAGAATCTCAGCAGTGCGACCTCGGCATCCATCAGCATCACGCACAGAAACACGACGAAGAAGAGCCTGGTTGTCGGTGACATCTCGATCAAGAACCCGAACGGGCTGAAATACACCCTGCTCACCGAGAGCGTCAACCTTGTGCTGCGCGCGCCCACCGATATTGCCGATGCGCTGACCGACGCGGATGTGCGCCTGTCGGCGGAGCTGAACTACAGCGGCATCACCGGCATCGTGCAGGTGCCGGTCACGGTCACGGTTGCGGACGCCTACAAGAACACGGTCTATGAGCTCGGCGAATACGCCGTATCGGTGATGATCGAAAAATGACGAAGTACACTCTCGGCGGCATCT
>ENA-UESE01002240-UESE01002240.1-human-gut-metagenome-genome-assembly--contig:-NODE-2240-length-11917-cov-3.903632_pt1 | contig 11917 bp, 9 predicted proteins | sample MGYA00242995_ERZ507996 | MGnify/ENA primary metagenome ERZ507996 (study PRJEB26167, sample SAMN06115489) | human gut metagenome | host: Homo sapiens | place: China:Sichuan | collected 2015-04-15... | reverse complement strand
CAGCCATCATGAAGATGTTGTTATATTTATCAAGACCCTGAAGAAGGGCATCCTTAATCTTATCATCAGTCTCCTGCCATACGCGGATAACATTCTTATGTCTTTCCTCGTCAGTAGCCTGACCTCTATTATATTTAACAGTAATCTGTTCAACTTTCTTTTCTGCCTCAGCAAGAAGCTGCTTCTTAACTGGTGGCACTGTCATCTCAGAAATAGAAACAGTCATGGCAGCTCTGGTAGAGTACTTATAACCCATAGCCTTGATATCATCAAGAACCTCTGCAGTTGTTGTAGTACCATGAGTATTGATAACATGCTGTAAGATATCCTTAAGCTGCTTCTTTCCTACATGGAAATCAACTTCTGGAAGTAATAAATTCTCTTCCTTGCTTCTGTCAACATATCCTAAATCCTGAGGGAGAATCTCATTAAATATAAGTCTTCCAAGTGTAGACTCAATATTACCTGAAAGCTCTTCTCCGTTAACATTCTTAGTTACATGAACCATAATCTTGGCATGTAATGTAATTATACCATTCTCATAAGCAAGAACTGCTTCATTAATGCTCTTGAAAATCTTGCCCTCACCCTTTGCACCTGGTCTTTCCTGTGTAAGGTAGTAAATACCAAGTACCATATCCTGTGAAGGAACGGCAACAGGACCACCATCAGATGGCTTAAGAAGGTTGTTAGGTGAAAGAAGCATAAATCTACACTCAGCCTGAGCCTCAACAGAAAGCGGAAGATGGACAGCCATCTGGTCACCATCGAAATCGGCATTGAACGCTGTACATACAAGTGGATGAAGCTTAATAGCCTTACCTTCTACAAGGATTGGCTCAAAAGCCTGAATACCAAGTCTGTGAAGTGTAGGAGCACGGTTAAGCATAACTGGATGCTCTTTAATAACATCTTCAAGTACATCCCATACTTCTGGTTCAAGATGTTCTACGCTCTTCTTAGCTTTCTTAATATTATCTGCAAGATTACGTCTTACAAGCTCTCTCATAACAAATGGCTTGAACAACTCAATAGCCATTTCTTTAGGAAGACCGCACTGGTAAATCTTAAGCTCTGGTCCTACTACGATAACTGAACGTCCTGAGTAGTCAACTCGCTTACCAAGAAGGTTCTGTCTGAAACGTCCCTGCTTACCCTTTAATAAATCTGATAAAGACTTAAGGGCTCTGTTACCAGGGCCTGTTACAGGACGGCCATTTCTACGTCCGTTATCGATAAGAGCATCAACAGCTTCCTGAAGCATTCTCTTCTCGTTACGGACAATGATTTCAGGAGCGCCAAGCTCAAGAAGTCTTGCAAGTCTGTTATTTCTGTTAATAATTCTTCTGTAAAGATCATTAAGATCTGAAGTTGCAAAACGTCCACCATCAAGCTGGACCATAGGTCTTAAATCTGGTGGAATTACAGGAATTTCTGTAAGAATCATCCACTCAGGCTTAGTTCCTGCATTCTTAAATGCTTCAACAACTTCAATTCTCTTTATAAGTCTGGCAGCCTTCTGGGAAGTAGTATTAGCAAGTTCTTCTTTAAGTCTTACTTCTTCCTCCTCAAGGTTAACCATCTGGAGAAGTTCAAGGATTGCCTCAGCTCCCATACCAACACGGAAAGCCTTGCTTCCGTACTGCTCGCAAAGCTCTCTGTATTCAGTCTCTGAAAGAATCTTCTTGAAAGGAATATCTGTTTCACCTGGATCAATTACAATATATGAAGCAAAATATAATACCTTTTCAAGGTTCTTAGGACCAATATCAAGAATGAGATCCATGCGGCTAGGAATACCCTTGAAGTACCAGATGTGAGATACTGGTGCAGCAAGATGGATATGACCCATACGGTCTCTTCTTACGCTGGCCTTAGTAACCTCAACACCACATTTATCGCAGACAATACCCTTGTCCTTAATCTTCTTATACTTACCGCAGTGGCACTCCCAGTCCTTGCTAGGACCAAATATTCTTTCGCAGAAAAGTCCGTCCTTTTCTGGCTTAAGTGTTCTATAGTTAATTGTTTCAGGTTTGGTAACCTCACCATGAGACCACTCCAAAATATTCTCAGGAGAAGCAAGCTTAATCTGAATCTTATCAAATTTCATTGACTTATTTGATTTAATTTCTTCTGCCATTATAGTGCTCCCTTCTAATTAATATTCATCTGAATTGCCATCGCCGTAATCGTCATCAAAATCATCGGCCATATCAAAATCAGCACCATCATCTGAATCTACAGCATCTTCTGTTCCATCTTCATTAAGAGTAACTGTTGACATACCGCCAACCTTGTACTCTGCCTCTTCCTCTCTGCTGTTTCTTCTGTATCCATTACCTTCATCAAGAACCTTCTTGAAATCAGTAACTTCATATTCAGAACTCTCAAGAAGTCTGACTTCATTGTTGTCCTGATCAAGAACTCTAACATCAAGTGCGAGTGACTGAAGTTCCTTAAGAAGAACCTTGAATGATTCTGGAACTCCTGGTTCAGGAATATTCTCACCCTTAATAATAGCTTCGTAAGTCTTAACTCGTCCTACAACATCATCAGACTTAACAGTAAGGATTTCCTGAAGAGTATAAGCAGCACCATAAGCCTCAAGTGCCCAAACTTCCATCTCTCCGAATCTCTGTCCACCGAACTGAGCCTTACCACCAAGTGGCTGCTGAGTTACAAGTGAGTAAGGACCAGTTGAACGTGCATGAATCTTATCATCAACAAGATGATGAAGCTTTAAGTAATGCATGAATCCGATAGTTACAGGGCTGTCGAAGTACTCACCTGTTCTACCATCTCTAAGTCTTACTTTACCATCACGGCCGATTGGAACACCCTTCCACTCAGCTCTGTGATCTCTGTGTTCTGAAAGATAATCAAATACCTCTTTATTAAGAACATCTTTATACTGTGCTGTAAATGTAACCATATCCTCAGGATATTCTTCGCCATTCTTCTCAGCCTCAGCCTTCTGGGCTGCAAGCTCTTCATCATCGAACGGATGGTTAGCATAAGCATTTGCCATATCAAGAGTATCCATAATATCATTCTCATCTGCACCATCGAATACTGGTGTAGAAATGTTAAATCCAAGTACCTTGGCAGCAAGACTTAAATGAATCTCAAGGACCTGTCCAATGTTCATTCGTGAAGGAACGCCCAGTGGGTTAAGTACGATATCAAGAGGACGGCCATTAGGAAGGAATGGCATATCTTCAACAGGAAGTACTCTTGAAACGACACCCTTGTTACCATGACGACCAGCCATCTTATCACCAACGCCAATCTTTCTCTTCTGTGCAATATATATACGAACAGATTTGTTAACTCCTGGTGAGAGTTCATCTCCGTTCTCTCTTGTAAATGTCTTAACAGCAACGACGATACCATAAGCACCATGAGGTACCTTAAGTGAAGTATCTCTTACTTCTCTTGCTTTCTCACCAAAGATAGCTCTAAGAAGTCTCTCTTCAGCAGTAAGCTCTGTCTCTCCCTTAGGAGTAACCTTTCCAACAAGAATATCTCCGGCTCTTACCTCAGCACCAACGCGGATAATACCGTTCTCATCAAGATCCTTTACAGCGTCTGAACCTGTTGAAGGAAGATCTCTTGTAATCTCTTCAGGTCCTAACTTAGTATCTCTTGCTTCTGTCTCATATTCTTCAATATGAATAGATGTATACACATCATCTCTTACGAGACGCTCACTAAGAAGTACAGCATCCTCGTAGTTATAACCTTCCCAAGTCATGAAACCGATAAGAGGGTTCTTACCGAGGGCAATCTCTCCATTAGATGTAGATGGACCATCAGCAATAACATCTCCTGCCTTAACCTCATCACCCTTGAAAACAATAGGTCTCTGGTTATAGCAGTTACTCTGGTTACTTCTTGAGAACTTAGTAAGCTTATATTCGCGTGCCTTGCCGTCCTTCTCTCTGATAACAATCTTATTAGATTCAGAAGAAAGAACAACACCATCAGCCTCTGCAACTACACATACACCTGAGTCAACAGCAGTCTTATTCTCAATACCAGTTCCGATAACAGGAGCTTCTGTCATAAGAAGAGGTACGGCCTGACGCTGCATGTTAGAACCCATGAGGGCACGTGTACAGTCATCATTCTGAAGGAATGGAATCATTGATGTAGCAACTGAGAATACCATCTTAGGCGAAACATCCATCAAATCAATAAGACTCTTATCAAATGCTGAAGTTTCTTCTCTGTAACGTCCTGAAACTGTGTTATTAACGAAATAACCATTTTCATCAATCTCAGCATTAGCCTGTGCTACATGGAAATCATCTTCCTCATCAGCTGTGAAGTAACGCACTTCATCAGTAACTCTTGGATTCTTAGGATCAGACTTATCTACAATACGATAAGGAGCTTCAACGAATCCATATTCATTAATTCTTGCATAAGATGCAAGAGAGTTAATAAGACCAATGTTAGGTCCTTCAGGAGTCTCGATAGGACACATTCTACCATAATGTGTGTAGTGTACATCTCGAACCTCGAAACCTGCACGATCTCTTGAAAGACCACCAGGACCAAGGGCTGAAAGACGTCTCTTATGAGTAATCTCACTAAGAGGGTTATTCTGATCCATGAACTGTGACAACTGCGAACTTCCGAAGAATTCCTTAATAGCAGCTGTTACAGGCTTAATATTAATAAGTGACTGTGGAGATATTCCGCTAAGATCCTGTGTAGACATTCTCTCACGGACCACTCTTTCCATTCTTGAGATACCAATTCTGAACTGGTTCTGAAGAAGTTCTCCTACAGCTCTGATACGTCTGTTTCCAAGGTGATCGATATCATCCTTAGTACCAACACCATATTCAAGGTGCATATTATAATTAATAGAAGCAAGAATATCTTCTACTGTAATATGCTTAGGAATAAGGTCAGCAATATTCTTAGTAATAGCTTCCTTAATATCCTCTAAAGACTCATTCTCAGCAAGAATCTGTGCAAGAACAGGATAGTATACATACTCTGTTACACCAAGCTCCTTAGCTTCTTCTTCGCTGATATCAACCCATTTGGTAATATCAACCGCACGGTTAGAAAGAATCTTAACAACTCTGTCAGATACTGTACCATCAGCAGCCTTAACTTCTACAGTAATGAATACTGAAGGAACAGCTGCATCCTGAATAGCCTGTGCTGATTCTCTTGTAAGCTTCTCACCTGCTGTTGCAATAACAGTTCCGTTCTCATCAACAACATCCTCAGCAAGAACCTGTCCTGTAATTCTGCTCTTGAAAGAAAGCTTCTTATTAAACTTATATCTTCCTACGTGTGCAAGATCATATCTTCTTGGGTCAAAGAACATACCTGAAATAAGTGCTTCAGCACTCTCTACAGATAATGGTTCTCCTGGTCTTAACTTCTTATAAAGTTCAAGAATACCTTCCTGATAGTTAGTAGAAGTATCCTTCTCCATAGTAGCAAGAAGCTTAGGTTCCTCGCCAAAAATATCAAGAATCTCCGCATTAGTACCAAATCCTAATGCTCTGATAAGAACAGTAATAGGAACCTTCTTATTACGGTCAACCTTAACGTAGAATATATCATTAGCATCTGTTTCATACTCTAACCATGCACCTCTGTTAGGAATTACCTGACAGCTGTACAAGAAAATCTTACCATACTTATCTTTCTGTATATCATAATAAATACCAGGTGAACGTACCAACTGGCTGACAATAACTCGTTCAGCACCATTAATTACAAATGTACCTGTCTTAGTCATTAATGGCAGGTCTCCCATGAAAATCTCATGCTCGCTGATGCTTTCTGTCTCTTTGTTATGAAGTCTTACTGTAACCTTAAGAGGCGCTGCATATGTAGCATCTCTTTCTTTACACTCTTCAATTGAATACTTAACTTCGTCTTCACATAACGCAAAATCTACGAATTCCAGACTTAATCTTCCATTATAGTCTGCAATTGGAGATATGTCATCAAAGACCTCTTTCAAGCCTTCATTCAAAAACCACTGGTAAGAATCCTTCTGCACCTCAATAAGGTTAGGCATCTCAAGAACTTCTTTCTGTCTTGAGAAACTCATACGCATTGCCTTGCCCGACGTTATTGGGCGTAATCTGTTTTTCTCCATTGACGTTTCACCCCTTAGTTTTCTTCACATTAATATATTACATTATCAGTAAATGTGCAAAGAATAAGCACAATTTACCACAATAGTGCATTGTCCATAGTACATCAAAGATATATATATGTCAAGGGATTTTTAAAAATTTCCATGAATATTCAGAATTGTATAAAGATAATAGTGTTTCTGCCATAGCTGGCATAATAAAATAAAGATGTGATTTATAGAAAAAAGAAAAGACAGGAGCCGTGAAGGCCCGCTGTCTTTCTTATTATATTCATTAGAACAATCAAGTGAATTACTTAAGAGTAACCTTAGCTCCAACTTCTTCAAGCTTCTTCTTGATTTCCTCAGCCTCTTCCTTAGAAGCCTGCTCCTTAACAACCTTAGGTGCGCCATCAACAACGTCCTTAGCTTCCTTTAATCCAAGACCTGTGATTTCACGAACAACCTTGATAACCTTAACCTTCTGATCTCCAGCTTCTGTAAGCTCTACATCAAATTCTGTCTTCTCCTCAGCTGCTGCTGCGCCAGCACCTGCTGCTGCAACTACAACGCCTGCTGCTGCAGATACGCCGAATTCTTCTTCACAAGCCTTAACTAAATCGTTAAGCTCTAATACTGATAAACCTTTAATAACTTCAATGATTTCCTGTGTTGTCATTATTATAATCTCCTTTTTAATATTATTCTAAAACCGAAAGAGCATCTATGCTGCTTTCATAGTTAATTCAGTGTTAAACTGATTAAGCAACTTCCTCGTTCTTCTCAGCAATCTGCTTAATAACACGAGCAAAGTTTGTAATAGGTGACTGGATACTTCCAAGTAACTTTGAAAGAAGTTCCTCTCTTGAAGGGATAGTAGCGATTGTAGCGATACCTGCTGCATCGTAGAATGTTCCTTCAACAACGCCACACTTTAACTCAAGAGCATTAGCTGTCTTAGCAAAGTTAGCTAAGATTCTTGCAGGTGCTGTAGCATCTGTCTTGCAGAATGCAATAGCATTAGTTCCTTCAAGAGCATCAGTAATTGGCTCGAACTCTGTTCCAGCAACAACTCTCTTTACTAAAGTGTTCTTATAAACCTTATAAACCACACCAGCTTCTCTTAACTGCTTACGAAGCTGTGTATCCTGTTCTACTGTAAGACCGCTATAGTTAACTACAACAACGCCCTGAGCGCCATCAAAGTTATCTTTAATCTCATCGATAGTAGATGTCTTAAGGCCTACATTCTTTAAAATAGCCATGAATAATTACCTCCTGTTAGATTCTTGCTTCATATAGAAGCGATTTTGCCTAAGTGAAGATTATTCGTCTATAGTTTCCCTACAAACAAAACCCTCTCTGCCAGCGACAGAGAGGGAATAATTAATCAAATCCTTAAATCCTCGGTAGGCGTGTTACCTTTAACCATCATCAGTAATACTGAATCCGGACCTGCTGTCTACGGCAAAATATTATGTTAACAGCAAAATGCTGCTCACAAGCTGATAGTATACTATCAAAATATATTAATGTCAACCGTTTTTAATCAAAAATCTGATTAACCCACATACTTGGCTGTGCTTAACTTAACACCAGGTCCCATAGTAGAAGTGAGAACTACACTTCTAAGATAAGCTCCCTTAAGTGAAGATGGCTTAGCCTTAACGATTGCATCCATAATAGCCTGGAAGTTGTCTGATAACTGCTCCTCTGTGAATGAAGCCTTACCAATTGGCACGTGAATGATATTAGTCTTGTCAAGTCTGTACTCGATCTTACCAGCCTTGATATCATTAACAGCTTTTGTTACATCCATAGTAACTGTACCAGCCTTAGGGTTTGGCATTAATCCCTTAGGACCAAGTACACGACCAAGACGACCAACAACGCCCATCATATCTGGAGTTGCAACAACAACGTCGAACTCGAACCAGTTATCGTTCTGGATCTTAGGAATAAGCTCCTCGCCACCAACGAAATCTGCTCCAGCTGCAAGAGCCTCATCAGCCTTAGCACCCTTAGCAAATACTAATACACGTACAGTCTTACCTGTTCCGTGTGGAAGAACAACAGCTCCTCTGATCTGCTGCTCAGCGTGACGTCCATCACAACCTGTTCTGATATGTGCTTCGATTGTCTCGTCGAATTTAGCAGTAGCGTTCTTCTTTACTAATGAGATAGCGTCTGCTGCTTCATATAATGTCTGGCGGTCAATATTCTTGGCTGCCTCAACGTATTTCTTTCCTCTTTTCATTATAAACCTCCTAGTGGTAATATCGGAAGGATTCTATCTTTCCTCCCACAATAATCATGAATCAAATGTAGATTAGTCTTCTACAACGATACCCATACTCTTAGCTGTTCCTTCGATCATAGAAGTAGCTGCTTCGATAGATGCAGCGTTAAGATCTGGCATCTTAAGCTCAGCGATCTTCTGAACTTCTGCTCTCTTAATAGTAGCAACCTTAGTCTTGTTAGGTACGCCTGATCCTGACTTAATGTTGCAAGCCTTCTTAAGAAGTACTGCTGCAGGTGGAGTCTTTGTAATAAAGCTGAAGCTTCTATCAGCATAAACTGTAATAACTACAGGTATGATAAGATCTCCCTGATCTGCTGTCTTAGCATTGAACTGCTTTGTGAATTCTACGATGTTAACACCGTGCTGACCAAGTGCTGGACCAACTGGTGGAGCTGGTGTAGCCTTGCCGGCAGGAATCTGTAATTTAATATATCCTGTTACTTTCTTTGCCATTTTGGCACCTCCTAAAAATAAATGTGGTAATTGGCGACCATCATAATATTACCCGCTATCCATCTCCCAAGAATCACCTTTAGGTGATTCTTGCAAATGAATTAGCGAAGCTAATTCATTTTGGTCTCCCACGTCCCAGGATCGGGACTGCTTCTTACAATAACTTCACATCTGTGAAATCAATCTCGACCGGTGTTTCACGGCCGAACATCTCAACATTAATTGTAAGGCATTGCTTGCCCTCATTAATATTGGTAATCTCACCAACTGTATCTTCCCATGCGCCTGAGAGAATCATAACCTTATCGCCGACCTTGCCAGCAAACTGGATAACAGGCTTAACTTCCTGTTCTTCCTCAAGGCTTATGCCAAGATTCTTAATTTCTGTTGGTGTAAGTGGTACTGGCTTTGATCCAGGACCAACAAACCCTGTAACGCCTCTTGTGTTTCTGACAACATACCAGCTATCGTCGTTCATTATCATCTTCACAAGAACGTATCCAGGAAACATTTTCTTCTGAGCAGCTTTCTTAGAGCCATCCTTAATCTCCACTACTGTTTCAAGTGGAACGATAACTTCAAGAATCTGATCGTGAAGATTTCTGTTTTCAACTGTCTTCTCAATGTTAGCCTTCACCTTATTCTCATAACCAGAGTAAGTGTGAACTACATACCATTTTGCGTCATCCATACAATCACCTATTCCTTATTTTACAATGAACTCAATTCCAAAGCGGACAATTAAATCCACAACTGCAATGATTACACCTAATAATACGGACACAGCCAATACAGCTACGGTTTCCTTAGTAAGCGACTGACGGTCTGGCCAAATAATTTTTGAAAATTCAGCTTTCAAACCTTTGAACCAGTTCTTTTTCTGCTTGTTAGCTTTTACAGTATCACCCATGAAATACTCCTCACTGTACTAATTACTTTGTTTCCTTGTGTAATGTGTGTGACTTACAGAACTTGCAATACTTCTTAGTTTCCATTCTGTCTGGATGAGCTTTCTTTTCCTTAGTCATGTTGTAATTGCGCTGTTTACACTCAGTACATGCCAATGTTATCTTTACTCGCACAACTTCCACCTCCAATTATTATTTTTGTAGGTGTTAAAACACCAATTGGTTTCTTTGCCCGCCTAATCAATGTTGGGTTGTTGAAATTCAGGCACGCAAAAAAGACCGCTTCCATAGCCGTTCTAATATAGCACAGTACATTCCAACTCGTCAACAACTTTTTTAAAGAAAATATAGTGACAAAAAATGAACTTCATATTATAATATTTGTACAAAAACATACGATATATATAAGGAAATGGATTTCCTTACATTTTCTACCGATTATTACAGACAAGGAGGTGACTGTTATGATCAGCAGCGTGTACAGCTATTATCTTGCCCAGTATGGACATAAGACTAACTCAAAGTACGATACACACACTAAAGCACAATTAAAGAATACATATGGCAGAGTTCTGAAATCTAACAGTCAGACTCCTACATATAAGGCAGATATGTCAGAGGCTGCGCAGAAATATGCAATCGACCTTAAAGAGAATGCCAGAGAATTAAGTAACATTGCCAATGAGCTTTCAGGAAGCGACGGTCACGGCATGGTATTTAAGAAATCAGCAGTGTCAGACAATCCTGATGCGGTAACAGCCACATTTATAGGCGACAGCTCATCTGCCGATGATACAAGCCTTGATATAGAAGTCCGCCAGCTTGCAACAAGCCAGATTAATACCGGACATTACCTGCAACCTTACCGCCGAACAGTTAAGCCAGGAGATTATTCATGTGATTTGAACAGCAATAATCTGACCTATGAATTCCAGTTTAATGTAGATGAGGAAGAGAGCAATTCTGACATACAGAACAAGCTTGCCAGACTTATTAACCGTTCCAATATCGGACTTAATGCTTCTGTAAGTGAAGACAGCCTCGGCAATACTGCGCTGAACATTGAATCAGACATGACAGGTGTAAGTGTAATCAAGCCTACAATATTTAACATCAGGCCTAATAACGATATTCAGACAGACAATCCTGATTTCGTGGAAGGTTTTGATGAGCCTACTATGGAGAAGAACACTAACTTCATTGAAACATATGGTCTTGACCGTGTAACACAGTATCCTAGCAATGCAATCTTTTCTGTCAATGGAGAAGAACGCTCATCTGCTTCGAATGACATAACAATTAACAAAACATTTGCAATATCATTTCATAATACAACTGACAAGCCGGCAACCATCAGTCTTAAAGATGATGCTGATTCAATCACAGAAAGCATTACAGAACTTGTTTCCGGCTACAACAGACTTGTTTCCATCGCCGCAGATAAAGAGAACGATAAGTTTGAGGGCAATGCCAAGTTAAAGAAAGAATTTTCAAGAATAATGAAGGCTTACCAGCCACAGCTTGTACGCAATGGACTTACAGTAAGTGATGAGGGTTCGCTTGAAGTTAATAAGGCGGTTATTCAGAAAGCTGCTTCTGACGGCACACTTTCCGATGTATTTAACGCTTTGGATTCATTCAAGAAATCAATCCAAAGAAAGGCTGATGATATTTCCATCAACCCTATGAACTATGTAAACAATAAGATTGTCGCTTATAAGAATCCGCATAAGCCTGTGAATGACCCTTATAATCTTTCTGCCTACTCAGGCATGATGTTCAATGGCTATATCTAACTACCATAATATAAAATAAGGCATCCGTCTGGTTCATGTAATACATAAACCGGCGGATGCCTTTATGTTTCTTATTATTCATTAATCAGTCTGCTTCCTGCATCATGTAACTGCTTAACAAATGTACTAAGCCTTACAAGTGCTTTAGAAACAGCCACATCATCATTAACGCTCAATGCCTCTGAAAGCTCTTTCACACCTTCATTAGCTTCCTTCTCATCAACTGCCCCTGCCTCAATAATATCCTTAGTTCCATTATATACTTCAAAAAGCCAGTTAAGACCTTCAACACATCCGAATGCAACAGATACACCTTGCTTTTAGCCGGTTTCTGTTCCCC
>ENA-UESE01002238-UESE01002238.1-human-gut-metagenome-genome-assembly--contig:-NODE-2238-length-11924-cov-3.029797_pt1 | contig 11924 bp, 8 predicted proteins | sample MGYA00242995_ERZ507996 | MGnify/ENA primary metagenome ERZ507996 (study PRJEB26167, sample SAMN06115489) | human gut metagenome | host: Homo sapiens | place: China:Sichuan | collected 2015-04-15... | reverse complement strand
ATCTGCGCTTTTGGCTTGGCATCTGCCGCACCTCGCTCGCCGTATCGGCACTTAGAATTATGCGGTATTGCCCTTGGGTCCTGCTGTGCTATGTCCACATCAACCTTCCCTTTCCGTATTTTCCTTTTCCCTGTCTGTAGGGAACGGTCTTGACCGTTCCGTCCCCTCATCCTACCACCCTTTTATAAATGCACCTCTCTCATGGCCTCGCGCAAATTAACTTATTGTATTTTATTTAATTTTATATTCAAATTGTATTTCCCGTTTTCCTGCGTCCGCCCCTCTGTCCATTCTGCACATTTCGACCAAATTGGCGCATGGGGTGCTGGTCATTCTGCTATTCTTTCATAAATCTTACCCAAAATCACACGTCTAACACTGTGCAATCATCCCATTTTCTGGACTTTTTACTCATTCTTGGGTAAAAATCCGTGATTATTGTTGATTTTTTATCAAAGTCGGTCTATAATAAAATAGCTGGCAGGGTCAGGCCCTCCAGCCGCTTGAACTGAATTTATAGGAGGTACCTGTTATGCTCGTAAATGCAACCAATATGCTCCTCAAAGCTCGTGACGGCCACTATGGTGTTGGCCAGTTCAATATCAATAACCTGGAATGGACCCGGAGCATTCTGCTTCAGGCTCAGGCCATGCAGAGCCCGGTTATCCTGGGCGTTTCCGAGGGTGCCGGCAAATATATGACCGGTTTCAAGACCGTTGCCGCTATGGTGCGCGCAATGGATGAATCTCTCGGCATCACGGTTCCCGTTGCCCTGCACCTGGACCACGGCACCTATGAGGGCGCAAAGGCCTGCATTGAAGCTGGCTTTACCTCCATCATGTTCGATGGCTCCCACTACCCCATCGAAGAGAACATTGCCAAGACCCGTGAGCTGGTTGAGCTGGCACACGACAAGGGCCTGTCCATCGAAGCCGAAGTTGGTTCTATCGGCGGCGTTGAGGACGGCGTAGTCGGCAACGGCGAAATCGCTGACCCCGAAGAGTGCGCCAAGATCACCGCTCTGGGCGTTGACTTCCTGGCTGCCGGCATCGGCAATATCCACGGCATTTACCCCGCCAACTGGAAGGGCCTGGACTTTGAAGCTCTGGAGCGCATCCATCAGGCTACCAACAACATTCCTCTGGTGTTGCACGGCGGCACCGGCATCCCCGACGAGATGGTTCAGAAAGCCATCCGCCTGGGCGTTTCCAAGATCAACGTCAACACTGACTGCCAGCTGGTATTTGCTGAGGCCACCCGCAAGTACATCGAAGCCGGCAAGGATCAGCAGGGCAAGGGTTATGACCCGCGCAAGCTGCTGAAGCCGGGCGCAGACGCCATCATGGATAAGGTCAAGGAGAAGATCGAGCTGTTCGGCTCTGCCAACAAGGCTTGATTTGGCTAAGATTTAATTTGCCCTTTATCCAGTAACATTACACCCCGGAATCGCATATTCTTATGCGGTTCCGGGGTGTTTTTATTTTACGCTGTTTGCGCTATTTTATTTGTAGGTACTAGCCATAACCTCACAGTAGGGCGGGGTGCCCTCACCCCGCCGCAACCTTGGCCCATCTCTCATATTACAAATTTTGTAATGCACCTAAAACAGATTTGTAGGGGACGATGCTTCGCATCGTCCCACATGCCGGGCCTTGTCTAATATTTCACCACATCATTCTCCGCAAGGCAGCGGGCGCACATTGTGCGCCCCTACAGGTGGCATACCATCACAATCCCCTCCACATCACTCAAAACCCGTCTTTTCCCTCACCATCACATTCCAGGGCCATCTCGCCTGTCCCATCTTCACACAAAAAACGGCGCCGTACCCCATAAAGTCCGGGCTACAGCACCGTTTCTTTTTATCTTATTCTATAAACTCTATCATCATGCTCTGTGCTTTTTGTGCCTGCTCACCAATACGCCAAGCACTATCGCCAGCACAAAATAGATCACTGCCATCACCACAAAGCGGCCAAACAAACCGCCCACATAAGCAATCAGCAGGTTTTTCAGGGCAGGCGGGTCAATGCCCAGGCGCGTTAAGCCGATCATCGGCTTAACGCCCACACCCAGCACCAGGCACACCACAGCAGCACCGCCAAGGGCATACACCAGGCAGCGCGCCCCCAGGCGGGCATCTTTGCGGCTGATGCGTAGCATGGACACTACCGCAGCGCACAGCAGCACCGCACTGACCACCAAGCCGATTACCATCACCTTTTGCAGTTTCTGCACCAGGGTACGCAGCTGGCTGACCAGCGGCACCGCGGTGTAGGAGGCATACTCCATACGCACAGCCTCGGCCACGGTTTCCACGGCCGTCTTGGTATCGCCTTCCAGCGTAATGCCACGGTCTGCCGTAGCCTGTTCCATGGCGTTGTAAACGGCTTCCGCGATATTATCGCGGGTATAATAGGTCAGCGTTTTGGCATACAGCCCCGCCACAGCATCCTGCATGTCGCTTTCCACCTGGTCAACAGACATAAACCCCGTCATAACATCGGCATCAAAACCGGTGGCTGCACCGTAACTGATAAAATCCTGTACCATATCATCATAGGCGCTCTGGGCATAGCCGGAGCTTTTCACGCAGCTCTGCATATAGCCCGCGTTACCAAACGTGGTAAACAGCATGACAAACACCGCCAAAAGTGCCAAAATCAGGCTGCTCAGCCAGGAAAGCACCATCGGCCACACAGCGCTGCCTTTGCGGGAGTTTTTTTGTTGCGTCATCTCTGCATCTCCTCCCTCAACGGTCAGCATCCAGCTCCGGGCCGGATGTGTAGCTGGCATAAACAAAGTAGCGGTTAGGGGTAAAGCCCAGCGCATCAAACGGGTAGCAGGTATACAGGATCAGGTTTTCATCGGTGCGTGTAAAGTCATACGTGGTGGTATCCTGGTAATCCCGCACCTCGCAGCGCTCCACCGTATAGGTGTAGGTACCGTAATGGGTCTCGATCGTCACCACATCGCCCACCTCAACGCTCTGCAGATCGTTAAAAAAGGTGTTGTTGTGGCCCGCCATCAAAATAGTCTTACTTTCACCAGGGATGCCTGCTCCGCTGCTGTCCACATAAGTACCAACGCCCCGGTTCAGGATGCTGTTGGTGTCACCGTAATACACCGGCGCGTCCACCGTGGTGCCCGCAATGGTAATGCGGCCATAGCGGTCCCCCTTGCTGGGGTAGGTAATGCTGCTCAGCGGGATGATCTCCTGTTCCGGCTCTTCCTGTGCGGTCCGGTCATTTTCCGTATTGGTCAGGGTCTGGGCTGCCTCATCAAACAGGTCCTTGGGCTGGGTTTCCACCACGCTGGTTTCCATAAACCACTCTACCAGCGAGTAGTACGGTGCGGCAAACACCTTGAACATGACCGCCAGCAGCGCCAACGTGACCAGCGCAAACAGCAGTGGCACTACCACCAGCCCTGCCGGACCTTTGCGCAAAAAATCGTTCTTGTGCGTCATTTATTTTTTCTCCCCGTTCAGGCACAGGCTGCGGCCCATACCTGACGCTGAAACAAAAAAATTCGCCGCGGCACGCCGCGGCGAACAACATGTTAGTTAGGCGTGATTACTCAGCGTCACGGCTCTTGCGAACAGCAACACCCATGGTGCCAGCGATGGCAACCACAGCAACCAGCATAGCGATACCAGCATTGTCGCCGGTAGCCTTGATAACGCCATTGCCGCTCTTCAGGCTGGCAGCAGCGGTGGTGGTGCTTTCAGCAACGCCCCAGGTGCCATTCTTGATGGCTTCGCCGATTTCCGGATGGGTATCGGCATTGTTGAAGCTATAAGCAACGTTGGTGCCATTGATGCTGGCAGAGATGGTGATATCGTTGCCGTTGACGGCAACCTTAGCGTCAGCAACAGAAACACCGATGCTGTTCAGCACATTGACAGCCTCGTTCTTTGCGCCTTCGGGATCAGACTTAGCCTGACCCAGCAGAGCATTTGCCTTGGCAACCAGAGCGTCAGCAGTGTAGCCAGCAGCAAGAGCCTTGTCAACGTCAGAAGCGGTGACAGTGTAGGCAATGCCCTTGGAGTTCAGGTAATCCTGAGCGCGGGCAACCTGTGCATCATTGGCAGCAAATGCGCTGGTAGCGAACACACCAGCCATAGCGGCGCAGGCAACGAAAGTGGTCAGTTTCTTCATTTTCATTACGCACATCTTCTTTCTTCCTATTTGAATATTGGAATGTATATTCTTTAATGCACCCCATATTAGCTGATGGTTCATTAGAACTATCAATAGTAGTAGTATAGCATTTTTTTCTCAAATGTCAAGATTTCTTCGCGCCTTTATGCTTTCCGTTATTCATTTCGCGCTTTTGCCAAAAGTAAAATGGAACTTCCACCATTAGCATCACGCACCAGCCGGTGGCGCAGGCAAAGGCAATGCCATACATCCCCATCCGCGGCGCCAAAATACAGGTCGTCACCACACGCAGGCTGGTCTGGATCAGCGTGCCCAGCAAAGTCATCGGCATGTTGCCCATGCCGCGGTAATACCCTTGGAATCCGTTCGTCATGGCGGGCAGCAGGTAGAACAGTGCCATCGTTCCCAGGTACTGCACCGCCAAAGCGATCACCCGGTCAGCGCCCTCCCCTGTCACAAACATTGCGGCCAGCGGGGTCTTGAACAGAGTCACCACCCCGCCGATCAGCATCCAATACGCGGCTTCCATCCCAAGGCCCACCGCAAATCCGCGTCTAATGCGGTCCTGCCTGCCCGCGCCGCGGTTCTGGGCAATGTAGGTGGTAATGCCCTGGGCAATGCTCTGTTCGGGGATGCAGGCAAAATCGTCAATGCGCGTCACCGCATTGAACGCAGCGATCACTTCCACACCCAAGGCATTCACCTGCCCCTGGATGAGCACTTTGCCGATTGGCTGCACGGCCTGCTGCAAAGCGGATACCCCGCCATATTGCAGCGTGCGGCCCAGCAGGCTGCGGTCAACGCGCCACTGGCCCCGCCGGGGGCAGAGTTCCGGCGTTTTGGTCCACAGCCACCACCCGGCCAACACGGCGCTGAACGCTTCGGCAATCACCGTTGTCATGGCGGAGCATACAATGCCAAAGCCCAGCCCGCCGATAAAGATCAGGTCCAGCGCTGCGTTCAAAATGGCCGATACCATCAAAAAGCGCAGCGGCGTTCGGGCATCGCCCACACTTTTGAACCCCGCCGCCAACGCATTGTAAAAGCAGGTGAACGGTGCCCCCAAAAAGGTAATGCGCAGATAGATGGCCGTGATTGCAAAAATTTCCCGCGGAACCGCACAGGCCTCCAGAATCGCCGGGGTGAATAATACCCCCAGCAATGCCACCACTGTGCATGCCGCCGTGCCGGAAAGCACGGTGGTGGCCAGTTCCCGGCGCAGGCTTTCGCCGTCCTTTGCGCCAAAGAACTCGCTCATCAGCACCCCGGCCCCCAGGCAGACACCGGTAATTCCCAGAATAACCAGGTTCATCACCGGGCCCGCAATGCCCTCGGCCGCCAGGGCATCCTTGCCGATGAACCGCCCCGCAATGATGGAATCCACCGCGTTATACGCCAGCTGGAACCAGTTGCCCAGCATCAGCGGCACGGCATAGCGCAGCAGGTGCCCCGCCGCGCCGCCTTTGGTCATATCCTGCATGGCGCTCATTTCTGCTGTGCCGGTTTGCGCTCATCGCGGTCCTGCTCAGTTTCCCGCGTAATGTAGATGGGGCGGTGCTTCACTTCCAGATAGGTTTTGGCCAGGTACTCGCCCACAATGCCAAGGCAGAACAGCTGCACGCCGCTGCACAGCAGAATGATGCAGACCATGCTGGGCCAGCCCGCGGTCGGATCGCCAAAAATCAGAGCACGCACTACAACAAAAATAATGCCCACAAATGCCGCCAGGCAGAAGATCACGCCCGCCAGCGCCGCCATAACCAGCGGCTGGGTCGAAAATCCTACAATGCCCTCAATGGAATACTTGAACAGGCTCCAGAAGTTCCACTTGGTCTGGCCTGCCACGCGCTCCACGTTCTGGTAGGCAAACCACTTGGTCTTAAAGCCCACCCAGCTGAAAATGCCCTTGGAAAAACGGTTATACTCCGACATTTCCAGCACGGCATCCACCATGCGGCGGCTCATCAGGCGGAAATCCCGTGCGCCGTCTACTATCTCGGTATCCGACATTTTATTGATGATGCGGTAAAACATCCGGGCAAACCAGCTGCGCACCGGGGGTTCACCCTCGCGGGTGGTGCGGCGGGTAGCCGCGCAGTCATAATCACCGGTCAGCAGGGCATCCAGCATATCCGGCAGCAGCGCAGGCGGGTCCTGCAGGTCAGCGTCCAGCGTGGCGACATAATCACCCTTGGCCGCTTTCAGGCCCGCATAAATACCCGCTTCCTTGCCAAAATTGCGGCTGAAGGAAACGTAACGCACACGCGGGTCGGCATCGTGCAGCTCCCGCGCCACGCGCAGGGTGCCGTCTTTGGAGCCATCATCCACAAAAATGATCTCAAATTCTGCGCCGTGGCTCCTTTCCATCTGTGCCGCCACACGGGCCGCTTCCTGATAAAACAGCGGCATGGCTTCTTCTTCGTTATAACATGGAACGATCAGGCTGATCAACATTAGGGGGTCACTCCTCCCATGGTAGTTTCTATCGTGGGTATTGCGGTCATTCGGCGGTCCATCCGGTAAAGTTCACCAGCAGGTATCCGTCCTGCAGGCTTACCCCAACCGGGGCTTCGCCTGCCTCGGCCAGGGTATCGGCGGCATCCTGCTGGTCTGCATCCGCCAGGGCGCAGGGGCGGCCCACCTGCTGCATCAGCAGGGCTATCTGTTCTTTGCCGCCAAAGGCATCCTGCGCCCAGTTGATGACCATTGTCTGCGGGTTCTCGTACCGGTCCAGGTCCCCCAGCGGGCCGCCCAGCACGGTATAAATCAGGTATGCGGCCTTATACGCCGGGTTTGCCGCCGGGATCACCAGCCGGTCCTGCAGTTCGGGGCTTAATTCTGCCTGCCCCACAAAGGCCACCGGCAGGGTGCCCGCCGGATCCAGGTCATTCAGTTCATCTGCTGTTTTAATCAGCAAGCGTTCTTCATACTGCCAGCGGTCGCGGTTGTATCGTATCGTCCCTGTCAGGGAGATCAGTTCCACCGCCAGCATCGCCCCCGCCAGCGCGGCACAAATGATAGCTTTGGCTCCGCCCTGTTTGCCGCGGTCCAGCGCCGGGGCCAGCCACAGCCAGGCCGCAAAGGGCACAAACACAGCAAAGCACTGCACTGCACGGGCCATCTGGGCACCGGTGCCCTGCAAGATGCCCAGCGAGAACTGCGATACAATCAGCCCCGCCGCAAACAGTGCCCGCCCATTGCCGCCGCGGTGCCGCAGGACCCACAGCACCACCGCCCAGCTGGCAAGTGCCAGCAAGGCCAGCGCCGGAATGCCAAACGCACGGGCCAGATAGTTGGTCAGCCATTCCCGCACAGGGATCACAACTGCAGCCCGCACGCTGTCCCGCTGGAACCAGAAGATCGTTTTGGATGCCGTGCCATCCTGCCCGCTCACGCCGTTTGCGGCGCACAGCAGGGCGGTCAGCCCTTTGCGCAGCACCAGTGCCGCGGCCAGCGGCCACAGTCCGCGCAGAATGCTGCCCCATATCTTTCCGGCTTTTCGGCTGTGGGGTTCCGCTGCCGCGGCATCCAGCAGCAGGGCGGCGCACAGCAGCGTCAGCCAGACTGGGGCAAAGCTTTCGTACAACCCCAGTGCAAAACACAGGCAGACCACTGCGCCGCAGGCACCGGGCAGGCTGTTCCGCCAGCCGCACAGCAGGTGCGGCAGTGCCAGCGCCAATGCCAACGCGCACAGCAGGTAGCCAAACCCAACGCCACACTGGTTGGAATACATCAAAATTTCGCCATGGTAGGGCCACAGCAGCAGCCCTGCCGCCAGCAGCTGCGCCCCCGGCTGTTTTGCCTGCCGCCGTGCCGCCGTGTACAGCACCGCGGCCAGCAGAATGCCCGCCAACACCAGGCTGAGGGCAAAAAACAGCTCCGGCCAAAAGCACTGGTAGGTCATGATTCCGGTCAGCGCCTGCAGCAGCCACACGGTAATGCGGCCCTGGCGCAAAAATTCTCCGCCCTGCTGGTAGGTGGCAATGGCAAGGTCGTCCATATCCACGGCAGGGGTGTTCATGGCGTAGCCGTACCCCCACAGAACTGCCAGCAGCAGCACACCCCACAGCGTTTTGCTGCGGGCCAGCCCGCACAGGTTGTTCCAAATTTGTCCCGATACGGGCAAAGCCCCCGCTTGTGCGGAGGCTTGCCGGGTGGTATCAGGTTGTAATGTCTGGCGCGCCACGGGGAACGATCAGCCCTTAACGGCGATGTTGACCAGGCGGCCCTTGACGTAAATTTCCTTGGCAATGGTCTTGCCTGCAATGGCTTCGGCCACAGCGGGGTCAGCCTTTGCAGCGGCAATGGCGTCAGCGCTTTCAATGTTAGCGGCAACGTTCAGGCGGGCTTTGACCTTGCCGTTCACCTGAACAGCAATCTCAATGGTCTGCTCCATGCATTTGGCTTCGTCATACTTCGGCCACTCGTGGTAAGCCAGGGTGTCGGTGTGGCCCATCTGCTGCCACAGTTCCTCGGTCATATGGGGAACAAACGGGTTCAGCAGCTGCAGCAGCACTTCGTACTCTGCGCGGGTTGCACCGCCCTCATCGTACAGGGCATTCACCAAAATCATCAGCTGGGCAATGGCAGTATTGGCCTTCAGGGCGTCAATGTCCTCGCCCACCTTCTTAATGGTGCGGTTAATCAAAGCTTCCAGCTTCGGGCGGTAGCCTTCGCCCTCCACCTGCTTTTCGCTCAGTGCCCAGATGCGGTCCAGGAAGCGCTTGCAGCCCTTGATGGAGTTGGTGTTCCAGGGAGCGGCTTTCTCAAAGTCGCCAATGAACATCTCGTACAGGCGCAGGGTGTCAGCGCCGTACTCGTTCACCACATCGTCCGGGTTGACAACGTTGCCCAGGGATTTGGACATCTTGACGATCGGGTGCTCGGCCATTTCGCCGTACTTCTCGACCAGAGCTTCGCGGGCAGCCTTTTCGCTGCCGTACTCGGCCAGCAGGCGCTTGCGCTCGGCATCGGGCTGGTTTTCAAAGGCATGAGGGTTCAGGCCCAGGATCATGCCGTGGGAGGTACGCTTCTGGTACGGTTCTGGCTTGGGCACTACGCCGATATCATACAGGAATTTGTGCCAGAAACGGCTGTACAGCAGATGCAGGGTAGTGTGCTCCATGCCGCCGTTGTACCAGTCCACCGGGCTCCAGTAATCCAGGGCTTCCTTGCTGGCGATGGCATCCTTGTTGTGGGGGTCCATATAGCGCAGGAAGTACCAGGAAGAACCGGCCCACTGGGGCATGGTATCGGTTTCACGGGTAGCGGGGCCGCCGCAGCACGGGCAGGTGGTCTTGATCCATTCGGCGTGGCGGGCCAGCGGGCTTTCGCCGTCCGGGCCCGGCTCAAAGTCGGTAATTTCCGGCAGGCGCAGCGGCAGCTCGCTTTCGGGGATGGGCTGCCAGCCGCACTTTTCGCAGTGCACCATGGGGATGGGCTCGCCCCAGTAACGCTGGCGGCTGAACACCCAGTCACGCAGCTTGAAGTTGACCTTCTTGCAGCCCTTGTGGTTTTCTTCCAGCCAGGCATACATCTTTTCCTTGGCATCTTCAACGGACAAACCGGTCAGGAAGCCGGAGTTGACCAGCGTGCCGGTGGCAACATCGGTAAAGGCAGCCTCATCCAGGTTGGCCGGGGTATTGCCCTTGACGACCTCGATGATGGGCAGGCCGAACTTCTTGGCGAACTCCCAGTCGCGGCTGTCGTGGGCAGGCACGGCCATGATAGCACCGGTGCCGTAAGTTGCCAGAACATAGTCAGAGATAAAGATGGGCACCTCTGCGCCGTTGACAGGGTCGATGGCGGTCACGCCCTCGATCTTAACGCCGGTCTTTTCCTTGTTCAGCTCGGTACGCTCAAAGTCGCTCTTGCGGGCGGCTTCATCCTGGTATGCCTTTACGGCATCCACGTTCTTGATCAGCCCGGCATCGATCCACTTTTTGATGTAGGCATGCTCCGGGGAGATGACCATGTAGGTAACGCCGAACAAGGTATCCGCGCGGGTGGTATAAACGGTCAGGGTATCACCGGCAGAGGTTTCAAAGTTGACCTCAGCGCCATGGCTGCGGCCGATCCAGTTGCGCTGCTGGGTCTTGACACGGTCGATGTAATCCACCTGGTCCAGATCATCGATCAGGCGGTCCGCGTAAGCGGTGATCTTCAGCATCCACTGGCTCTTCACGCGCTGCACAACGGGGCTGCCGCAGCGCTCGCACACGCCGTTTACAACTTCCTCGTTGGCCAGAACGACCTTGCAGCCGGTGCAGTAGTTGACGGTGGTAGCCTTTTTATAAGCCAGACCGTGCTTGTACAGCTGCAGGAAGATCCACTGGGTCCACTTGTAGTATTCGGGGTCAGTGGTGTTGATCTCGCGGTCCCAGTCAAAGCTCAGGCCCAGTGCCTGCAGCTGGCTCTTGAAGCGGGCCACGTTCTTGGCGGTCACGATTTCCGGGTTGATGTGGTTTTTCAGGGCATAGTTCTCGGTCGGCAGACCAAAAGCATCCCAGCCCATAGGGTACAGGACATTATAGCCGCACTGACGCTTTTTGCGTGCCACAATATCCAGCGCGGTATAGCTGCGGGGGTGGCCAACATGCAGGCCGGCCGCAGACGGGTACGGGAATTCTACCAGTGCATAGAACTTGGGTTTGGAATGGTCGATTTCAGCATGGAAGGTGTGTTCATCCTGCCATACCTTTTGCCATTTGGCCTCAACAGCCTTGAAATCATATTTCATAAAGCTTCTCTCCCCACAGAAATTTGTGCGTACTGTGCTTTTGCGCTCCGCATCGGCTCCCCTGGAGGGGAGCTCCGGCGCAGCCGGTGAGTGGTGGTTCGGCGTCACTCACCCCTGTATTTTATGTTCTTTCGGGGTTCCACCCCTCAGGCACCTGCGGTGCCAGCTCCCCTCAAGGGGAGCCATCCAGCATCCATGTTTACGCCTGCTCTTCCGGGCAGCTCCTTGGCGTCAGCCCACAGGTGCTCCAGGTCATAGAAGTCATGGGCTTCCGGCGTAAATACATGCACAATCACGCTGCCGTAATCCAGCAGCACCCAGCGGTTGCCGTCATGGCCTTCGGTGCGCAGCACGTTCACGCCTGCGCGGCCCAGCTGGAAGTCCGCCTCGTCTGCCAGTGCGCCCACATGGGTGGTGGAATTGCCGGTTGCGATCACGAAATAATCCGTTACCGTGGTCAGGTTTTCCACATGCAGGATGCGGATATTATAGCCTTTTTTCGCGTCCAGCGCGCGGGCCAGACGGATGGCAAGTTCTTTGCTTTCCATTCAATTCTCCTTTGTTGCAGGATCTATCATTCTGACGGGGTGCTGTCACCATCGGTGCTGTCCCCGTCCGTGCTGTCATCCGGCGCCGGGGTTGCGGTATCATAAACGTCCGTTGTGTCAGAGCCGTCAATGTTGTTTGTCTGCTGTGCGTTGGAAATTTCCTCGTTCAGGGTTCCCATAAACTGCACGCTGGGGTCAGATGCCGTCAGGCCGCTCAAATCAAACAGGCCGTCATCCCCTGCAATGTTCAGCTGGCTGGCATCCACGGGGCCGGTATTCTCGCGGAAATACTGGTTCAGCAGGTCAGCGTCCTCCTGCCGTGCCGGGTAAAGCAGCGCCTGGCCCTGATACTTCGGACCGCTGATGACCGGCATCTGGGCGATCATGATCTTGTTGGAATCGATCTTGAGCATGCTGACCGCGAAGCTGATGAGGGTGGAGGCGTTGAGGTCGGTCTCCATATAGTTCAGCACG
>ENA-UESE01002231-UESE01002231.1-human-gut-metagenome-genome-assembly--contig:-NODE-2231-length-11962-cov-3.698107_pt1 | contig 11962 bp, 10 predicted proteins | sample MGYA00242995_ERZ507996 | MGnify/ENA primary metagenome ERZ507996 (study PRJEB26167, sample SAMN06115489) | human gut metagenome | host: Homo sapiens | place: China:Sichuan | collected 2015-04-15... | reverse complement strand
TTTTTCTAATTCTTCCTTTGCCAGGTCGTGTTAACGTGAGATGCAGGGTTTTATGCCGGAGGACCATTGGAGCAGGAACGAGTGTCCGGTTAGGGTTTCCGAACGCCCGACCGGTGGTGTTTGATGGAAACGTAACGTAAAGTTTTTTGTGTAGTGAGGAGTTCCGCCGGTCAGTGAAGGAAAGCCTTACCGGACCGGTCCGGGCGACCGGGTCTGACGACACAGAACCCGAAATCGGAATAGAAAGAAAAAATTAATTCTACCATAAATTTGGAGTGACGGAGAATTAGAGTTTACTTTACTTTTCTCCATTGTTTGGCAAACTTTTATTTCCCTGTAACTAAAAACGGTGCAATGTTTTAAAACTAAACATTACACCGTTTTAACTATTTTCACCATTTTAAGAAATTATGTTTTATAAAACTATTTCTTTTGGTGTTGTCAAGGAATTATTTTCCGAGCATTTCGCAAATTTCGTTGTATACAAACTCTCCGGTAAAGCCGAACTTTTCGTCCAGTACTTTGGCTGGGGCAGAATATCCGAAGTGATTTACGCCGTGGATTTTGCCGTTACATCCGACCAATCCTTCCAGAGTTACCGATAAACCGGCGGTCAGGCCGAAATGAGGCGTAGAGGCCGGAATGACTTCTTCCTGGTAAGCGGTCGGCTGCTGACGGAATAAACCTTCCGAAATAGCCGATACAACCTGTGAAGCGATACCTTTTCTTTCGAGTAACAACTTGGCGGCATCGATCAGGGTGGCCACTTCCGATCCGGATGCGATTAGGATCACTTTGGGATTTTCACCGTTTTTCTGTACGATGTAAGCTCCTTTTTCTGCTTTTAAAGCTTCGGTATAACGGTCGGTTACGGCCGGCAGATCGTTGATATTCTGACGGGACAATACGAGAGCCGTCGGAGTTTCGGTATTTTCCATCGCCATTTTCCAGGCCACCGAAGTTTCGGCTGCATCGGCCGGACGTAAAGCCAGCATGCTCATTTTTCCGGCGTGGTTCTGCATTTTTTCCAGCAGACGCAACTGGGCTTCGTGCTCGATCGGCTGGTGGGTAGGACCGTCTTCACCGACCCGGAAGGCATCGTGGGTCCAGATGTATTTAACCGGCATCTGCATCAGAGCCGATAAACGGAAAGCCGGCTTCATATAATCGGAGAATACAAAGAAGGTTGCGCAGGCAACATGAATACCGCCATGAAGGGCGATACCGTTACAGATTGCAGCCATAGTCAACTCGGCAACTCCGGCTTGCAGGAATTTACCGCTGAAATCTCCTTTCACTAGGTTGCGGGCTCCTCCTTTGATAAAACCGTCTGTCTTATCTGAATTGGAAAGGTCGGCAGAGCTGACGATCATATTTTCAACTTCCTGTGCCAGTGTAACCAATACATCGGCTGAAGCCTGACGGGTTGCTATATTGGCTTTGTGTGCAATAGCTTTATAATCGATAGCAGGCGCTTCTCCCGACATAAACCGATGGAATTTGGCTGCTAATTCCGGGTTGGCTTTTTCCCAGGCAGCTTGTTCGGCTTTTTTCTGTTTGGCCTGAGCCCGTTTCTCTTCCAGTACCTGCGCATAATATTCCTGTACATCCGGGAAGATAACGAATGGATTCTGAGGATCTCCGCCCAGGTTAGCCACCGTATTTTCAAAAGAAGCTCCGGCAGCGCTCAGCGGTTGTCCGTGAGTTGATACTTTGTTGGAGAAATCTTCTTCGTTGGCACCGACAGCTCCTTTCCCCATCAGGGTGTGTCCGATGATGAGTGTAGGGCGTTCTTTTTCTTCCTGTGCCACTTTCAGGGCCTGACGGATTTCTGCTGCATCGTTGCCGTCGATGGTGATGACCTGCCATCCCCAGGCTTCATATTTTTTGGCTGTATCTTCGTGGGTTACTTCATCCACTTTGGTAGAAAGCTGGATATTATTCTAGTCATAGAACATGATCAGGTTAGCGAGTCCGAGTGTACCGGCAATACGTCCTGCACCTTGGGAGATCTCTTCCTGAATGCCACCGTCCGAGATGAAAGCATAGGTCTTGTGGGCCATCCATTCACCGAAACGGGCTACCAGAAAACGTTCGGCGATAGCTGCTCCGACGGCCATGGCATGTCCCTGACCCAGAGGACCTGAAGTATTCTCTACACCCCGTTTTACGTCTACTTCGGGATGACCGGGAGTGATGCTGCCCCATTGACGGAAGTTTTTCAGATCTTCCATGCTATATTTACCAATCAGGCTCAACGTTGCATAAAGCATCGGTGACATATGACCCGGGTCCAGGAAAAACCGATCCCGGTTTACCCACTCGGCATCGTCCGGATCGAAATTCAGAAATTCAGAATATAGCACGTTGATGTAATCGGCACCACCCATCGCTCCTCCGGGGTGACCTGATTTTGCTTTTTCAACCATTGAGGCTGCCAGAATTCGGATGTTGTCCGCCGCTCTGTTGGTAGTTGTATTCATGATATAAATTTAAAATAGATTTTTGGTTTTTTGCAAATTTATAAATAATCTTTCAAAAAAAGAAAAGTAAGAATTACACTTAATCTTACTTTTCTTCTTCCGTTTAGAGATTCAGCTCTTTAAACTGGTGTTCCCACCAAGCCGGTTGATCTTTCAGATATTTGGCGAAGTAGGAGAGAATCGTATTGTTCCACAGGATACGCTGATTGTAATCGACCACGGCATGATCGGCATCTTTAACCAATACTAATTCGACATCTTTACCCAATAATTTCAGAGCAGTATAAAATTGTATACTTTCGTTTGTCGGTACATTGACATCTTTTGTACCGTGGATTAACAGGATAGGCACTTTCACCTGATCGGCATTGAAAAGGGGACTTTGGTCGACATAGATATCCTTACGGTTCCAGGGGAAAGCGTGTGCCGAAGCGTTGGTACTGTAGCCGTAACCCCAATATCCGCCTCCCCAATAGCTAGAGATAGAGGAAATGCCGGCATGTGAGATAGCACAGGCGAAAATATCGGTTCGGGTGGTAAGGTATTCGGTGGTAAAACCTCCGTAAGAAGCTCCCATACAACCAATCTTAGAAGCATCGATAAACGGATGGGCTTTGGCAAATGCTTTGGTCGAGGCGATAATTTCGTCGGCTGTGATTTTACCCCAATTGTTTTGGTGGCGGGCAGAAAATTCCTGTCCGTATCCGATGGTTCCGGAAGGTTGAAGCACATATACGACATAACCGTTGGCCGTATAGAGGTTGAAAGGCCAGCGTCCGCCGAAACTACGGGAGACGGGGGTCGTTCCGCCGTAGTAATAAACGATCAGCGGATATTTTTTGGCCGGATCGAAATCGGCAGGCAGATAATAACGTCCGTCGATCACCGTACCTTTCTTATACTTATAGTCCCAGTCTTTCATCTCTCCGAAAACAATATTCCGGTATTGCTCTTCGTTGGGATCCGCCCAGAGAGCCGCTTGATTATCGGTTAGGTTCAAGGTATAGATCCGGGGAGGATAATCGGTGTTCGAAGCGGTATACATCATTCGGTCGGCATGGCTGGCAAAACTGGTCCGGAGAATCATGTCTCCCGGGCATTCGATCCGGGTGAATTTACCGTCGGCATAGCAATACAGACGTACGAAATCGGCATCGGTCGTTTTTATATAGATATTACCGTTTTTATGCCAGGTCATTTCTTCCACCGAAGGATTGAAATCGCGGGTGATCGCGTCCACTTTTTTAGTGGCCAGGTCATAAATATACAATTGGGTATCGTATTGGTTGGCAATCTGATTTTTCCCGATGTTTTCTCCCAGTTTACCGAAGGCCGAAGGGCCGCCGCTGATCAGCAGTTTTTTGCCATCGGGAGAGAAAGTACAGGATATGGAATAAAGCCGGTCCTTCCAAAGGGTATCCAGTTGTTGGGTGGTGATATCCATCAGATAAATATCTTGTTTGTTATAGGGATATTCCGTATAAGCCGGGCGTGAAGTGGAGATCAGTAATTTTTTACCGTCTGCACTGATATCCATAAGCGAAGTGCTCAGATTTCCCCAGGTGAGCCGGGAATGGAGGCCGGTAGCGAAATCGTACTTACACAGATAACTCCGGTTACGGAAATAGTCCTGCCGATCTTGTATGCCGTCCAGTTTACGCAATTCCCATTTGGGATCGCTGTAGTTTTCATTGGCATAATAGATCAGATAAGAACGATCGGGTGACCAGATGCAGCTCTGAATTTGCCGGTCTTCTTTGATCAGACGGGTTTGTAGTTGTTTTTCCAGGTCGTAACTATATAAAGATTGTCCGTTGCCTTCTGCTTGCAGGAAAGAAAGTTTGTCCTGATCGGGAATCCATTGCAGATTACGTACGTTATTGCCATAAAAGGTATAGACGATTTCTTTGTCGGCGATCCGGTATACGTAGGTATTGTTACTGCTTCGGCCATCTACGGTATTGGTGATCCCGACAAGGGCATATTTTCCGGTGGGGGAGACAGACAGATGGGATACTTGTTTACCGTTGAGCACATCGTAAATATTCTTGCCTCGTTGCGGGGACAGAGAGAAACCGAAAGGGAGCTGTTCGTAGGCTTTGTCGGCTTTAAAATTAGCATACAATACATTGCCTCCCTGAGTGGCCGTTTTTACGATAATCGTGTGTTTTCCTGGAATCCAATCGCCGTGAACGATTTTTTCTACGGGTTTATTATCCGCAGAACCGGCTTTTTTTACTCCATCGATATAGACTTCGGCCTGACCGAATAGCCGGAAATGAAAACTTCCGCTCATCCATTCGGAATTGCTGAAATAGACCGCGTAATAATTTAGCGTCGGTTGATCTGTTTTTTCACCGGCTGTTACGGTATCCCGGTTCATCGGGGCCACCGTCCACCGGAGCCGGTGAAAATGATTCTCCTTTGAATCGGCATCGGGAACCAGGCTGCCGATATTTACTCCGGAGTAATCGGTGAGCATGGCATCTGTAAATACCTGGTCTTTGACATTTTTTACATGGCTCAAGGCCGGCTTCTCCATTTTTATAGGTGTCAGGCTCAGCCACTCCTTGATATCCTGTGCGTTGGCCGTCAAGGACCCTGCAATGAATAATGAGAGTAAAAATCCTTTGTTTTTCATCGATGATAAGGTTTATCAGGTTTTAGCTTTTTAACATTTTTTCTTTCTGCGAAGGTATCGCTTTTTGATTGAAAAGAAAGTTAATGTCTAGTTAAACCCGGAGTAACTTAATCGTTCTTTTACCGTACAAGTCAGAAAACTTTAAGTTATGCGAATATTGATTTGTCTGTTAGCCTTAGCGGTGACCCTGACCTGTTGTAAGTCGAATAAAAGAATGATACGATCGGAGGTAGGGTATGTATCTACCCAACCGGTAGAAGTTGCTGTACAGGAGAAAGTACAGGATACCTTGATCGTGGAAGAAGAACCGGTGACGGTGAAAAAGGAGAAAGTCGGTTTGACGGACGGTGCCGATTTGATGCGGTATTGTATTATTGTCGGGAGTTTTATTTACCGGCAGAATGCGATCAACTTGCGGTCGGACCTGATGCGCCGCGGATTTTTGGGTTGTTCGATTATGCAGAATAGTGAAGGGATGTACCGCGTTAGTGCGGTTTGTGACGATACTCACGCCGATGCTGCCCGGGAGCTTATCCGTATCCGTAGACAATATCCGCAGTTTCGGGATGCATGGCTCCTGGAGGTCAAAGAGGACTAGTCTTCGAGCATCGAATCGTGGCGGTTGACTCTCACCACTCCTTCCAGATGTTTTAGTCTGGAAATCAATTGGGACAGGTGTTCGGTATTATCGATCAGGACAGTGATATTACCATCGAATACCCCCTCGGCGGCATTGATCGAAATGGCCCGCAAGGTAGCATGCGGATCTTTGGCGATCAATTCGGTAATTTTGTTGATGATATTACCGTCCTCTTTGCCTGTCAGATTCAGGACGGTTTGATAAGAAGTGGCTCCATCGTTGGTCCAGCGGGTCTTGACGATCCGGTAAGGATAACGGCGAACCAGCTCCAGGGCATTTTTACACTGGCGGCGGTGTACTTTAATCCCTTCGCCGATGGATACGAAACCGATGATATCGTCTCCGTATACCGGATTACAGCAACGGGCGAACTTATACTCTACATTATCCACATTTTTATCGATCAGCAGTACATCTTCATCGATTTTTTTTGGACGTACCACTTTGATATCTTTAGGCGGAACGACAGGGGCCGGCTTTTCTTCCACCTGCGTCAATATCTCTTTGATTTCGGAAGGATCGTGCTTGCCGATAGCGATGCCGTGGTAAAGGTCGAGAGCGAACTTGTATTTGTAGTGCTGCATCAGTTTGCGGATCACTTCGTCGTTGAATTCGATTTTCCAGTTTTTCAGACGGCGCATCAGTGTTTCCTTGCCGATATCGGCCTGGTGGTTGATTTCTTCATTCAGGTATTGACGGATTTTATTCCGGGCTTTCGAAGTGACTGTAAAACTCAGCCAGTCGGCTTTCGGTTGCTGGTTGGCGGCAGTGATAATAGAAACCTGATCTCCGTTTTTCAAAACATATTTCAGGGTTTCATTCCGGTGATTGACAATACCTCCAACACACTTGCTCCCGATATTGGTGTGAATAGCGTACGCAAAATCCAATAAGGTGGCTCCTGCCTGTAACGTTATTAAATCTCCTTTGGGAGTAAATACATGTACCTCTTTATCCTGGAGGTTGATTTTCATATCATCCAGTAATTCCAGCGCATTCTCATTATTGCTTTCCAGGATTTCGCGCAATTCGTTCAGCCAGTTTTCGATAATCGAATCCGAAGATCCCCCTTTGTATTTCCAGTGGGCAGCGAATCCTTTCTCGGCAATCTCATCCATACGTTCCGTCCGGATCTGTACTTCTACCCAGCGTTTGCCAGGCCCCAGCACGGTGGTCTGCAACGATTCGTATCCGTTGGATTTGGGTACAGAAATCCAGTCCCGGAGACGCTGGGGATTAGGCGTATACTTATCGGTTACGATAGAATATACCCGCCAACAGTCGGGCTTCTCATTTTCGCCGACACTGTCGATAATGAAACGTACAGCAAAAATGTCGAAAATTTCTTCAAATTCAACCTGGCTTTTCCGCATCTTATTTAAGATCGAGGCAATCGTCTTCGTGCGGTATTTCATTTTAAATTTGATACCTCTCCGGTTCATTTCTTCGGCAATCGGAGCGATAAATTCGGCAATGTAAGCCTCCCGGGCGGTTTTCGATTCCTTCAATTTTTGTTCGATCTCCCGGTAGATTTGGGGATTGGCATAGCGGAGAGCTGTGTCTTCCATCTCCGATTTGATATTGTACAATCCCAATCGATGGGCAAAAGGGATGTAAATATAGCTGGTTTCCATGGCCAGCTGTTTTTGTCCGGCCTCCGAAAGCTGCGCAGCCTGCCGTAAAGCATAGAGTTTTTCGGCCAGGAAGATCAGCTGTACGCGGATATCTTCGGCAAAACTGAGCAATAATTTTCTGAAATTCTCCGAGTTTACAATCCGCTGGGTGGCATAAATGTGGCTGATATCCTTCAGTCCTTTGATGATTTGCTCTACTTTTTCCCCGAACATCTCCCGGATTTGCTCCAGGGTGATCATTTCTTTTTCCACTGTTTTGTGGAGCATGGCACAAATGATAGAAGTCCGGCCTAAGCCGATTTCCTGGGTAATGATCAGCGTAATATCCAAAATACGGACGATCTCCTGATAGTTTAATTCCGAAGCTTCGGTTTCGTTTTGGATGGCTATCTTAAAGGCTTTACGGATCAACCGGATGTCTTCGCTCGAAATCAGGTTCCGGCAGGATTTTAACACAGCCGTATATTTACTCAATATGATCGGACGATAGGTTTGTTCTGTCATTGCGTTCATAAGTGAATCTTGTTAGAAGGTGTCGCTTTTTTCTGTTTGTAAAAATAGCGATTCTTTTGAAGATTATCGATCCGGCAATTCTATTTTTGTGTAAAAGTTTGTTGAAAAGTGTGTGTAAAGAATAAGTGTACAGAAATATGAAATCAGAAATGAACTGCTGTAATCTGCTACCATGCTGTTATCCCGGAAAATCCGGAAAATCTGTATCGGGCCGCTTGGAAAATAATACGTTGAAGTATAAACAGGAAAGGCCGGTTTAAAATTACGAGGATATGCTTGAAATCAATTTTTTATGTATATTTACGACGATCAAACGTGGGATTATTTTGAACCGTATACAACTTTTTGGAAAGGATAAAAATATAAAATATGACAACAAAAGAGAGATATGAAGGCGTATTGGGGTGGTTTGCCGGGAAAATGCCGGTAGCCGAGAGTGAATTGAAGTATAACGACCCTTTCGAATTGATCGTGGCGGTGATTCTGTCCGCCCAGTGTACCGACAAACGGGTGAACATGACGACTCCGGCTTTATTCGAACGCTTTCCCGATGCAAAGGCCATGGCTGCCGGGACAGTGGAGGATATCTATCATTTGATCAAATCAATTTCCTATCCGAATAACAAAGCTAAGCATCTGCATGAAATGGCCCAAAAACTGGAAAGGGATTTTCAGGGAAAAGTGCCTGAGGATATGGAGTTATTACAAACGCTTCCCGGTGTGGGGCGTAAGACGGCCAATGTTGTGATGGCAGTGGCATTCCACAAACCGGCCATGCCTGTGGATACGCATGTTTTCCGGGTATCTAACCGGATCGGGTTGGTGAATAACACAAAAACGCCTTTGGAAACTGAGAAACAGTTGGTAAAAAATATTCCGGCGGAGATCTTGTCGACGGCTCATCATTGGCTGATTTTGCACGGACGTTATGTTTGTCTGGCCCGGAAACCGAAGTGTGAAGAATGTGGAATCCGGCAATGGTGCCGTTTTTTTCAGAGTAGACGGTGAAGGGGGAACGGGGAATGGAGAAAGGAAACCTCCCTTCTCCTTTTTCCTTTCTCCTACATTTACTTGTAATATATAGCTGCCCAGGCTCCGGATTTCACTTTGCCGACACCCGATGGCGGACAGGTATCGCTGTACAGTGTAAAAGGAAAATTGAAAATCATCGATTTCTGGGTTTCGTGGTGCGGACCTTGCCGGATGGAGAATCCCAATATGGTGAAACTATACGATGATTTTAAAGACAAGGGCCTTGCTGTGATTAGTGTATCGCTTGACGAACGTAAAGCCGCCTGGACGCAAGCGATCCAAAAGGACGGTATGCCGTGGGTACACGTGTCCGACTTAAAAGGCTGGAAAAGCGAAGTGGTGAAGTTGTACAATGTAGATTCCGTACCGTGTATTCTGGTACTTGATGAGAATAACCGGATTCTGGCCAAGAACATCCGGGCGGAAAAATTGCGGGCCTTTGTGGAAGAGCGGCTGGGAAAATAGGTTTGGGTCGTTATATATTACGATGGAGTTCATACCTGTTTTTTATTATAAGCCGGTTTCGATAGGAAAATCTGTAGGAATTATTTTTCTTACAGATTTTCTATATATGTTTACCCTAAAAATGTAGAATTATTCTGGTACTTGTTCGTCTCCGGTATTCGTGTTCGGGGACCATTGGAGCTCTGTCGAGTGTTGTCTTGCTTTTTCTGAACGTCCGACCGGTGGTGTCTGACGAGCTTGCGAGGAGTTCCGCCGGTCAGTGAAAGAAAAAGCCAGATGACCGACAGAAGCGACCGCGTCCCCGAACACGAATACCTTCGACTCCCGTCATCACTGCCTGGCAAGCTAAACCGGACCTGAAAACCATAAATTTCAACGAAAAAATATTTTCCGGTAAAGTAACCCAACTATCCATAATCCGATAGAGGTGAGCCGGTATTTTATTCTATAAAATTTTTCTAATTCTTCCTTTGCCAGGTCGTGTTAACGTGAGATGCAGGGTTTTATGGCGGAAGACCATTGGAGCAGGAACGAGTGTCCGGTTAGGGTTTCCGAACGCCCGACCGGTGGTGTCTGACGAACGCAGTGAGGAGTTCCGCCGGTCAGTGAAGGAAAGCCTTACCGGACCGGTCCTGGCGAACCGGTCTGACGGCACAAAACCCGGAATCGGAATAGAAAGAAAAAATTATACCTAGAATTATTCTGGTACTTGTTTGTCTCCCGTGACCCGGTCGCTTCCGCCGGTCAGTGAAGGAATCTTTACGGTAAATGCTCCCTTTCAGCAAAAGATTTACTCGATGATATGCATTCCCGTCAGTTCGGAAAAATGACGCAAGAGGATAACTTTTATTTCAGATAAATCGACCGGATGTCCTAATTCCTTTTCCATGGAAGTCACTCCTTTGTCGACAAATCCGCAAGGATGGATATAATTGAAATAATTCAGATCGGTATTCACATTTAAGGCAAAACCGTGCATCGTGACATATCTGGAACATTTCACACCGATGGCACAAATTTTACGGGCCCGGGGGGTATCCGGTTCGAGCCATACTCCGGTTGCTCCCGCCAAACGGAAGCCCTGAATACCGAAAGAGGCGATCGTGCGGATCACAACCTCTTCCAGCCGGTCTACATAATCTTTTACCCCTAACCCGAAACTCTCCAGATCGATCACCGGATAAACCACCAGTTGCCCAGGACCGTGAAAAGTAATATCTCCTCCCCGGTCGACTTTTATAAATTCGGCATGCTTAGCCCGAAGCTGTATCGCGCTGATCAGCATATTCGCTTCATTACCGCTTTTTCCCAAAGTATAAACAGGGTCGTGTTCTACAAAAAGCAAGTGGTTTTCGGGAATTTTATTCCCTGCCTTCTCCGCTTTCACTTTCTCCAGCAGCCGTTCCTGCAATTCCCAGACTTCCCGGTATCCTTTTTGTCCCAAATCTGCAAATACCGTCTTTTTCTTCTCTTCCATACCCTTGCCGGTTTTCACTTTTTGATATGTCTTTCCGCATGATAACTGGATCTGACCAACGGGCCGCTTTCTACAAAGGTAAATCCTTTCCTGAGCCCGATCTCTTTATACTCTTCAAACACTTCGGGCCGGATGTATTCTTTAACTTCGGTATTTTTAGCCGTAGGTTGCAGATATTGTCCGATCGTCATGACCTGACATCCAACATTTCTCAAATCATCCATGGTCTCGAGAATCTCTTCCCTGGTTTCACCTAACCCCAGCATAATTCCCGATTTAGCCACACACTGACTAGCAGCGATTTGTCCGATCACTTTCAAAGAAACTTCATAAGTTGCCCTACTCCGGACACTATCGGACAAACGTCTCACCGTCTCCAGATTATGCGATATCACTTCAGGTCCGGCATCGATAACCTGCTGTACCAAATCCGTCCGTCCCTGGAAATCAGGAATCAATACCTCCATCGTCGTATCCGGATTTTCTTTCCGGATAGCCCGGATCACCTTTACCCAATGCGAAGCACCCAAATCCTCCACATCGTCCCGATCGACCGAAGTGATCACTGCGTGCTTCAAACCGAGTAACCGAATCGACCGGGCTACATGTTCAGGTTCCTGAGGATCCAAAGGAGCAGGATGCCCTGTCGTCACATTACAAAACTTACAGGCCCGGGTACATATATTCCCCCCGATCATAAAAGTAGCCGTTCCGCACCCCCAGCACTCTCCCTGGTTAGGACACCTCCCGCTTGTACAAATCGTATTCAGATGATGCCCCCGGATCGTGTTCAGTACATCGACAGAAAGCTGTCCCATCGGCAATTTGATCTTCAACCATTCCGGTTTTCTTCTGGTATTTTCCATTTCTAAAGTAAATCGTATTCGATTGCAAAAATAAAAAAGAAAAACGTAAAAGCCGGGAGATACATAAAAAAAGAGCGCATATCCTTATGCGCTCTTCGCTAACTAACCCTTAAAACTGTGAATTAAAAATGTGGTTATTCCCGTTTAATACCACTTAGTTGTTGTCCATGATGGAATATTTTGTTGTTGTTTTCATTTATAAGATGCAACA
>ENA-UESE01002225-UESE01002225.1-human-gut-metagenome-genome-assembly--contig:-NODE-2225-length-11985-cov-2.167618_pt1 | contig 11985 bp, 8 predicted proteins | sample MGYA00242995_ERZ507996 | MGnify/ENA primary metagenome ERZ507996 (study PRJEB26167, sample SAMN06115489) | human gut metagenome | host: Homo sapiens | place: China:Sichuan | collected 2015-04-15... | reverse complement strand
AAGGCACCAAACCCAGCTTAATCAATGCCTGGAAGCCGTTGCAGATACCAATCATTAAGCCATCCTTCTCCTTCAGATGTGCTGTGACAGCCTCCTTGATTTCGGGGTTACGGAAGAAGGCTGTAATAAATTTACCGGAGCCATCGGGTTCATCACCGCCGGAGAAGCCGCCGGGAATGAAGATGGTCTGTGCCTGCTTCACTTCCTTGGCAAAGCGGTCAATGGAATCCGCAATGCCTGCCGCAGAAAGGTTATTGATAACGAAGATATTCGCTTCTGCACCTGCGCGTTCTACTGCCTTTGCGGAATCAAATTCGCAGTTTGTGCCGGGGAATACGGGAATCAGAACACGAGGCTTCGCAACTGCCGCCTTTGCATGGTAGGAAATACCCTCTGCCTTTGCAGTGAATGTGGGAATTTCCTTCTTTTCCTCTGCCGCTGTGTGCATAGGATAGATTTCTTCCAGTTTATTTTCATAAGCTGCAAAGATTTTCTCCAGAGCAATGCTTTCGCCGCCGCAGATGATTGCCTTGCCGCCTGTGGTACCAAGCAGTGTGCCAACCTCTGCATCGCCTGTCAGCTCCAGAACAAATGCACCGTAGTGATAGCCAAAGATATCGTCCATGCTTACACCGTCCGCATAGGTAAAGCCGATATCGTTCCCCATTGTCATTTTCAGCACTGCTTCCGCTACGCCGCCATAGGTCGGGGTATAAGCTGCGGCAACCTTGCCCTCTCGCATCAAACCTGTTACCACATCAAAGAGCTTTTTCAGGCTCTCTGTTGTAGGCAGACCTTCTTTATCATATTCGGGCTTCAGCAGAACAACCTTATGCCCTTCGCCCTTGAATTCGGGAGAAATGATATTTTTGATACTGTCTGTTGTTACAGCGAAGGAAACCAATGTGGGTGGTACATCGATATGCTCAAAGGTACCGCTCATGGAGTCCTTGCCGCCGATTGCGGCAATTTCCAAGCCCTTCTGCGCCATGAATGCGCCCAATAGCGCCGCCAGAGGCTTGCCCCACCGCTTGCCGTCCTTCATGGGCTTTTCAAAATATTCCTGGAAGGAAAGATAAACCTCCTCAAATTTTGCACCTGTTGCCACCAGCTTTGCAACGGATTCCACAACTGCCAGATATGCACTGTGGTAAGGGCTGCTTTCCGCAATGAAGGGGTTATAGCCCCATGCCATCAGAGAGCAGGTGGTGGTATCCTTCTTTTCAACGGATACCTTATTTACCATAGCCTGAATGGGTGTTTTCTGATTCTTACCGCCGAAGGGCATCAGAACCGTGCCTGCGCCAATGGTGGAGTCGAAGCGTTCGGAAAGCCCTCTCTTGGAGCATACGTTCAAATCCTGCGCCAATGCCAGATATCCCTTCTTGAAATCTGCGGGAATTTCCTTTGCAAAAGGCTTGGGTACATCGGGTGTAATATCGATATGCTTTTCTGCGCCATTGGAATCCAGGAATGCACGAGAGATATTTACAATCTGCTTGCCATTCCAGTGCATCACCAGATAAGGCTTTTCTGTTACCTTCGCAACAACGGTTGCTTCGAGGTTTTCTGCATAAGCCAGCTCTTTGAAGCGCGCAACATCCTCTGCCGCAACAACAACAGCCATTCTTTCCTGAGATTCGGAAATCGCAAGCTCTGTGCCATCTAAGCCATCGTATTTCTTGGGAACTGCATTCAAATCAATTTCCAGACCATCCGCCAATTCGCCGATAGCAACAGAAACGCCGCCTGCGCCGAAGTCGTTACAACGCTTAATCAGCTTAGATGCTTCAGGGTTGCGGAACAGTCTCTGTAATTTTCTTTCTTCGGGGGCGTTGCCCTTCTGTACCTCTGCGCCACAGCTTTCCAGAGATTCCAGTGTATGGGATTTAGAGGAGCCGGTTGCGCCGCCGCAGCCGTCACGTCCTGTTCTGCCGCCCAGCAGAATAACGATATCGCTGTCAATCGGGCGTTCTCTGCGTACATTTTCCGCAGGTGCTGCCGCAATTACTGCGCCGATTTCCATTCTCGTTGCCACATAGCCTTCATGATAGAGTTCATCTACCTGTCCTGTTGCCAGACCAATCTGGTTGCCGTAGGAGCTATAGCCTGCTGCCGCTGTGGTAACAATCTTTCTCTGGGGCAGCTTGCCGCGCAGTGTTTCGGAAACGGGTGTCAGAGGGTTGCCTGCACCTGTCACACGCATTGCGGCATATACATAGGAACGACCGCTCAGAGGATCACGAATGGCACCGCCTACACAGGTAGCCGCGCCGCCAAAGGGTTCAATTTCTGTGGGGTGGTTATGGGTTTCATTTTTAAACAGCAGCAGCCATTTTTCTGTTTTGCCTTCTACGTCTACATCAATTTTCACGGTGCAGGCATTGATTTCCTCGGATTCATCCAGCTTATCCAGCTTGCCTTCCTTTTTCAGGAATTTTGCCACAATCGTACCCATATCCATCAGATTGATGGGCTTTGTTCTGCCGATGGCTTCTCTGGTTGCCAGATATTCGTTATATGCCGCCTGCAGGGTCGCATCCTCAAATTTGATGCTGTCGATGGTTGTCTGGAAAGTAGTATGACGGCAGTGGTCAGACCAATAGGTATCAATCATCTTGATTTCCGTAATGGTAGGGTCTCTCTGCTCGCTCAGGAAATACTTCTGGCAGACCTTGATATCATCCAAATCCATTGCCAGACCCATATCCTTGATATAAGCCGCTAATGCCGCTTCATCCATTTCACAGAAGCCCTCCACGATAGCAACCTCTGTGGGGATTTCATATTTCACATCCAGTGTATCAAACGCATCCAGAGATGCTTCTCTGGATTCTACGGGGTTGATGAGGTATTTCTTAATCTCCTCAACATCCTCCCTGCTCAGATTGCCATACAGCACATAAACCTTTGCGGTTTTAATCAAAGGTCTTTCCTGCTTGGAAATAATCTGAATACATTCCGCTGCGGAATTTGCTCTTTGGTCAAACTGACCCGGCAGATATTCTACCGCAAACACAGCCGCACCATCCGTAGGGATTTCTTCTCTCAAATCATCCAGCTGCGGTTCGGAGAATACCGTTTTTGTGCAGTAATCAAATAAATTCTTATCCAGCTGTTCTGCATCATAGCGGTTCAGCAGGCGCAGCCCTGTCAGCCCCTTGATGCCCAACAGATTGACAATATCATTTCTCAGGGCATCTGCTTCGGCAGTCAGACCCTGCTTTTTTTCAACATAGATTCTATAAACCATTTCATACCTCCGCCGCAAGGGCTTTTTTCCCAATATCGTTTCTATAGAAAGCGTTATCGAATTTCACTGTTTTTACAGCTTCATAGGATTTTGCGATTGCTTCGGGCAAGGTGTCCGCAATTTCCGTAACACCAAGCACACGACCGCCGTTTGTCAAAAGCTTGCCATCTGCCACCTTTGCGCCTGCAACAAAAATCAACTGATCCTTTTCGGGCAATGTGATGGGGAAGCCCTTTTCATAGCTCTGGGGATAGCCTGCGGATGCCATGATGACACAGCAAGCCGCCTTATCGCTGAATTTTACCTCTACATCAGCCAGCTTTTCAGCCGCTACCGCCTGCATGATGGTCAGCAAATCACTTTCCAGCAGGGGCAGAACCACCTGTGTTTCGGGGTCACCAAAGCGGCAGTTATATTCAATTACCTTGGGGCCGGCAGGTGTAATCATCAGACCAAAGAACAGACAGCCCTTAAAGGTGCGCCCTTCCTTGTTCATTGCCTCCATAGTCGGTACGAAAATCTTTTCCATACATTCCTTCGCAATCGCCTCTGTATAGAAGGGGTTGGGAGCAATCGTCCCCATGCCGCCGGTATTCAGACCCTTATCACCATCCAAGGCTCTCTTATGATCCATTGCGGAAACCATAGGAACCATGGTTTTCCCGTCTGTGAATGCCAGAACGGAAACCTCCGGTCCTGTCATAAATTCTTCGATTACGACATGGTCGCCGCTTGCGCCGAATACCTTATCTGCCATCATGGAGCGCACTGCATCCTGCGCCTGCTCCTTTGTTTCTGCAATGATAACACCCTTGCCCAGTGCCAGACCATCCGCCTTCACAACGGTCGGCAGGGGTGCGGTTTCCAGATATGCCAGTGCCTTTTCCATATCATCAAATACTTCATACGCCGCTGTGGGGATGCCGTATTTTTTCATCAGATTTTTAGAGAAAACCTTACTGCCCTCCAAAATTGCCGCCTTTTTATCAGGTCCGAAGCAAGGAATACCGATTGCATTCAGCGCATCCACCATGCCAAGCACCAGAGGATCATCCGGTGCAACCACAGCAAAATCAATGCCCTTTTCCTTTGCGAAGGCAACCACGCCTTCCACATCCTTCGCCGCAATATCTACGCAGGTCGCGTCCTTAGCAATGCCGCCGTTGCCGGGCAGTGCATACAGCTCCGTTACCTGTGGATTTTCTTTGATTTTCTTAATGATGGCATGCTCTCTGCCACCACCGCCAACTACCATAATTTTCATTTTTCGCAAGCTCCTTTCCAATCTTTTCTAAATCAGTGATGGAACAATCTCATGCCTGTGAATGCCATTGCCATGCCGAATCTGTTGCAGGTTTCAATTACATTATCATCACGAATGGAGCCGCCGGGCTCTGCAATATAGCTTACGCCGCTCTTTGCCGCACGTTCAATATTGTCACCGAAGGGGAAGAATGCATCGGAGCCAAGTGCCACACCCTTGATTGTAGAAAGATATGCCTTCTTTTCTTCCTTTGTCAAAGGTTCGGGCTTTTCAGAGAACAATGTCTGCCATGTACCATCAGCCAGAACATCCTCATAATCATCGGAGATATAAATATCAATGGTGTTATCTCTATCGGGGCGACCGACAGTAGGCAGGAAAGGCAGATTGAGAACCTTTTCATGCTGTCTCAGATGCCAGATGTCAGCTTTATTGCCTGCCAGTCTGGTGCAGTGGATTCTGGACTGCTGCCCTGCACCAACGCCGATTGCCTGTCCGTCCTTTGCGAAGCAAACGGAGTTGGACTGTGTATATTTCAGTGTAATCAATGCGATAATGAGGTCGCGCTTTGCTTCCTCAGGCAGGTTCTTGTTTTCTGTTACTACATTTTCCAGAAGAGCCTTATTGATGGCGAAGTTATTTCTGCCCTGCTCAAAGGTAATACCGAAAACCTGCTTCTTTTCCTGCACCGCAGGCACATAGGCAGGGTCGATTTTTACGATATTATAGTTGCCCTTTTTCTTTGTTTTCAGAATTTCCAGTGCTTCCTCTGTGTAGCCGGGCGCAATGATACCATCGGAAACCTCTCTTTTAATCAGCTTTGCGGTTGTTGCATCGCAGACATCGCTGAGTGCAATCCAGTCCCCGAAGGAGGACATTCTGTCTGTCCCTCTTGCTCTTGCGTAAGCCAATGCCAGAGGGGAATCATCCAGACCCTCGATATCATCCACGAAGCAGGCTTTTTTCAGTGCATCGCTCATGGGTGTACCGCAGAGGTAGGGCTTACATGCTTGAAGGAGGTTGCCGCAGGCATGCCCAGTGCTTCCTTAATTTCCTTTACCAGCTGCCAGCTGTTGAATGCATCCAGAAAGTTGATGTAGCCGGGTCTGCCGCAGAGGATTTCGATGGGCAGATCGCTGCCGTCCTCCATAAAGATTTTCGCAGGCTTCTGGTTTGGATTACAGCCATATTTCAATTCAAATTCTTTCATTTGCCAAAAACTCCTTTCTTCCCTGTTCTGCCAACAATGCTTACACATTTTTGTTAATCATTCTATTTTCAACCGCACCTGTTTTCAGGTCTGTGAAGCGTACATAGATGGAAATTTTGTTCTGCTCATTCAGATTTTCCCAGATTTCCTTTGTCCATGCATCAATATCGTTGGGGATGCTTGCACGTTCGGGCTCACCTGTAAAGGTGGGCAGAGGGTTGCCGTCGGCCATATAGGTATGCAGGAAATGTCCCACACCTGCGATTGCCTTGTAGGAATAGGTGAATCTGTTGCAGGCTGTGCCGGCTTCATCCGCACTTTTCAGGATACTCATTTTATATGTAAAATCATTTTCTGCGAAGGTCAGCATGCCGCTGATTCTGGGTGTCCAGTTCGGTGCATCGGGTTCAAATTCTCTGGTTTCCAGTGCATCCTCAAAGGATTTGCCCGCAACAACAAAATCACGGATGGTATCTGTCTGGTCGCCGTTTGTCACAATCAGCTTACCATCCAGCTTACGGATGGGTGCATAGATAATCAGAGAAGGGTCCTCCACCTTGGATGCATCGAAGGGATAAATCATAACATCCTCGCCCTCTTCTTTAAAGATACGGTTGCGGCTGTTATCGCTGCGCCCCATGATGAAATAAGCCACTGCCGCCTTTGTGCCATCCTCTGTTTTGCCGATGACAATGCCGCGACCCACATAGCTGTTATCCTTTACCAAATTCTTCATGGTATCCTTTTTATATACATTCATGCTTTTTTACTGTCCTTTCTGCAGTCTTGCTGCCACCATTTCCACTGCCTTGGGCAGAAGAATCCATTCCGCCTGCTCCATGACTCTTCTTTGCAGTACCTCAGGGGTATCCCCTTCTTCGATTTCCACTGCCTTCTGCAAAATGATTTCGCCGCCATCGGGGATTTCATTTACATAATGCACCGTTGCACCCGTCACCTTTACGCCATACGCCAGTGCCGCCTCGTGCACATGCAGCCCATAGAATCCCTTACCGCAGAAGGAAGGAATCAGAGAGGGATGCACATTTACGATACGCTTAGGGTATGCAGCTGTGAAGTTTTCGCTGAGGATGGACATAAAGCCTGCCAGAACAATCATATCAATGCTGTTTTCCGCAAGAATCGCCTTCACGGCTTCCTCATACGCAAGCTGTGTTTCAAATTCCTTGCGCTTTACCACAACAGAAGGGATATTGTTTTCTGCCGCTCTTGTCAGTGCATAAGCCTTATCATTGCTTGCCAGCACCAATGCGATTTCGCCGCTGGGGATTTCCCCTCTTTTTGCCGCATCAATCAGTGCCTGTAAATTTGTGCCGCCGCCGGAAACGAATACGGCAATCCTTGTCTTAGACAATGACAACACCTTCCTCGGAGGCGATGATTTCGCCCATAATATACGCATCCTCACCGTTTGCCTTCAGAATTTTCAGTGCCTTTTCCGCATCCTCTTTTGCAATAACCACACTCATGCCAACGCCCATGTTGAAGGTGTTATACATATCTCTTTCAGGGATGTTGCCCTTTTCCATAATCAGTTCAAAAATGGGGGGTGTTTTCAGGCTTGCCTTATTGATTTTCGCGCCAAAGCCCTTGGGGATAGATCTGGGAATATTTTCATAGAAGCCGCCGCCTGTGATATGAGAAACAGCCTTTACCTTCACTTCTTCAAACAGTGCCAGCATAGGCTTTACATAAATCTTTGTGGGTGCAAGCAGTGCTTCACCGATGGATTTGCCGCCCAGTCTTTCCAGAGGTGTTTTGATATCCGCATTTTCTACATCCAGCACACGACGCACCAGAGAGAAGCCGTTGGAATGTACACCGCTGGAGGGCAGAGCCAAAATCACATCGCCCTCTTTGATGGTTTTGTTGTTCAGGATTTTATCCTTATCGACAACGCCTACGGAGAAGCCTGCCAAATCGTATTCATCCTCGGGATAGAAGCCGGGCATTTCTGCTGTTTCGCCGCCAATCAGTGCCGCACCGGACTGCACACAGCCTTCTGCCACGCCGCTAACGATAGAGGCAATCTTTTCGGGGAAGTTCTTGCCGACTGCGATATAGTCTAAGAAGAACAGGGGCTTTGCACCAACACAAATGATATCGTTTACGCACATAGCCACGCAGTCAATCCCTACGGTATCATGCTTATCCATCAGAAATGCCAATTTCAGCTTTGTGCCAACGCCGTCTGTACCGCTGACCAGTACGGGTTTTGTGATGCCTGTCATATCCAATTCAAACAGACCGCCGAAGCCGCCGATATCACCCATTACCCCTGCGGACATGGTCTTTGCGATATGCTCCTTCATCAGCTCCACTGCTTTATATCCTGCTGTAATATCTACACCTGCTGCTTTATAGCTTTCACTATGGCTTTTCATTCTTTTTCTCCTCTCGCTTTGTCCTTATATTTTTATATGAAATAACTTATTTTGCGTATTTTTCTTCCAGTGCCTTATTCTTTGCCAGAACCTTTTCGGCTGCTTCTTTTCTTGCGCTGTCCAGCTTTTCTGCCAGAGTCGCATCCTCCACAGCCAGAATCTGGATTGCCAGAAGCGCTGCGTTTTCCGCACCGTCAATGGCTACGGTTGCAACAGGAAGTCCCCCCGGCATCTGTACGGTGGAAAGCAGAGCATCCAATCCATCCAATGTGGAGGATTTGATAGGAATACCAATTACGGGAAGGGTTGTATTTGCCGCCATGGCACCTGCCAGATGTGCCGCCTTTCCCGCTGCCGCAATGATGGCACCAAAGCCATTTGCCCTTGCGCCCTTTGCAAATTCGCTTGCCTCTACAGGCGTTCTGTGTGCAGAATAAACGTGCGCCTCAAAAGGAACACCGAATTTCTCCAGAGTTGCCATCGCTTTTTCCACTACAGGCAGATCGCTGTCACTGCCCATAACGATACCAATTTTCTTCATGGGTTACCTCCTCAAAAAATCTAAAACATCCTGTCTTTTTTCCCTACGGATCAAACAGAAAAAGGCAGTCCGATTCCGCATTACTTCCGTATTACAGAAACAGACTGCCCAGACGGTCGACAAAAAGCAGTTCTGCACTGCTTGATTTTCTTAAGTCCTTTGCTCCCCTGTGGTTGCCCACCTGTTCCGTCAGTTGCAAAAAACCGCATAAATTTACAAATTTAGTCTAACACAACGAAATTGCAGTGTCAACAAATTCCCAAAACACTTTCTCTTGTAACGGAAAATTCCGAAAAAACTATATCTTGACACTACTATTCCTTTATGATATAGTATTGAAGATTTAGATAAAAATAAGTTTGGAACCAAGTTAGCGACGAAAGGAGAGAAGACAGTGGACTATATTCTAGCGAATGCAACTGTATTTGTTCATGGCAAATTCATGAAATCCAACGTATTTATCGCCAACGGTATGATTCACGAAATTTCCAACCGCACACCTCAGGCAGATTGTTCCGTTTATGATTTAAACGGCTGCTTTGTTTTTCCCGGTTTTATTGATGTTCATGTGCATCTGAGAGAGCCGGGCTTTTTTTATAAGGAGACCATCAAAAGCGGCAGCCTTGCGGCGGCACATGGCGGCTATACGGCGGTCTGCGCCATGCCGAACCTGAACCCTGTCCCTGATTGTCGGGAAAATCTGGAGGTGCAGCTAAAGGCAATCCGCGAAACCGCCTGCATTCAGGTTGTCCCCTACGGCACGATTACGGTAGGCGAAAAAGGCGAGAAATTGGCGGCGTATGACGAAATCGTCAACGATGTCTGCGCTTTTTCTGATGACGGGCGTGGTGTGCAAAATGATGAAATCATGCGTGAAGCAATGAAAAAAATCAGCACTTACAACAAAATTGTTGCCGCGCACTGCGAGGATAATTCCTTGCTTGCGGGCGGCTATATTCATAAGGGAGAATATGCACAAGCACACGGGCATCGGGGTATCTGCTCCGAAAGCGAATGGAAGCAGATTGAGAGAGATTTGCAGCTGGTAAAGGAAACCGGCGTGAAATATCATGTCTGCCACATCTCCACAAAGGAAAGCGTGGCACTCATCCGCAAGGCAAGGGCAGAGGGTCTGGATGTGACCTGCGAAACCGCACCACATTATCTGACCATGAACGATTCCATGCTACAGGAGGACGGACGTTTTAAAATGAATCCCCCCATCCGCAGCGAGGAGGACAGAGAAGCACTGATTGCCGGTATTCTCGACGGCACGATTGGCATGATTGCGACAGACCACGCTCCCCACTCCGCAGAGGAAAAGAGCAGAGGTCTGGAAAAGAGCCTGATGGGTGTAGTCGGTCTGGAAACTGCCTTCCCTATTCTGTATACCAAGCTGGTGAAAACAGGCGTGCTTTCTCTGGAAAAGCTCATCGAGTTGATGCATACCAATCCCAGAAACCGCTTCTGTGTCGGCACACCTCTGGAAGAAGGACAGCCTGCCAGCCTGACGGTTTACGATTTAGATAAGGAATACACCATCAGCCCCGATGACTTCCTGAGCATGGGCAGAGCAACACCCTTCGCAGGAGAAAAGGTTTTTGGTGCCTGCAGGCTGACAATGTATCACGGCAGCATTGCATGGAAGGATGAAACACTGTAAAATAGAAACAGATAGAAATAGCTATATAAATGAAATAGCTATATAATAGGTATAAACAGGTAAAAAGAACATGAGGAGGAACAAAACATTATGCCAAAGAGAACAGACTTAAAGAAAATTCTGATTATCGGATCCGGTCCCATTGTCATCGGTCAGGCGGCAGAGTTTGACTATGCAGGCACACAGGCGTGTCTGGCTTTGAAGGAAGAGGGCTATGAGGTTGTATTAGTCAATTCTAACCCCGCAACCATCATGACAGATACCACCATTGCGGATAAGGTTTATATGGAACCACTGACTCTGGAATATGTTGCAAAAATCCTGCGCTACGAAAGACCTGATGCCATCGTTCCCGGTATCGGCGGACAGACAGGTCTGAATCTGGCAATGCAGCTGGAAAAAAAGGGTATCCTGAAGGAGTGTCAGGTTGAGCTTCTGGGGACTCCCATCGACAGCATCGAACGCGCAGAGGATCGTGAGCTGTTCAAGGAAATGTGCCAGTCCATCGGTGAGCCCGTTATCCCCTCTCAGATTACTTATTCCGTAGAAGAAGCCATCGCAGCAGCAAATGAAATCGGTTATCCCGTTGTGCTGCGTCCTGCCTTCACACTGGGCGGCACAGGCGGCGGCTTTGCCAATAACGAAGCAGAGCTGGTGGAAATCATGAAGCATGCGCTGAAGCTTTCCCCTGTGCATCAGGTTTTGGTAGAAAAGAGCGTAAAGGGCTATAAGGAAATCGAATTCGAGGTTATGCGTGACGGTACCGACCATGCCATCACCATCTGCGGTATGGAAAACATCGACCCCGTTGGTGTGCATACAGGCGACTCCATCGTTGTAGCACCCATCCTCACACTGAATGACCATGATTTTACCATGCTGCGTGATTCTGCACTGAAAATCATCAAGGAATTGAAAATCGAAGGCGGCTGCAATGTGCAGTTCGCATTGAACCCCAATTCCTCCGAATATTACTTAATCGAGGTAAACCCCCGCGTTTCCCGTTCCTCCGCACTAGCATCCAAGGCAAGCGGCTACCCTATTGCAAGAGTTACCGCAAAAATTGCTGTCGGCATGACATTGGATGAAATCAAGCTGGGCGAAACCACAGCTAACTACGAGCCTGCACTGGACTATATCGTAGCAAAAATGCCCCGTTTCCCCTTCGATAAATTTGCAACTGCCGCAAATACGCTTTCCACACAGATGAAGGCAACCGGCGAGGTTATGGGTATCGGCCGTACACTGGAGGAATGTTTGCTGAAATCCATTCGCTCCTTGGAAATCGGCGTTTGCCATCTGTATATGCCGAAATTCGACACTATGTCCAACGAGGATATGCTGAGCTATATTGCAACAAGCCCCGATGACCGCATTTATGCCATCGCACAGCTGATTCGCAACGGCGTTTCTCTGCATGAAATCTTCAAGGCAACCATGATTACGGAATATTTCCTGGAATCCTTCAAGAAGATTGTCGATTACGAAACTACTCTGGCAGAAAATGTCGGCAACAAGGAAATTCTGACAGCGGCAAAGAAAATGGGCTTTTCCGACCAGTATATCGCAAAGCTGTGGAAGCAGGATGAGGTTGCGGTTTATAGCCTGAGAAAGGAAATGAACCTGTTCCCCGTGTATAAAATGATTGA
>ENA-UESE01002223-UESE01002223.1-human-gut-metagenome-genome-assembly--contig:-NODE-2223-length-12010-cov-3.283919_pt1 | contig 12010 bp, 11 predicted proteins | sample MGYA00242995_ERZ507996 | MGnify/ENA primary metagenome ERZ507996 (study PRJEB26167, sample SAMN06115489) | human gut metagenome | host: Homo sapiens | place: China:Sichuan | collected 2015-04-15... | reverse complement strand
GATACGCGGAGTTCCTGCACCGTCGGAAGTCTCGCTCCCGTGAAATCCGTGCAGTCGTCCGGGAAAAAGACGGCGGTGATCGGAGAGATCGCCGCGCCCTCCCGGATGTCGGGCTTTTGCGGTGTCTGTACGCAGCCGCCGAGCAGAACGGCGCCCGCCATTCCGGCGCAGATTAGAATCCCGGATAAAAGTCGTTTCAATTTTGAGTCCTCCCCTTATTTTACGGTGTGCGCAGGGCAGGCCGCGAATGTTGGCGGAAAATCCGCAGGATGCCCGGCTTTTGTAGAATATAACACGCGAGCGGGGGACTTCGTCCCGCTTTTTCCGAAAATTTATTTTTTTGCCGAAAGCTGCTCTACTTTGCCGTTCACGCTTTTTGCCATGGCAAGCAGGCAATCGAGGTCGATATTCGTGCCGTCCGCGATAAATGTATAGCGGTTTTCCCAGACGAGCGCGTACCGCCCGTCCGCATAGGTAAACAGCTGCGCGGTCAGGCGGCGGTTCAGCCGGATTTCCCGCACGGTGCAGTCGGTGTTATCCAGCGCGATGACGGCGGAATCGCTCCAGGGCATCTGCTGGAAGGAGGCGTGCTGCCCATCCGGCGTGCGGTAAATATAAATCACGTCCGTATCGTCACAAACGATTTCTTCCGCCGTCCAGTCATCCGGGACATCGGGCAGAAGGACTTCGAGGATCTTATCCGGCGTTTCCGTCTCCGGCGCAGCGATCCACACATGAATACAGTCCTCGTAAAAGTTCAGAATTGCGTGGAGAATCGCGGCGCGTACAGGCTCAATGCACATTGCCCCCGCAAAGAGCAGGGAAAAAACGAGCAGAAAGCAGGCTGCCGCCTTGCCGAAACGCCCGCTGCGCCGCTTCCCGGAGGCGCGGATCAAACGCAGAATCCGCGCGCGCTCTTTGCGGCTGATTGTCACATCTGTCGTATCCGGCGCGTCAAAAGCGGCGACGTCTTCATCCAGGCAGAGGCGTGCTGCTGCCGCCAGACCGCAAAGCTCCCGGTTATCCGTTGTTGTCACAGAAGTATGCCTCCGTTCTTTCTTTGATTTTTTTCAGGCTGCGCCAAAGGATTGTGCCGACTGTGGATGCGGGAATGCCGAGCAGCGCGGCGATCTCGGTGTTGGAAAGGTCGCCGTAATATTTCAGCAGCACGATCTCCCGCGCGGGGGCGGGCAGCGTGTTGATCGCGTCCCGCAGCCGCGCCGCGCTCTCGCGCGCAAGGAAGGCTTCGATCGCGTCGATTTCGCCCGCGCTTTGCAAATCGGGTTCCCCGTCCTCCGCCGCAAAGAGGTCGCATTCGCGTTTTTTGCGGCGGTAGAGATTGAAGCAGACGCTTTTTGTGAGGATGACGATCAGCCGTTTGGTCTCCGTCGGGTCGGCGTCGGTGAATTTTTTGCGGTATCGGATGATTTTCAGGAAGGTGTCGTGCATGGCGTCTTCGACATCCTGTTCGTTGTGCAGAATGCTCCGGGCGAGTGCCTTGACCTGCCGCCCATAGGTGAAAAAAAGCTGCTGCACGAGTTCGCGTTCGTCCGCGTCTTCAATGCCGCAGGCGGTCAGCATGGCGGTCAGCAAATGCAACCCTTCCTTCCGAATTTGTTCTCTGCCAGCATTATAGCACACGGGCGGCATGCTTTTCAAGCATCCGTAAAGACAAACGCTGCGCACACACCCGCATCCAAGCCTTCCCCCTTGGGGGAAGTGTACCCCGGAACGCGTTGCGTTCCTAATGAGTTTCCCTTACGGGAAACATCACTGGCGGGGGAAGAGGGGTAGGATGCGTAAGCATCCGTCTGCGCAGCTGCGTTCTGTGCTGTAGAGACGCCATTCTGCGAATGGCTACCCCTCATCAGTCACCTGCGGCTCAGAATGTTTTCCATCCGGGAAAACTCCGCGAGACGCTTTGCGTCCCGTACAGCTCTCCCCCAAGGGAAGCCTTAGAAACGCTTTGCGTCTCGTACAGCTCTCCCACGCACAAAAAGAAGCACCGCCCCGGTGGGGTGGTGCTTCTTTCTATTGTATGCTTCTTACTTCCCGCCGAGCAGCAGACCGGCGAGCTTTGCGATGTCGCCCGCGCCCATGGTGAGGATGAGGTCGCCCGCGCGCGCATGCTCCCGCAGGTAATCGGCGATCCGATCAAAGCTCTCCATATAGACCGCGCCGCGTGTCGCCTTTGCCAGCAGCTCGCTCGACACGCCGAGCGTGTCGGTCTCGCGCGCCGCGTAAATGTCGCAGAGGATCGGCAGGTCGGCTTTGCCGAGCGCGGCGGCAAATTCGTCAAACAACCCCTTCGTGCGCGAATAGGTGTGCGGCTGGTAGACGCAGATCACGCGGTCGTAGCCCATTTGCCGCGCTGCGTCCAGCGTCGCCGCGATCTCGGTGGGATGGTGCGCATAGTCGTCGTACACATCCGCGCCGCCGAGCTTGCCCTTGAACTCCAGCCGCCGCTTCGCGCCGCGGAAGTTGCCGAGCCCGGTGACGATCGCGCCCGAGGGGATGCCGCAGAGAATGGCACACGCCGCCGCCGCCAGCGCGTTGTACACATTGTGCTCCCCACAGACCGCGAGGGTCACATGCTTTTTCATGCTGCCGTGGCAGAGGTCAAACGAGGCTCTGCCGCGGTCGTAGGTGATGTTCTTCGCCGTTACGTCCGCCGCGCGGCGGATGCCGAAGGTCAGCACGCTGCCGCCGAAGCCCTCCGCCATGTCGCAGACATTGTCGTCGTCGGCGTTCAGCACGGCGCAGCCGCAGCCGACGGTCTTGTCGATATAGGCGCGGAAGGAATGCTTGATCTGCGCCATGCTCTTGAAATAGTCCACATGATCCATCTCGATGTTCAGCACCGCAGCGACCGTGGGGTAGAAATCGAGAAAGGAATCCATGTATTCGCACGCCTCAAAGATGAAATTCTCCCGCCCGCCGACGCGGTACGCGCCGTCGATGGAGGAGAGCTCCGCGCCCGAGATGACCGTGGGGTCAGCGCCTGCCGCGAGGAAGATCTCGGTGGTCATCGAGGTGGTCGTGCTCTTGCCGTGCATGCCGGCAAGCCCCACGCGGTGCGTGTAGCCGCGCATGAGGTAGCCGAGGTAATCCGCGCGCGAGATCACGGGCAGCCCCTCGGCGCGGGCGCGGACAAGCTCGGGCGTGTCGTCACGCACGGCGACGGTGTAGACCAGCGCGTCATAGCCGTCGAGATGCGATGCGTCATGCCCGCAGAAGATCTCGATGCCCTCTTTCGCCAGCCGCTCGGTCAGCGGCGAGAGCGTGCGGTCCGAGCCGCCGACGCGATAGCCCATGGTTTTCGTGATATGCGCCATCGACGACATCGTGATACCGCCGATGCCGAGAAAATAGACGGCTTTTCTGCCGCTCAGCATACGCGAGATCTTTTCCGCGCCGAAATGTGTGTTTGTTACAGACATGTGCGTCCCCCATTCAGCCCGCCGTGGGCTTATTTTCATTATATGTATAAAATGCGTGATTCAGTCAAATAATCTAAGCGTCCCAATCACCGCAGTGCGGCAAATTCGGGAGAAAGGAAGCTTTCGCCGCGGCGAAAGCATGGTGTACACGATGGAAATTACCGATGTCAAAATCAGACGGACCTTTGAGACGGCGCCGCTCCGCGCGGTCGCATCGGTCACATTCGACGACCAGTTTGCCGTGCACGACATCAAGGTCATCGAGGCGCAGGAAAAGCTGTTTATCGTGATGCCCAGCCGCAAAAACGGCGACGGCACCTACCGCGACATTGCCCACCCGATCAACGCGCCGTTCCGGCACACGCTTGAACATGCCGTTCTCGACGCCTACCGCCATCATGCGGATGAGGGCGGCGGAACGGCGGCGGGAGATACTCAGTCCCCGTTTTCCAGCAGCTTCCGCATGTAGGCGCGCAGCTCGGCGCGATCCGCGTCGGACAGGCGGCGGTACAGCTCGAGAAAGGCGTGCAGGTCGCCGCTCTCCCCGCGTTCCGTCTCGCCCGCGAGCAGCGCCGCCGTGCTGACGCCGAAGTAGTCGGCGATGCGCGTGATCTTGTCCACCGAGGGGGACGAGCCGCCGTGTTCGAGGTCGTAGATGAAGTTGCGGTTGATTTTGCAGTCGGCAAGCGTCTGTTTGATCGTCACGCCCCGCGCTTTTGCGAGCGCGCGGATGCTCTCTGCGATCTCCGTGTTGGTTCGCTGCATGAAAAAATCCTCCGATTTTGCAAAAAAAAGTCTTGACATACAGAAATATCTGTGCTACCATAAAGACACGGTACAGATATTTCTGTTTTTCATATGCAGACCATCTGTTTGATTCTATAGTAGCACAGATATTTCGGTATTTCAAGAGATTTGTGCGGAAAGGTGAGATTTATGAACTTTTTTGTGAGCGAAGAAGCGCTCGGCGGCGCGGGGCGCAGCCGCCGGGAGATGCGTGTCGAGATTGCGGCGCTCTGTGATAAGCTTGATGCCGAGCGGGAAAAGCGGGATGAACTGCTTGCCGCCCTGCGGCGCACCGACCGCGACATTGCGCGGTGGCAGTCCCTGCTCCGCGACCTGGGGGCGGACGCATGAGCATCGACAGAGAAGAAAGCGCCGCGGGCACGGACGGCATGCAGATGGATAAAGCGCGGCTGAAACGCCTGGTCGGGCTGCGGCGGGAGATCACGCGCACGCGGCAGCGCATTGCCGCGGCGGAAAACCGCCTGAAGCAGGCGGCGGACGATGCCGAGGCAGCGGCGCTGCGCGCGCTGCTTGCGGATAAGCGCGACGCGCTGATGGATTATCTGCGCGCCGCCGAGGCAGAGGAGGCGCTGCTCATCCGGTATATCGAGGAGATCCCGGACAGCGACGTGCGCGAGCTGTTCATGCTGCGGTATGTGGACGGCGTGCGTTCCTGGCAGCGCATCGCGTTCCTCGCGGGCGAGCATGACGAGTCCTATGTCCGCCGCAAGCACGACCGGTACATAAACAAAGAGAAGAAATAAAGAAGGGAAGCGCGCTGTCTGCCTCCCGCCGTATCCGTCCGCCCTTAGGAAAACTGGCTGTTGTAGAGCGCGGCATACCGCCCCCCGCGGGCAAGCAGGGTCTCATGATTGCCGGATTCTACGATGTTGCCGTCCTCCATGTAGAGGATCAGGTCGGCATCGGTGATGGTGGACAGGCGGTGCGCGATGACAAACGACGTCCGCCCGCGCAGCAGGTTCTTCACCGCCTTGCCGATCTCGATTTCGGTGCGGGTGTCGACCGAGGAGGTTGCCTCATCCAGGATCAGCACGGCGGGGTTGCAGCAGAGGACGCGCGCGATCGTGAGCAGCTGCCGCTGCCCGACCGAGATCTTTTCGGCGTCGCTGTCGAGCGGGGTGTCGTATCCCCCCGGCAGGGTGCGGATGAAAAAATCCGCGCGCGCCGCCTTTGCGGCGGCGACGATCTCCTCGCGCGTCGCGTCGGGTCTGCCGTAGGCAATGTTGTCGGCGATCGTCCCCTCAAAGAGGCGCGCATCCTGGAGCACCATGCCGAAGATGCGGCGCAGGTCGGCACGGGTCATCTCGCGGATGTCCCTGCCGTCCAGCAGGATCTCGCCGCCGTCCGTGTCGTAGAAGCGCATCAGCAGGTTGACAAGCGTGGTCTTGCCCGCGCCGGTGCTGCCCACCACGGCGATCTTCTGTCCGGGCAGCGCGCGGAAGTTCACGTCCTGCATCAGGCATTTTTCTTTCGTGTAGCCGAAGCGCACATGCCGGAATTCCACCTCGCCGCGCACCTCGCCGGGAACATACGGTGCGGACGGCTCGGGCGGGAGCTCCGTCTCGTCGAGCAGCCCGTAGACCCGCTCGAGCGAGGCGAGCGCCGACTGCATGGAGTTGGTCATATACGCGATCTCGGTCAGCGGCTCCGCCGCCTGCCCGACGTACTGGAAGAACGCCTGGAATACGCCCACGCTCATCCTGCCGCGCAGCAGCATTGCGCCGCCGAGCACGGCGAGCAGCACCTGACCCACGCGGTTGATGAGGCGGATGGCGGGGTTGATCGCATCGACCATGAAGTCCGCCTTGCGGGATGCCGCCGCCAACTGTTCCGCTGCGCCGTGCAGCGCGGCGGACGACGCATCCTCGCGGCAGAATGCCCTGACGACGGTGCGCCCGGTGTAGTTCTCCTCCACCATTGCCGTCACCGCGCCGACACATGCCTGCCGCCGTTCGGCGGCGCGGAGCGTCACATCCGATATCTTCTTCGTGGCAAAGACCGCGATCGCCGAAAAGGCGAGGAACACGAGCGTCAGCCACACATTGAAACAGAACATCATGGCGATCGAGCCGACGATCATCCCGGCGGCGGACAGCAGCTGCAAAATACCGGTCTGCATCGCTTCGGACGCCTTGTCGAGGTCGTTGGTCACATGCGTGAGGATCGCGCCCGGCTTGTTTTTGTCAAAGAAGGCAAGCGGCAGGCGGTTCAGTTTGTCGGCGATGGCGCAGCGCAGGCGGTAGCTGATGTTCTCGGCAAAGCTCGCCATGAGAAAGCTCTGTAAGAAGTAGAACGCGCCCACGCCGAGGTAGACGAGCAGCAGCGCGAAAATGTCGCGCCCGCCGTCTGCCCAGGTGATGGAGAAGCGCACACCTGCAGCGTTTGCCGCCTGAATCTGATTCCACAGCAGGTCAACCACGCCCGCGCTGCGGAAGGGGGCGTAGACGGTCAGCACCGTGTAGCACACGATGGAGAGGGTGACGATGGCAAGCCGCACCCACTGGTCAGACGCGGTTTTCAGAAAGCGGCGGAGCGTCGCGCCCGCATGCTCCGGGGTCGAGATGTCGTAGTCGTCGTCAAGCTCGCCCTCAAAGCCCTCAAATTCTTCATCCATGGGTCACGCCTCCTTTCATCTGGGATGCCACAATGTCGCGGTAGACCGCGCAGCTTTCGAGCAGCTCCGCATGCCTGCCGATGCCCGCCACACAGCCGTCCTCGAGGACGACGATGCGGTCGGCGGCAAGCACGGTGCTGATGCGCTGTGCCACGATCAGCACGGCGGCGTCCTTTGTCTCGGCGGCAAGCGCATGCCGCAGTGCCGCGTCGGTCTTGAAGTCGAGCGCCGAAAAGCTGTCGTCAAAAATATAGAGGTCGGCGTGCTTCATCAGCGCGCGGGCGATCGCCAGCCGCTGGCGCTGTCCGCCCGAGAAGTTGGTGCCGCCCTGCGAAACGCGGCGTGCGAGTCCGTCTGCGTCGCCTGTGATGAAGTCCGCCTGCGCCACCTCCAGCGCATGGTGCATCGCGGCGGCATCCGCGCCGGGCGCGCCGCTCTGGAGGTTGGACGCCACCGTTCCGGCAAAGAGCCATGCCTGCTGCGGTACATAGGCGATGCGGCGGCGCAGGGCGACCTGCGCCAGCCTGCGCACGTCCGTGCCGCAGAAGTCCACCTCGCCGCCCGTCACGTCGTGGAAGCGGAGCGCCAGCTTTGCCACGGTGGATTTGCCGCTGCCCGTGCTGCCCACGATCGCCACGGTCTCCCCGCGGCGGCAGACAAAGTTCACGTCGGAGAGTGCGTCGGTGTCCGCATCGGAAAAGCGGAAGTTGACATGCCGGAAGCGCAGCACCTCGCCGCCGCCCTACTGTGCCGCCGTCGGGGCGGCAGGGTCGGTGATGGTCGGCGTGCGGTTCAGAATTTCGGCAAGACGCCCGGCGCAGACCACCGCGCGCGGGATCATAATGAGCGTGAACTGCGCCATCAGAAGGTAAAACAGAATCATCGCGGCGTACTGGGTCAGCGCCGAGATGTCGCCGATCTCCATCAGCCCTGCGCCTGTGCGGTTGCCGCCCAGCCACAGGATCGCCACGGTCACCAGGTTGATGATCAGCATCAGCGTACAGTCCAGCCCCGCAAACATGCGGTTGGCGCGGATGGACACGCCGCGGTAGCCGTCGAAAATGCCGCCGAGGCGCTTTGCCTCCGCCGCTTCCTTGTTGAAGGCGCGCACCACGCGCACGCCGGTGATGCTCTCGCGCACCGAGAGATTCATGCGGTCGAGAAAGCGCTGCTGCTTCTCAAAGAGCGGCGTGGTGCGGCGCATGACCAGCACCGAGGCGGCGAGGATCAGCGTCGTAAGTCCGAGCAGCAGAAAGCCAGCCGTGCGGTCGATGCGGAAGGCGAGAAAAATGCCGGCGGCGCAGACCAGCGGCACGGGCAGGATGCCCTGGAGCAGCATCACGGTCGTCTGCTGCACGATGCTCACGTCGCTGAGTGTGCGGGTGATGAGCGTGCCGGTGCCGAAGTGCTCCGCGTCGTCCGCCGAGAAGGTCAGCGTTTTGTCATAGACGGCGCAGCGCAGATCGCGCCCGAAGCTCGCCGAGAAGGCGGCGGCGGTGTAGCTTGCGCCGAGCGCCGCCAGCGCTGCAGCGGCGGCGATGACCAGCATCAGCCCACCGCGGCGCAGGATGTAGCCGCTGTCGCCGCCCGCGATGCCGGTGTTGATGATGTCGGCGGTCACGGTCGGGAGCAGCAGTCCGCCCGCCGCCTCTGCCGCCATGCAGAGGATCACGAGCAGGATTTTGGTTTTGTACGGTTTCAGAAACCGCAGTACGGTTTTCATAAAGTCTCCTTTGAAAAATGGTTGGGTGGGATCGTGTGCAGAAATGGCTCTGCCGCATCTCAGCCTTCCCCCGCTTTGGAAGGCGTGAATAGGGCACACAGCTCCCCACTGTTTTGTAGGGGCGGTGCTTTTACACACCGTAGGGCGCCGTCTGTCTCCCGCCGCATCGCAGTCGCCCCTACTTGATCGCATCCGTGACGCCGTCCCCAAGGGCGGCGATCATGCGGTGCGTCAGTTCCACATAACGTTCGGCGTCCGCGCCGCGCGCGTCGAGCGCGCGGCTCTCAATTGCGAAAAACGGGTAGATCACGCGGTCGCAGAACGCTTTGCCCACATCGGTCAGCCGCAGCGCCTTGCCGCTGCGCGCACCGGGGAGCTGCTCGAGCGCAACATATCCCTGCTTTGCCAGCGCCGCTGCCGCCGAGTTGATGCTCTGCCGCGGCATGTGAAACCCGTCGGCCAGCGCATTCTGCGTCTTCACCTCGTCGCTCTCGCAGATCGCGTACAGAATCCAGAATGCCGTGCCCGACAGCCCGAAGTGCGCCGCATAGGCGGAATAGATGTCGTCCTGCTCCATGTACAGCGCGTTGAGCGCCGCGCTCAATCTTGTCATCTCTTTCAAGTACATCACGCTCTCTTTCAAAATCCGATTTCGGATTTTGTCAAGGGCTTTGCAAAAAAATTTGTGCTGTCGGAAATGCGTGGCGAAAGCGGGCGCATTTCGTCGGTTTGTCGGATTGACGCGGCAGGGTAGGTGTGGTACAATAAAAATGTTGTTTACTTTGAAGGAGAAGACTATGGATTTGCAAAAAGAAAACAAGATGGGCACGATGCCGGTCGGCAGGCTGCTCGTCTCCATGTCGCTGCCGATGATCGTCTCCATGCTGGTGCAGGCGCTGTACAACGTGGTGGACAGCTATTTCGTCGGCATGGTCAGTCTCGAAGCGCTGACCGCCGTCGGACAGGCGTTCTCGGCGCAGAATCTCATGATCGGCATTGCCACCGGCACGGGCGTCGGTGTCAACGCGCTGCTCTCAAAGGCGCTCGGTGAGAAAGACCCGGTGCGCGCCAACCGCATCGCCGAAAACGGTGTGCTGCTCGCGCTCGTCGGCTATGTTGTCATCCTCGTTTTCGGACTGTTCGGCTGCAATCTGTATTTCGACGGCATTCTCAGCTCGGCACAGCTTGACGCGGGGCTGGACCTCGCCGCCGTCAAGGAAAGCGGCATTGCATATCTGCGCATCTGCACGATCCTTTCGCTGTTCGTCTTCCTCGAGATCATGTTTGAGCGGCTGATGCAGTCCACCGGCAAGACCATCTACACCATGTATACGCAGGGTGTCGGCGCGATCTTCAACATCGTGTTTGACCCGATCTTCATTCTGGAGGAGCTGCCCTTCGGGCTGCGCGGGCTCGGGCTCGGTGCGGCGGGCGCCGCATGGGCAACCGTGCTCGGACAGGCGGTCGCCTGCGTCCTTGCGATCCTGCTCAACCATAGGTTCAACACCGAGATCCGCCTGAAGGTGCGCGAGTTTCGCCCGGATTTCGCCATCATCAAAAACATTTACGCCATCGGCGTCCCCTCGATCATCATGGTTGCGGTCGGTTCGGTCATGTACTATGCGATGAACATCATCCTCATGGGCGTTTCCGCCTTCGGCGCGTCGATCTTCGGCGTGTATTTTAAGCTGCAAAGCTTCGTGTTTATGCCGCTGTTCGGCATGAACAACGGCGTCATCCCGATTATCGCCTACAACTACGGCGCGGGCAACCGCCGCCGTATGATGAAAACGGTGAAGCTCGCCGCCTGCGTGGCGCTCGGCTTCATGCTGCTCGGGCTGCTCCTCATGCAGCTCATCCCGGATGTGCTGCTCTCGCTGTTTATCAAGGAGGCGGCGGTCGTCGAACTCGGCTGCACCGCGCTGCGCATCATCAGCACGAGCTTTCTGTTCGCGGGCGTGTGCATCGTGCTCGGCTCGGTGTTCCAGGCGCTCGGCAGGGGCTCGTATTCGATGTTGGTATCCATCGCACGCCAGCTGCTTGTGCTCGTCCCGGTCGCGTACCTGCTTGCGCGCAGCGGCGATCTGAACCTGATCTGGTGGAGCTACCCCATTGCCGAGGTCGTCTCCCTCACGGTCACGCTCCTGCTCTTTGCGCGCATTTATCGGCAGATCATTGCCAAAATCCCCGAAGGCGCGGAATAAGCGTCTATCCAAGGCTCCTCCTGACGGGGAGCTGGCGCGATAGCGCCTGCGGGAGAGATAACGGCAAAGCACAAACGGGTCGTCGTAGGCGCCGACCCCTACGAAATAGCGGAGGCAGGGCGGCGGTTTTCACCCCTCCCCCACCAACTTCACTGAAAAAATCTATATATTGTTGTACAATTTGCCACTTGAAACTACATATAGCGGTGTGGTACAATAAAAACACTTTAGGAATGATTCTCAAATACGGAGGCGCACCATGATCCGCATCATTAAAAAAGACGGCACACGCGAGGACTACAACGTACAGAAGGTCGTCGCTGCCGTGACCAAATCCGCCAACCGAGCGCTCGTCACCTTTACCGACGAGGACTATCGGAAGATCTGCACCTTTGTGGACAGCCGCGTGTTGCAGATGGGCAAGGACGAGATCGCCATCGCCGAAATGCACAACATCGTTGAGGCCGCGCTGGAGGCGGTCAACCCGACTGTCGCCAAGAGCTACCGCGACTACCGCAACTACAAGCAGGACTTCGTCCACATGCTCGATGAGGTCTACCGCAAGAGCCAGGCGATCATGTACATCGGCGACAAGGAGAACTCCAACGCGGACTCCGCGCTGGTGTCCACCAAGCGCTCGCTGATCTTCAACCAGCTCAACAAGGAGCTGTATCAGAAATTCTTCCTCACGGTCGAGGAATTGCAGGCGTGCCGCGACGGCTATATCTACGTGCACGACATGTCCGCGCGCCGCGACACGATGAACTGCTGCCTCTTTGACGTGGCGGCGGTGCTGGAGGGCGGCTTTGAGATGGGCAACCTCTGGTACAACGAGCCGAAGACGCTCGATGTCGCGTTCGATGTCATCGGCGACATCGTGCTCAGCGCGGCAAGCCAGCAGTACGGCGGCTTCACTGTGCCCGAGGCGGACAAGATCCTGTCGAAATACGCCGCGCGCAGCTATGACAAGTACATGGAGAAGTACCGCGCGCTGGGGCTCGACGAGGCGCGATGCGAGGAAGAGACGATCAAAGACCTGGAAAACGACTTCCACCAGGGCTTCCAGGGCTGGGAATACAAGTTCAACACCGTGGCGTCCAGCCGCGGCGACTATCCGTTTATCACCGTGACCTTCGGGCTCGGGCGCGACCGCTTTGCCAAGATGGCGTCGAAGTCGATGCTCGCCGTCCGCCGTGGCGGACAGGGCAAGAAGTGGTGCAAG
>ENA-UESE01002218-UESE01002218.1-human-gut-metagenome-genome-assembly--contig:-NODE-2218-length-12035-cov-58.058873_pt1 | contig 12035 bp, 10 predicted proteins | sample MGYA00242995_ERZ507996 | MGnify/ENA primary metagenome ERZ507996 (study PRJEB26167, sample SAMN06115489) | human gut metagenome | host: Homo sapiens | place: China:Sichuan | collected 2015-04-15... | reverse complement strand
CCCGAGGAATGCCGGAAACCACGCCGCTCATAAAAGCGGCGTTAAATTTAAGGGTAGGCGCAGGATTTGACGTTTACATAACGGCACTTTTATGAGCAGCGAGATCTTCACTCCGAAATCCAGGTTCGCAATCCTTTGTGTTTTCTGATATAATATAATTGCAGTACAATAAACGAGAGACGAGGAAACAGAATGTCCAATAATTGTCAAATACCTACTCCAATTCAATATGTTAAGACGATGTTGGATTATGCAGGGTATCAAAAGGGTTTATATGGGAAAAAAATATTGGAGAATTCTTGCGGAGAAGGAAATGTTCTATGTGAGATTGCAAGAAGATATGTCAAGGATTAGATGCTGTGCTGGGAAAACTGGACAAACTGCTAAATAAATGATTTAGAGGTTAATAAGAGTGAGAACACACGGAGATAAAATAGTTACGAGAAGATCCGTTGTAGAAAAGCGGACTCCTTATGGTGAATACTTGGATATTTTAAGAGAAGATTTTGCGGGTATTTGCGGATATTGTGGAAAAAGCGAATATGTTACAAAAAATGCATTTGAGATAGATCATTTTATTCCAAGGAAATATGCACCGGAGTTAGAAGAGGATTATGCGAACCTGGTATATTCATGCTATGAATGCAATAGAAAAAAGGCATCAAAATGGCCATCTAAAGATAAAAACAGACAATTTCTTGATGGCATTGGTTTTGTAGATCCTGTTTCCGAAGAACATGATGTGCATATGGAGCGTGATCCGCAAGGGAACATCATTGGAAAGACCGCAGCGGGACGATATATGGTTCAAGCAGGCTTTGAATTTGATAAGAGACCAATGCGGGAAATTTATAAAGTAATGCAGCTGATTGACAAAAAGCAACAGTTACGTAAAAAAATGCAAAATGTGTCAGCTGATGAATTGCATGAATACATAGAAGTGGACCAACTATTAGAGCAACTTCAGCAAACACTGTTTGCAAAGAAAGAATAGTGACACATCGGTGACTGCAAACCGGGAAAATATAAGACATTTCTAAAAAATGAATACTTGGATTTTTAAACTTAAATTAGGATAAAATCGGTGGAGAAATGAGAAAAGTACAGGATATAATTTTAAAGTTAATTGCGGTAATGGGAATTTGTTTTTTTACAGCGTTAACGATTGGAGCAATAGGTACCGGCAGAAAGTTAGCTCCTTTTTCAGAAACGGTTTCGACAGTTAGTGACAACTGGATAAAAGCAGTTGGAATTGTGGCGGGATGCATAGTCATTATAGGAATCATCTGGAAATATAGTTCCCGGGTATACATTCGACATTTACGAATTGCAGCAGCGGTAATTGCAATTTTTTCTGCGGCTGGGATAATAACTATGGCATTAAATGCCGAGTATGTTCCTATGGCAGATCAGGAATATGTATATGTTGTCTTGAAGAATCTTTTTACAGGAAATTACACAGAATTACAGGAGTATTGGTATTACAATGTATATCCCTATCAGCTTGGAGTAGGGGCTATTTACTTGTTGCCAGCACGAATTTTCGGCAATTGCAATATTATAACTTTGCAGTGTTTTCAAGCGATTTGTGGTGGAATAACAATTTTTGCGGGGAATGAAATTGCATGGAAGTTGTTTCATAAAGAAAAATTGTGTATTTACTATTTATTGCTTGTCCTATGCTATGTTCCAATGCATTTATATGGACTTTTTATTTATGGTGAAATGATTGGATTGTGCTTTTTGGAACTTGCAATTTTGTGCTTGTTGGTACTGCAGGAGCATGAACAATGGGTACTGTGGAAAAAGATTTTAGTATATATTGCAATGATCAGCAGTATGATTGTGTCCTATACGGCGAGAGGAGCATTAATTATTGTCTGGATCGCTGTCCTGGGGATTCAATTTTTACGAGCTCTAAAAGGGAATCGTAAAAGTTTTATTATTAGTTTTTTCTGTGTGCTTTTGATGATACTTGGACAAAAAACAGTTATTCAATGTGTAGAACATCAGGCAGAAATTCAATTATCTGAAGGAGTTCCGGCAATATCTGTGGTTGCAATGGGATTTCAGGACGAGGATCCAAACCATACAGGGAGAGGAACATATAATGCATATGAAATACATCTCTTTTGGGAAAATAATTTTGATGTAGATAAGTGTAAGGAACTTTCTATTTTAAATATAAAGCAGTCCATTGTCAGATGGATGCGAGATCCTATAGGAGCATTAGAATTTTTTTGCGATAAAACAGCAGTTCAATGGTTGGAACCTACCTATGGATCTTTTTTATTTACATCGAATATGACGACTTCGTCGAAATGGATGAAGGCTTTTTACTCAGATAGAGGATATCAGATATTCTATGAAATTATGAATCAGCTGCAAAATGTTATTTATATTGGAGTATTATTTTATTATATTTATCTGGCAAAGCATAAAAGACAGGAATGGGAATATTTTTTGGGATTGGTTCTGATAGGAGAGGTTTTATTCAGTCTGTTGTGGGAAGCTAAGAGCAGATACGTGTTCCCCTATATAGTGATTGCGCTGCCGGCTGCGGCCATGGGGTATTGGTATTTATGTAATTGTATAGGTAAATATCTCAAACCTCGCACTTGAATAAGTGCCTATGCACCGTAAAAATTCAATAATAACTGGCATAAATATAGCATGAAACTAGAAATTACCCGGGAGCAATATGTTAGGATCATAGAAAAGATAATACAGGATTTCCCGAAGGAACTCAAAAAAAGTCTAAAAAATTTGAGTTCTTTAAAGGAACTCAAATAGGAACTCAAAAAGGAACTCAAAAAGGAACTCAAAAAGGAACTCAATTTTTTGAGTTCTTTTTTAAGTTGTTATTTTCCTAAAACATTTGGATACCTTGAAATCAGTTATCTGAAATGTTATATTGAATCATAACAAACGCTTAAAAAATAAAGAGAAAAGTGATTATTATCCGGTAGGATGGGAGACATGCAGACCATGACAGAACAGAAGAAAAGGTATACGATCCTGGGCATATTTGTGGCAATGTTCCTTTTTGGAGCTTTTTTCCTGCGGGAGACCGGTGTTTATTTTGATGAGCATTCGGAAGAAGAGATTCTGTATATGAATATCTTGCAATATGGTGAGACGTTACAGATTTCGAAGATCACAAATTGGTTTCAATGGAAGGATGGGTATCGCCCGATCTGCGAATCTATAGAAAGAGATCATGGCAGCGCACCGTATTATCTGTGCGCACCGTTATTAATGAAGCTGAAGCAGCATCCGGAAGCGACCAGGCTGCAGAGTGATGTATGGCATGCGTATACGTATGCGCTGTTTTTCCTGGGTGTGATTTATATGTACCGGTTGCTGTGGGAGCTGTTCCGGGACAGAAGGACAGCATTGCTGGGAACGCTTATGCTGTTTCTGACACCCAGGATATTTGCGGATGGATTATACAACAATAAAGATTCCGTATTGATGTCCCTGATCATTGTGATGTTATTTTACGGAATCCGCTTTTTGGAGCGTAAGGATTTCAAAAATGCATGTCTGCTGGGAATCTGCGCCGGATTCTGTGGGAATCTGAAGATCAGCGGGATCTATGTTTTTGCAATGATTGGCGGCTTTTATCTGCTGATCCTGACGAAAGAGAAAAAGTGGAGCGGGAAAACTTTTTTCGTGGGACTTACGGCAACAGTTGTCGGTTTCCTGAGTTATTTGGCATTGACTCCGGCTATCTGGGGGCAGGGATTTCATTTGTGGGAATTTCTGCTGTGGAACCTTTCAAACAGTACGAACTTTTCCAGAATGGACGGTAAAGTATTGTTTGACGGAACATGGTATGTGCATTCCACGAATCCTCTGCCATGGTATTATCTGCCGAAACTGATCGCACTGACGATTCCGGTCTATCTCAGTGTTCTGCTGTGGTGCAGTATCGGCATCTGGATCTATAAAGGCAGAAAGCATCAATGGGATTTCACGGATCGTATCTATCCGCTGTTCGCACTGACCTCAGGGATTCCGGTGCTGGTAGCAATGCTGTGCGATCCGAATCTGTACAACGGGTGGCGGCATATGTATTTTATCTATGGACCGATGACCGTGATGATGGCTTATGCAGTGAGATACCTGTTGCAGCAACCGGGAATCCGTGCGAGAAGGATCGCAACTGCTATGCTGGTGGTGCTCATAGGATGTAACGGAGTGGGAATTGCACTGACGGGGCAGGGTTCCAGCGCTTATACGAATATTTTGGCAGGTGGTGATGCCTGTGGACGGTACGAGATGGATTATTATGGTGTGACGGCGAAGAAGATTCTCAAAAGCCTTGTGGACCGGTATGGTGAGATCTGCATCAGATCGGACGGCTGTGGAGCCACGATCGTGAATTATTATGTGTTGCCGGCAGAATACCGGGAGAAGATCCGGCTGGTATCTTCACAGGAGGAGATACAGGCTGCCGTGGACCAGGGGAAACTGGTACTCGGATGTGTGAATCCGAGTTATGATATCCTGCCGGAGGGGGAGGATGTCGTATGGCTGGAAGATTGGAAGGCCTGGGGCAATACCTATATGAAGATTCGCAAATATTAAATAATGTGGTATGATGAGATAGTAAAAAGCAGAGAGGACAAGCTATGAATATTATACTTTTGTCAGGTGGCTCCGGGCAGCGTCTGTGGCCTTTGTCCAATGAGATAAGATCCAAACAGTTTATTAAGATATTTCATACAGCAGACGGCGGTCTGGAATCCATGGTACAGCGGGTATGCCGTCAGATACGGGAAGTAGACCCGGAGGCACAGGTGACTATCGCCACTTCCAAGTCCCAGGTGTCGTCTATTTACAGTCAGCTGGGGCAGGATGTAGGGGTCAGCGTGGAACCCTGCAGACGGGACACCTTCCCGGCGATCGTACTGTCCGTGGCATATCTGAAGGATGTGCTGGGGGTAGCGGAAGAGGAACCGATCGTGATCTGTCCGGTGGATCCTTATGTGGAGACGGCTTATTTTCAGGCGCTGCAGGCATTGTGTGATCGCGCGGGAGAGTCTGAGGCGAATCTTGTGCTCATGGGGATCGAACCCACGTATCCCAGTGAAAAATACGGCTACATCATACCGGAGACGGCGGACGATCTGAGCCGTGTAACGATGTTCCGGGAGAAACCGACGAAAGAAGCCGCAGAGGAATATATTGCAAAGGGTGCTCTGTGGAACGGCGGTGTGTTTGCTTTCCGGTTAGGCTATGTGCTGAAACGTGCCCATGAACTCATAGATTTTACGGATTATGAAGACTTATTTCAGAAGTATGATACGTTGCAGAAGATCAGCTTTGACTATGCCGTGGTGGAAAAAGAGCCTGCCATAGAAGTGATGCGCTTCGCAGGGACCTGGAAGGATCTGGGTACCTGGAATACGCTGACGGAGGCCATGGACAGTCAGTGCGTCGGACAGGGGGTTCTGAACGATACCTGTGAAAATGTGCATGTGGTGAATGAACTGAATGTACCGATTCTGTGCATGGGGTTGAAAAATATGGTCGTGGCGGCCAGTCCGGAGGGAATCCTGGTATCGGATAAGGAGCAGTCGAGCTATATCAAACCCTACGTGAATCAATTTGTTCAGCGGGTAATGTTCGCCGAAAAGTCCTGGGGGAGCTTCCGCGTTCTGGATGTGAAGGATCACAGCATGACGATCAAGGTAACATTGAATCCGGGACATGGGATGAATTATCACAGTCATGATTTCCGCGATGAAGTATGGACGGTCATTGCCGGAGAAGGCCGGGCGATTTTGGACGGTGTGGAGCGGCCGGTGAAGCCGGGCGATGTCCTGACTATGCAAGCAGGCTGTAAGCATACGATCCTTGCGGATACGGAACTGCAGGTGATCGAAGTGCAGATCGGTGCAGAGATCAGCGTGGATGATAAGCACAAGTATGAATACCGGAAGGATTAAATATTACGATGACTATGACTGCGAAGAAGAAAAAAAGACTGTTCTGGTCTGTGTTGATGCTGGCGATCATTCTGCGGTGTATCCGGTTTGGCTCAGTGCCGGATGGGATCAACCAGGATGAAGCCATGGGAGCCATGGATGCATGGGCACTATCAAAATACGGTACTGACCGTTATGGCACGTTTCTGCCGGTTCATTTTGAGGCGTGGAAATACGGTCAGATGAGTGTCCTGTTAGCGTATTGCATGGTTCCTTTTATCAAACTGTTTGGTTTTAACGCCATAACGGTGAGATTGCCGATGCTGGTGGTTTCCTGTGGGGCGGTTGCCCTGGTATATTTGATAGCGGAAAAGCTGTTTGATGAAAGAATTGCCTTTATTGCGATGATGCTGACTGCAATAAATCCCTGGCAATTTATGCAGAGCCGCTGGTCTCTGGACTGCAATTTGTTTCCCCATGTATTTTTGTTGGCGTTCTATTTGCTATTGCTGGGACTGGAGAAAAGACGGTATTTGTATTTGTCCATGATCTTTTTCGGCCTGACATTTTATTGTTATGGAATAGCGGCGTACTCCGTCACGGCATTTTTGTTTGTGTTTTTTATATGGTGTCTGTGGAAAAAGCAGCTGAAATTCCGGGAGGGACTGCTGTGTGCGGTAATATTTACGCTGGTAGCTTTGCCGGAGGTGATCGTGCTGGCGATCAATGCGTTGCATTATGGTAAAAGCATTGAAATGCCTTTTTTCACGATGCAATTTTTCCCGGATAGTATCAGAGGTGCAGACATACTGTTTTTGAATTTTTCCTTTGCACAGCTGGGCAGGAATGCCTGGGCATTATTCAGCAGGGTGTTCCTGCAGCTGCCGGACATTTTCTTTAATTCGATTGCGGCGTTCGGACCCTTATATCATGTGTCGATACCGTTTGTATTGATCGGGATCATCGTATTTACGATTCGCCTTTTTAAGGAGAAACAGATCGAAAAACAGACGCAGATGCTGGCTCTGTGGGGATTTCTCATTACCGGGATCTGGGTGGGCCTGATCACCTTTGAAGTGAACATTAACCGTGTGAACATTATCTTCTACCCGGTGATCCTGCTGTGTGCTTACGGTATTTCATTGGTAGTGGATAAATTCGGAAAGCTTTTCCCGGTCATTGTAGCTGCGTATGCAGTCAGCAGTGTGCTGTTTTTCGCAACGTATTTTACAGAGTATGCAGAAGAGAGCAGATACTATTACAACAGGGATTTCTTAGATGCCGTAGCCGAAGCTGACAGCATGGAAGAATACGACAGCCTGTATATTACGGGTAACCTTGGCTGGCAGTTTAACCAGTTGGCTACGGAGATCCTGACCCAGTATGCCTGCAGAATAGATGCCCGGTACTATCAGAGCGAGGACTACGCACAGCGTTATCACTACATTTATCCTGAGAGATCCGGAGCGGAACTGGCGGAGTTCGTTGGGGATGGCCTGATGGTACTCTACGAGGACGAACTGCAGTATCTGCAATTCCCCTATGAAGTGATCGACACGGTGGGAAGCTATTCACTGGTAACAGCAAAGTTCTGAGAAGGACAGGGATTATCTCCAGGCCCTAGTCACCTCCACACCGAACAGGAAGCGTCCTTCCTCGTTGGGATGAATGGAATCCACCAGGTATTCTGCGGCATTATTTTCATTCCACTGCAGAGCATTATTGATATTCAGAAAATCAACATTTTCAGCCGCGGCGGTTTCTTCTGCCGCGGCAATATAGTCTTCTAATACATTTTCTTCGTCACCGGTGCGTGCCATTCCCTTTTCAAAAGACAGAATATAGTTGGAGGATATGACTATGATCCGGGCGTCCGGATAGGATTCCCGCAGAGCCCGGATGCCGGTGCGGAGGCCGTTTTGGTAATCATCGATGGGAAATCCCCCAAAATAATCATTTAAGCCGTAATTGATGAGGAAACAGAGTTTTTTATCACCGGAGAGTTCTTCCGTATTATGGTCTAAAAAGTCCTGTACGACATTCGGGAAGGACTTATCGTCATCGCTATTCCGGGTAGCGGAGGAACCGCCGATTGCCAGATTATGCACGGTGGCACCGGTCAGAGCGTGGACGACTCCGGGGATGGAAGCAAAATCATGATAATTTCCCATGACACTGTCGCCGAAAAATACAAGCTCGCAGTCGGTCAGATCAGGATGATCGGCTGGAGAATCTACGGCATCCTGCACCAGTGTGCAAAAATGATCCAGGCTGTTATAGCTTTCTGTGCTCCGGTATTGCAGAGAGCCGCTCAGCACCAGCAGCATTACGGAACGTGCGGCTTCGGCAGTTAATTCCGTGGGAGTGTCATAGGCATCCGGATTTGAGATCAGCCATTCTTCCTGTCCGGGGAAGCAGAGGGCCACGTTCTCTCTGGCGGACAGAGGGGAAGCCAGTACCCGGAACACATTGCAGTAAGTGTCCAGATCTCCATTGGCATGTGCCTGCCAGTATTCCAGGGAAGGCGCAGAGAAAATGACCGTGAATTCGGCACCGGCGTAGGTATCCACATAGGACAGCAGGTCTTCGTCCAGGGAGGCAGAGAACCGTGCATCGCTGTGCAGGCTGCTGTTCCACAGGGAGAGCGGATCCAGCACGAGGAAGACATGAGTTACCTCGTTTCCGGAGGAGAAGGCCGTTTCCAGATAATCGGACAGGTCGGAGAAAGATGCGATCCGGTGGGAACCGCATACCGCGTCGTATCCCATATAGGTGGGATAGATATACTCGGGAAAAGCTTCCGGCGCGGACATGGACAAAAATACGCCCTGATAGGATTCCTGTTGTAATCTGCCAAAGTCGGAGGAACGCTTCCCGGGCTCGTATATTTTCAGATAGAAAATTCCCGCAGCAAGCGCAACGAGTATCAGTATCACCATAATGATGGCAGTAAAGAGCTTCCATGGATTTTTTTTCTTGGTTGTATTTGAACGCATAAGATAGGGGATCCTTTCTGTAAATCGCCGGGTGGCCGTAGAGGCAGGCGAATCCGGCTGGCTTCATTATACCCCAGCAGGCGGGGCAATGCCAACACCATTGTTGTTTTTCTCATGATGATATGATAAAATTAATAAATTAGCTGACGAATTGAGAAGTTATGACCATAGATACAGTAAAAATCAGACGGGAGGATTTGGATATGGAAGAATTAGCTATTTTTGGAGGAAAACCTGTACGAGAGAATAAAATTTTCTACGGACGGCAATATATTGACCAGGCAGATGTGGATGCGGTGGCAGCAGTCATGACCAGCGACTACATTACCTGCGGACCTAAGGTGAAGGAGTTGGAGCAGCATCTGTGTGAACTGACCCATGCAAAATACGCAGTGGTGGTATGTAACGGTACCGCCGCACTGCATCTGGCGGCGCTGGCAGCAGGCTTCGGTGAGGGAGATGAGGTTATCGTAAGCTCGATCACTTTTGCTGCATCCTCCAACTGTGTATTATATGCGGGAGCGAAGCCTGTTTTCGCAGATATTGATCCGGAGACCTACAATATCGATCCGGCGTCCATCCGCAAGCTGATCACACCCAGGACGAAAGCAATCGTTGCGGTAGATTTCACCGGTCAGGCAGTGGAACTGGATGAGATCCGGGAGATCTGTAAGGAGCACGATCTGATCCTGATCGAGGATGCCGCGCATGCCATCGGCACGAAATATAAGGGCCAGCCTGTGGGAAGCCTGGCAGATATGACCTGCTTCAGCTTCCATCCGGTCAAGACGGTGACCGGCGGAGAAGGCGGCGCCATAACGACTAATGATGAGAAGCTGTATCGTCATCTGATGCGGCTGCGTACCCACGGCATTACGAGGGACCCGGAAGAAATGGTACATCCCACCGATGCGCTGTGGTACAACGAGCAGGTAGAGCTGGGCTTCAATTATCGTATGACGGATTTCCAGGCGGCATTGCTATTGAGCCAGCTGAAGAAGCTCCCTGCATTTGAACAGCGTAGAAAAGAAATCCATAAGCGTTATAATGAAGCGTTCGACAAAATGCCGGAACTGATCCTGCAGAAGGAGATCCCTGAGTCTGACACGACCTGGCATCTGTATGTGCTGCATCTGAATCTGGAGAACCTGAACTGCGACAGAAGGCAGTTTTTCGATGCTCTGTATGCGGAAAATACCTGCCCTCAGGTGCATTACCTGCCGGTCTACTGGCATTCCTATTATGAGAAGCTGGGATATCAGAAGGGACTGTGCCCCAATGCGGAGAAGTATTACAACGAGGTGATGAGTATTCCTCTGTATTACGGATTGACGGATGATGATGTGGAAGATGTGATCCATGCAGTGAAAAAGGTGGTAGCTTATTACACGAAGCTGAAATAAGATCCGGCAATGGGCGGAGCCGTGCCGGATCATGGGAAATGCCCGTAGCTGTGCCGGATCATGGGAAATAGCGGAATGAATCAGAAAGTGGCAGGGAACGGTATTTTGAAAGAAAATAAGAAAAATTGGATAGAAATTCCGGTGTTTGCTGCACTGGTAGCCATCGCATCGGCAGTTACGTTCTGGCTGTTTTACCGGCAGTGTGTGGAAAGCATGCTGGGAACGGGACTGTATCATTCCGATATGAAGGCATATATTCTGGAGATGCAGGGACTGGACAGCGGTTACAGCTTCCCTTACCCGGTTTTGTTCAAGCTGGCGGCGACGATCCATCTGGTGACCGCCTCCTTTACCGGCGGAGCGGAGTTGGCCATGGCACTGGCCACGATGCTGTTAAACAGCGGAGCAATGATCGCTCTGAAGGTGATGCTGGACAAGCATGTGGGAGCAAAGCTGCAGGAGGCTATGCCCGGAAAACCTTGGCTTCCGGGGATCCTCACTGGAACGGCAGCGGTATCCCTGTTTTTTGTGTCGATGGTATATCCGCCGACAGGGATTTATCTCCCCGGTATCAAATACAAATATCTCGGGGTATTTACGCCGAATCCATTCCACAATGCTACCTATATGGCGGCACGGCCGTTCGCAATTCTTGCATTTTTTAAGTATGGTGAATTGCTGCCGGTGTATGAGCAGCCAAATGCGGTCAGAGAGCATAAGAGAGATTATATTCTGTTTGCAATTTATCTGCTGCTGGCGACCATGACGAAACCCAGTTTTACCATAGTGCTGGTCGGAGCTGCGGGGATTTTGATGTTGTGGAGAATGTTCCGCAGTAGAATCCGGAATTTTGTCCCCACGGTGTGGCTTGGAGTATGTTTTATTCCGACTTTTATGGATCTGCTCTACCAGTTCCGGGGAGTGTTCGTACCGCAGGAGGGACAGGAAGGCGGCATCGGATTTACTTTTGGCCATGTATGGGCGCAGTATTGTGGCAATCTGCCCCTGGCTATCGGACTGGCCATCGGATTCCCAATCCTGGTACTTCTGCTGAACTACAAGGAACTGCACAAGGACAGCATCTACCGTTTTTCCTGGCAGGTGTATGTGATGAGCTTCCTCATGGCATTTTTCCTGTATGAAAAAGGATTCCGGGAGGTGGACTTCAATTTCTCCTGGGGCTACATGTACGGAATCTTCTTCGCATTTGTGGGAGCACTGCTGGTACTGCTCCGCGCGACAGCGAATGCCGACACCCGGAAGAGAAGGATTGTCGTAGCAGTACAGTGGCTGGCTTACCTGTGGCACCTCGTATGCGGAGTATATTATTTTTGGGGATTTTTACAGGGAGCGATGTATTATTGATGTGAGTTGAGAGTTAGTTGAATACCGCCCGGATGACTTTGTTGTCTTCCCGGGTGGTATTTTTGTTTTGATGTTCCGATCTTTATTGCCTGAAATCTATTTAGTGCTGTATAAGCAGTAAGTTTGAAGTGATTTTCTTTTACAGTGACTGATATTTACTGCCGGAATGGAAGCATCCTATGCCGAAGCAGTAATTTTTAGAGCGTTTTCATGGATTCTTCCATAAAAATACTGCTTGGATTTCTAAAAACACTTTCCGGGCAGTAATATGCTTGCCCTACTAAGCAGGGAGTTAGCGAAACAGCCCCGTAGCCCTCTTTCTATTGCTTTGGTGA
>ENA-UESE01002217-UESE01002217.1-human-gut-metagenome-genome-assembly--contig:-NODE-2217-length-12039-cov-133.187427_pt1 | contig 12039 bp, 13 predicted proteins | sample MGYA00242995_ERZ507996 | MGnify/ENA primary metagenome ERZ507996 (study PRJEB26167, sample SAMN06115489) | human gut metagenome | host: Homo sapiens | place: China:Sichuan | collected 2015-04-15... | reverse complement strand
CAAAGATTTATCATAAAACGGCGGCACAAACCCGGCTCCTATACCGGGAATTTTATGCGCACCGGCCGCCCCGCCTGACAAAACCGGACTGGAAGCAGGCTCCACAGCAACAACATACAAATCCGGATTGCAAGTTTTCAGCGTCGACGCTATTCCGGTCAAAGTCCCGGAAGTCCCGACGGCACTGACAATCACATCAACATTTCCGCCGGTGTCCTCCATAATTTCCATACTCGTCCCTAGTCTGTGCGCTTCGGGATTGGCTTCGTTTTCAAACTGTTTCAGCATAATCACGTTCGGATTTTTCGCCGCCAGGATTTCCGCCTTTTTTATCGCACCGTTCATCCCGTCTTCCCTAGGCGTCAAAATAACCTCCGCCCCGAAATGGCGCATCATTTTGATACGTTCTTCACTCATGTTTTCCGGCATGGTTATCACCAGTTTATATCCCTTAGCCGCACACATCGCCGACAAAGCAATCCCAGTATTTCCCGAAGTAGCTTCCACAAAAACCGTTTCATTGTTGACCTTTCCGCTTTCTTCCGCTTTTTCAAGCATTTTCAAAGCAATACGATCCTTAACCGAAAACAACGGATTATAAGCCTCGCACTTTCCCAAAATCTCGGCCTTAACCTTATACTTGCGGCACAAACGATTTAAACGCAGCAGCGGCGTATGCCCGACCATTTCCGTAATTGAATTGTAAATTTTCTTCATTCTGACCTCTAACCTGTTCATAAAGCGCAAAACAAGTTTATTTTCTGCGCCGGATTTGCTACTATTGGCTCAATCTTAAAGGCAAATAATAAAAAAATGATAAAGACCCAAACTTTTATTTATATGGTTTTACTCGGAACAATCCTCGCTTCGCCGGCACCGGCAACCAGTCTGGATGAAATTTACCGGGACATCGTCCGCTCTGACAACAGCGGATATCTGCCGCTATACATTAAAAACCGCAACGCTCCGGAATTTCTCTTTGACGACAGTGAACTGCAAAAAAACAAAGACAATCCCCCGCTCATCCCAATTATTCAGGAAGAAGACAGCGTTATTGACTTTGAAAACAAAAGAAAACTGCGTGAACTGGAAGAACAGGCCAGAATTTTACAATGGCAGCAAACGCTTAACGCCGTAAAAGAAAACCGCGTCACTCCAATCGAATTGAAAGAAATCGAACAAAAAGCCGAAAAAAACGACCCCCAGGCCATCGAAGTCTACGCTTATATTTATGCCCGCGGGATTGGCGTCAAACCCGATTTGCGCAAAGCCTTCCAACTCTACCAGAAGGCAGAAAAGTTAAACATACCCAATGCCTTGCAAAATGCTGCCAAGGTATATAAAGCCATGTCCCCAAAACAAAGAAAAGAGCTTTCCCCGCTGAAGACTAAGAATTAAATTCTTCGGGAAACAACTGCTGCAGAGCCAGCCAGTGACAATAGTTTATCTTGACTTTTCCGCTGAAAATATCTTCAATATCCGCCCAAACGGCTTCGCCGTTTTCCGGTGTTTTCCATCGCGGGCGCAACACATCAAAACCATAAGCGTCAGCTTCATAAACCATAAAAAACTGATGGTAAATATAAAACATACCGCTTGGCTTTTCATCATCGGCGAAATAATTAACCGTCTGCTCAAACTGCCGAACACCTTTATCCAACATAAACTCCACGCCGGTTTCTTCATAAAGCTTGCGAAACAAACAATCCCTGAAATTCTCGCTGCGGCGGATACTGCCGCCCGGAAATTCCGGAACCCCCACTCCCGGCGGATAAGTCAGCAAAATCTTGTTTTCCTTAACCAACAGGGCGAAATAACCGTTTTTATATGCCGGGATAACATCATCGGCATATTTTGGACGCCCTTTGCGGTTAAAGAAAAGATTATCCATGCTACGCTTCCGTCAAAAGATGTTCAACAAACTCTGCCAACCCGGTCTGTCTGACGCGTTTCATCCTCTCTGCGGAAATAATTTTCTGCACTTTATAAACCGTTTCTTCCAGATTGACATTCAACAAAACATAATCAAATTCTTTCCAATGGCTCACCTTGTCGGGAAACTGGGCCATCCGCTTCTGAATAACTTCGTCGGAATCAGTTCCGCGTCCGTATAAACGACGCTTTAACTCTGCAATTGAGGGCGGCAGAAGATAAATCGTCACCACATCATCCGGCGCCTTAGCCTTCATCTGCCGAGCTCCGGCCCAATCCATATCAAACAAAACATCTTCGCCAACATTCAAAAAGCCGTCCACCTCCGAACGCAAAGTTCCGTAACGCGCGCCGTATTGAGAATCAACACACTCATAAAAAGCGTCTTCGGCTTTAAGCCTGTCATATTCCGCATCGGAAATAAAATGATAATCGACATCTTCAACTTCCGTGTCGCGTTTTGGGCGGGTCGTTACTGAAACCGAAAACTTAATATGTTCGTCCTGAGCCAGAATTTCCTTGCAGACAGCGCCTTTTCCCGTCCCCGATGGCCCCTCGATAATAAACATTGCGCCACGACGAACTCTTTTCAGTTTGTCAATAATGTCATTCATGTCTTTCTCCTTGCCCAAATGTGTAAAACTGCTGCTGTAAATTTTGATTTTAAGTAATTTTATAGTATATTGCTAAAAACAATATTAATAAGGATTTTCAAAAATGGCAACATCAAAACGTTATCAAAACATCCTCATTACCGGCGCTTCTAGCGGCATTGGCGAAGCTTTGGCGCTGCAATATGCCAAAACCACAGCCGCCCGCCTGTTTTTATCAGGCAGAAATGAAGAACGCCTTCAGGACGTTTGTCGCCGCTGCAAAGACCTTGGCGCTGAAACCGAATATAAAATCATTGATGTAACCGACCGTCCGACGATGAAAGAATGGATAAACCAATGCGAAAAGAAAGCCCCTTTAAATATTGTTATTGCCAATGCCGGTGTCGGCACCGTCAATGAAAATGACGATTCTATCTATAAAACATTTGACACAAACCTTTACGGCGTTTTAAACACCATCCTGCCGACTATTGCCAACTTTCGCTCAAGAAAAGCCGACGGAACGGAAAAATCCATCGTCCTTGTCAGTTCCATGGCCGGATATCACGGCTTATACACTTGTCCGTCTTACAGCGCCAGCAAAGCCGCCGTCAAAGCTTACGGCGAAGCCCTGCGTATCCGCCTGAGACCGGAAGGCATAAACGTTAACACAGTTTGCCCCGGTTTTGTGCGCTCCCGCATTACCGACCAGAACACCTGCCCCATGCCGTTTTTCATGGAAGCACCCGCTGCTGCAAAAGTCATTGCCACAGGAATTGATAACAACACGGGTTTGATTTCTTTCCCAGCGCCAATGCGTTTTATCGTCTGGCTGGGGTCGATTCTCCCCAACTGGCTGAGCGATTTTATTTATTCAAAACTGCCATACAAAGCATAACATAAAAGCTCCAAGATAAAACTTGGAGCTTTTATAATTTAAGATAATTCCGACAAATCTAACACCGGACAAGCGATATATTTGAAGAGGTAGAGGTTCTTATCACGGTAGCTCACGCCGCATCGGCGGGCACCTGTGCCCGTACAGAAAACCCACGCGTGGTAGTTGGAATACTCGGACGACGCCCAAAACCATTTTCCAACCAAAGCCATACCGCCAAGGCTAACAAGCAAATCATCAAGCATTTTTTTCTGTTCATCACGGATATTCATCACTTTTTTCCAGAATCCAATTTTTCCGGCACTGCAAGCATGGTCTTCAATTTTGACGCTTTGACAATATCTCACGGCTTCTTTCCATGGCACTGTCCTTGAAAAATCATGTAATGTAATAAGGTGATTTTCAAAAATAACACCCCGCCCTACCACTTGTTAGACAATAGTCAACAAAAAAAGCCTCAAAAGCGGATAAGGTAGTCTGTTAAGTCTTCATATTCGCCGCAATCTTCCGCTTTAAAGTAATAAACAACCGGATTCTCGCCCGGATTAAGCTTATCCGGACGAACTTTCGTATCCCCCAAAACCAGACACCTTCCCGCTTCATCAGGTCCGGCGGCAACAAACATGTGATATGTATCATAATCTCCGTAACTCATATTACCGTGCCGGCAGCGATAAACCACGCGGGTATCAAGATTCTGCAACAAATCGCACTTTTTCGACATTGTCCCCTTAAAAGTAATGCTGTCCGGCCTGAGTTGCAGCTCCAGTTCGGGATTGTCAATACTGTACAGCGTATCGTAAAACCACAGATTTTTAAAAATTTCTTCAAACTGCGGTTTGGGAAAATCCTTTGCCGCCTGCAAACGGGAATATGCCCCGGCCTCATACCCGGATAACAAAAACATCCCCAGAACCAAAAGAAAAACACCGGATAAATTTTTCATGCTTTTATCCTCACTCTGTGACTGTTAAGCTCTCCTTCCCGGCATTGCAGAATGTACAAAACAACAAGTCCAGGAATAACCATAAGCGAAGTAATTATAAAAAAGACATCCCATGAAACCGCGGCGGCAACCAGCCCGGACGTCGCGGCGCAGACATCGCGCGCAAAACTCATCAGGGAAGACAGCAATGCATATTGCGTTGCCGTATAAGCCACATTGCATAACGTCGACATATAAGCGACAAACGCCGCCACACACATTCCTCCGGAAATATTGTCCAAAGAAATACAGCCGATTAAAACATAAATGTCATGACCGGCATAAGCCTGAACAACAAAAACCAGCGTCGTCAGTCCTTGCAAAATCCCGCAAATCCACAAAGATTTCATAATACCGAAACGGCTGACCACAATACCGCCGACAATGCCGCCCAAAATTGTTGCCCCCATGCCGAACAATTTGCTTATTGAAGCAATTTCCGCCGTAGAAAAGCCCATTTTAACATAAAAAACATTCGCCATCGGTCCCATATAAGCATCGCTCATCCGATAAAGAAAAACAAACAACAATATCAATTTCCAGTTTGGACGCTTCATAAAATCGGCAAACGGTTCAACCACCGCCTTGTCAATAAAACGATGCAGACGTTGCTTAAAATTACCCTTCAGCACCGGCTCCTTATAACGCCTATCCTTAATCGGCTCTTTGGAATACAAAACCGTAACAACCCCGACCAAAGCACCGAACGCCATAATAAAATAAACCTGATTCCAGCTCATATACGCCGCCAGCCATAAAGCCACCGCTCCCGAAAACACCATGCCCAGACGATACCCCAGTACAAAAATCGCTGCGCCGGCACCTTGCTCATTATCCCTGAAACTCTCAATACGAAAAGCGTCCAACACAATATCCTGCGACGCCGAAGCTATCGTCACCAAAACAGCCATGGCCGCCAGCCAGCAGGTATGTTCTGCCGGACTTATTGTTGACATCCCCAAAATCGCCAGCATCATCACAATCTGCGTAAAAACAGCCCAGCCGCGGCGGCGGCCCAGCCTGCCAAAAAACGGCAGCCGCACCCTGTCAATAATCGGCGACCACATCCACTTGAAACTGTACGGCGTCTTAACCAGAGAAAAAGCGCCGATTAACGCGTAAGATATCCCCGAAGCATCAAGCCATAAATTCAATGTTCCGAAAACCAGCAGTAACGGAAAACCGCTCGAAAACCCCAGTCCCAGCATTATCAGCATTCTGCGGTCATAATATACTTTTAAGGCTTTTAACCACTTCCCCGGCATTTTTGTTCCAAAATTTCAAATCTTCACTGCCGGACAGTATAATACCCAAGGCCTTAATAAATACTGAAAACAAAGAGTTAAAAAATATCATTTCATAAATATTTTTTTATGTTTACATACCTTGCTGAATCAATATATTGTATAAAGAACCGAAACAAAACACATTATATTGTATATTTTCAGAGGATAGTTCTTATGCAAAATCAATCTGTTACCAAAAGAAGCGGCGAAAAGCAAAACTTTGACCTCAACAAAATCCAAAAAATCCTGTCTTCAGCTGTCCGAGGCTTCAATCTGGACACAAACAAAGTCATCGAAAAATTACCGGATTTCGTAAAAGACAACATCTCCACCTCAAAACTGATTAATGACCTGACTTTGGCCGCTTTGAATCTGACGTCGGTTGAAGAACCTGACTGGAAAAACGCCGCCGGCCGCCTGAAGCTTTTTAATCTGTATAAACAAACGGCAATCCTCCGCGGCGTAAATCACAAACAGTCCGCGCCTTATAACTATCCCGAATTTTTGGATTTTTGCATAAAGAACAACATTTACAGCAATGAAATCCCCAGCCATTACAGCGCTGAAGAAATCAAAACCGCGGCTTCTTTTATTAACCCCGAGTATGACCTGCTTTACGACTATGCCGGTATCAACTTGCTTATCAAACGCTACCTCTGTGAATTCAACGACCATATTGTCGAACTTCCGCAGGAAATGTTCTTGAGCATTGCTCTGCTGATTGAACAAAACGAACCTCAGGACGTCCGCCTTGAAAAAGTAAAAGACACTTATCAAAAACTGGCTGACCGCAAAATCTCCCTCGGCACGCCGTTATTAATGAACCTCCGCCGCCCCAACGGCAACCTGAGTTCCTGCTTCATCACCGTCATGGACGACAACCGCGATTCTATTTTTTACGTCATTGACCAGATTTCCGCCATTTCAAAATTCGGCGGCGGCGTTGGCGTCAACATTTCCCGCGTCCGCTGCAAAGGCTCCCGCATCAAAGGCGTAAAAAATGCATCTGGCGGCGTAATTCCTTGGATTCGCATCATTAACGACACAGCAGTCGCCGTCAACCAGCAGGGAAAGAGAAAAGGCGCCGTAACCGTTTCTCTGGACATTTGGCACCGGGATATTGAAGACTTTCTTGACCTCCGCACCGAAAACGGCGACCAGCGTATGAAAGCTTATGATATCTTCCCGCAGGTCGTTATACCTGATTTATTCATGAAAAAAGTCGAAAACAATGAAAAATGGCTATTGGTTGACCCGCACGAAGTCCGTGAAAAATACGGCGTTGAACTCAGCAATCTCTGGGGCGCAAAGTTTGAAGAAATCTACAACCAGCTTTATCTTGATGCCGAATTCGGCAAGCTGGAAATGGCCAAATTCTTCCCGGCCAAAGAACTGCTTAAAAAACTCATGCGCTCGCAGATTGAAACCGGCATGCCTTACATTGCGTTCAAAGACACGCTTAACCGCTATAATCCCAATAAGCACGATGGCATTATTGTCGGCACCAACCTCTGTACGGAATCTCACAGCAATGTCCGCCCGACACAGTTCTCTGCCAAAACCTTTGACAAGGATAATAATATCGTCCAAACCTGCCATGATGGCCTGGTTCACGTCTGTAATCTCGTTTCCGTCAATCTAGCCTTCATTGATTCCGACAAGGAACTGGAAAGCGTTTGTGAAACCTCTGTCCGTATTCTTGATAACGCCATTGACCTGACGACCGTGCCAATTCTCGAAGGCACATTGCACAACCGCCGCTATCGGACAATCGGCATCGGCGCCATGGGACTGGCTGACCACCTGGCAAAAAATTCGATTCCCTATATCAAATCCGCTGATTATGTTGATGACTTGTTTGAAAAAATGGCCATCTACAATATCAAGGCCAGCATTGACGCCGCCCGCCGCAAAGGAACATTTGAAGCTTATTCCGGCTCCGATTGGGACAGAGGAATTATCTTCGGCCACGGACAGCTCTGGTTTCAGCAAAATTCAAAATACAAAAACGAATGGAATGAAATTTTCAAAGGCCTGGCGCAATACGGTATTCGCAATTCTCAACTGTCCGCCATTGCGCCCAACACCAGTTCATCGTTAATTCAGGGCTGCTCGGCTTCCGTCTTGCCGGTTTACAGCAAATTCTTCATTGAAACGCACGGTAAAGGTTCGATTCCCAACTGTCCGCCGTTTATCCGCGACAAATTCTGGTTCTATCAGGAAAACAAAAACATCAGCCAGAGAACAGTAATCGATATCATGTCCCGTATCAACAAATGGATTGACACCGGCATTTCCATCGAACTGATGTATAACCTCAACCGTAATATCAAAGCCGTTGACGTTTATGAAACGATTATGGATGCCTGGAAAAAAGACATCAAAACCCTTTACTACACTCGCACCATTCAAAAAGACGGCTCTTCTGCCGAAAAAGAAGAATGTGTCAGCTGTGCCGGCTAACCAAATTTAGGAGAAAAATTATGCAGCGCAAACTCTTGTTCAACATCAAAGGCGATGACAACATCATCAACCGCCGGATGATTCGCGGCAACGTCACCAACTTGTTTAACCTCAACAATGTTAAATACCAGTGGGCAAACAAACTTTACCGCCTGATGATGGAAAATTTCTGGATTCCCGAAAAAGTATCCCTCTTTGACGACAAACGCGCCTACAACGAATTAACGCCGGACGAACAACGCGCCTATGACGGCATCTTGTCTTTTCTGGTTTTTCTGGACAGTATCCAAACCAACAACCTGCCCAATATCAACGAATACATCACAGCGCCGGAAGTCAATCTGGTACTTTCAATTCAGACCTACCAGGAAGCCGTCCATTCGCAAAGCTACGCCTATATCATCGAAAGTATCATCCCGGCAGATAAAAGGGAAGATATCTACGAAAAATGGCGCAAAGATCCGGTTTTGCTAGAAAGGAACCAATACATCGCCGAAATCTATCAAAACTTTGTTGAAAACCAGACTGACAAAAACTTTGCCAAAGTGCTGATTGCCAACTACCTTCTCGAAGGCGTTTATTTCTATAACGGCTTTAACTTCTTTTATAACCTGGCCGCCCGCAGCCTGATGATTGGCACGGCTGATGAAATAAAATACATCAACCGCGACGAACTAACACACTGCGTCCTCTTTGCCAATATTATCAAAGAAATCGCCGCAGAAGACGATACATTTTTCAATAATGAAGAAACTTACCAGATGTTTGAAAAAGCCGTTGAACAGGAAATCAACTGGAGCAACCATATCATCGGGTCAAATATCACCGGTATCACCCCGGCAACCATTGAACAATACACAAAATTCATTGCCAACAAACGCCTGAAAGACATTGGCCTGAAACCCATGTATGACGGTTTTAATACCAATCCTTACCAACAATTGGAAAACATTGCCGATACCAACGGCTCCGGCAGCGTTAAAGGCAACTTCTTTGAAGCTAATGTATCTTCCTACAACCAAAGCACGGCGATTGAAGGCTGGGATGAGATTTAAAACAGGAGCTTGCATTCCGACAAAAAACTACCTACATGAGTCATAACAGCATAAGTTGCTTTATATATTAACTTGAATTAACTTTAACGAGGTAAATAAGTGACCACAATACTCTGCGTTAGAAAAGGTAGCGAAGTTGTTATGGCCGGAGACGGACAGGCAACACTGGGAGAAGCAATTGTCTTTAAGTCCCGCTCCGTAAAAGTCCGCCGTATCGGCAACGGCTCAATCATCGCCGGATTCGCCGGCGCTGCCGCCGACGGCATCACCCTGATTGAGCGCCTTGAAGAAAAGCTTGAAAAAAATGCCTACCAGCTCAAACGCGCGGCAGTCGCTTTGGCCAAAGACTGGCGCATGGACAAATATCTCCGCCAGCTTCAGGCTTTCATGATTGTTGCTGACAAAGACATCTCGCTGGTCATTTCCGGAACCGGAGAAGTTATGGAACCGGACGACGGCATTATCGGTATCGGCTCCGGCGGAAATTACGCCATGGCCGCCGCCAAAGCATTGTACGACATAAAAGACATGCCCCCGGAAGATATTGCCCGTAAAGCGATGAAAATTGCCGGAGATATTGACGTTTACACCAATCACAACGTAATCATTGAAAAAATATAAGGAAAAGACAATGACTGCAAATTTCAGCCCGCGCGAAATTGTATCAGAATTGGACCGCTTCATCGTCGGCCAGCAGGAAGCCAAAAAAGCCGTTGCCATAGCCCTGCGCAACCGTTGGCGCCGAATGCAACTGCCTGAACGCCTACGTGAAGAAATTGTCCCCAAAAACATTCTGATGGTCGGACCGACCGGCGTCGGCAAAACCGAAATATCCCGCCGTCTGGCCAAACTGGTCAAAGCGCCCTTCATTAAAGTTGAAGCAACAAAGTTTACCGAAATCGGCTATGTCGGCCGGGACGTGGAATCAATCATCCGCGATTTGGTTGATATTTCCATTCACACAACCAAAAAAGAAATGCGCAAAAACGTCCGCACCAAAGCCGAAACAGCCGCCGAAGAACGGGTTTTGGAGGCTTTGGTCGGCCTGAGCGCCAGTGAAGAAACCAAACAAAAATTCCGTGATATGCTTAGAAGCGAACAGCTGAACGACCGAGAAATCGAAATCAGCCTCATCGACAACGGCAGCAACACAATGCCGACAATAGACATTCCCGGAATGCCTGGCGCGCAAATGGGCATGATCAGCCTCGGCGACCTCATCGGCAAGCCCTTCGGAGAAAAATACAAAACCCGCAAAATGAAAGTTTCGGAAGCGATGAAAGCCGTTATTGAAGAAGAAAGCGACAAACTTCTCGACAACGAAAAAATTATTGCTGAAGCAATCAAAGCAGTTGAAAACGACGGTATCGTATTCATTGACGAGATTGATAAAATCAGCGGCAAAGATGACCGCCGCGGCGGTGATGTTTCCCGCGAAGGCGTCCAGCGCGATCTGTTGCCCTTGATTGAAGGAACAACCGTCAACACCAAACACGGCGCCGTCAAAACTGACCACATCCTGTTTATTTGCTCCGGCGCTTTTCACTTGTCCAAACCGTCCGACCTGCTGCCGGAACTGCAAGGCCGACTGCCCATCCGTGTTGAGCTGAAAGCCCTGACCCATGACGACTTTGTCAAAATTCTGACTGAACCAGAAGCCAACCTGATTGAACAATACATTGCCCTGCTCGGCACTGAAAACTTCAAGCTCGAATTTGAACCGGCCGCTATTGATAAAATCGCCGACATTTCCGTCGCCATCAATGAAAATGTCGAAAACATCGGCGCCCGCCGTCTGCATACCGTTCTGGAAATTCTCTTGGAAGACATCAGCTTTTCCGCCACGGACAAGAGCGGAGAAACTGAAATTATCACGGCAGAAATGGTCGAGGAAAAACTACACAAATATACCGAAGCTTCCGACTTGTCAAAGTTCATCCTCTAGCTCAAATATCAAAAAAGCTTGGAATAAAAATTCCAAGCTTTTTTATTAAAGGATTAATCCAGAAAACACACCGGACGAACAGATAAACAGTTGCAGACATTAGAATCTTGCGCCCCACAACTAATCGGATAAATACTGTAATATAGCTCACCGTTATAGTGACCGCTAAAACATGATGACCAAATAAGCCGATTATCAATCTTTTCAAGCCCTAATTCCTCCAGAACCTGATTAATCTGGTCTTGATAACGATACAATAATCCCCTTTTTATCCAGTATTGCGCTTCTCCTTCTGTGCAGAGATGTCCTTTGACTTTAATTGAAGCACAGTATTTTGCGCTCTCTGATTTCGTCATTTTCTTAGGCGCATATCTGGCGGAAATAAAAACTTCTTTAGCTTCAATGGTAAAAATAACGCCTTTAATTTCCTTTCCGTTGACATGCTCTAAAGAAACACTATTATCGGTATAAACAATTTCATAAGAAATGTTTCTCGCGTTGCCTTTCAATAAATAAGCCATCAACTCCCGATAACTGACACCCTGTACCTCTAATGACTTAATCGCTTGTTTAATAATCTCTCGTTTCGCCATAATAATAGAAATTAAATTATACAAATTAAAATCTATTTTACTCAAATTTAGACAAAAGTCAACAAAGCAATAAAAGCATTGACTCAAGCCGTTTCATCTCCTATAGCTTAACAATAAATCCATAACTAAAAAAATTATGAACAAAACACAAAATAATCAAAGCAAATACACAACAATCTCTGGTAAAAACACAAGCACCGGATTTTTGCCAGAGATGGCCGTCCCCAAACAAAAGAACCTCGCTCAAGCCGCTTGGAAAACTGGGATTAACGGGATAGATGCGGATGAT
>ENA-UESE01002212-UESE01002212.1-human-gut-metagenome-genome-assembly--contig:-NODE-2212-length-12049-cov-2.768710_pt1 | contig 12049 bp, 7 predicted proteins | sample MGYA00242995_ERZ507996 | MGnify/ENA primary metagenome ERZ507996 (study PRJEB26167, sample SAMN06115489) | human gut metagenome | host: Homo sapiens | place: China:Sichuan | collected 2015-04-15... | reverse complement strand
CGGCTTCTTGCAGATGCGACCGCTCATTTTTCAGGGTGACTACTTCCGGTTTCTTATGAGTACTGACCTTGAGCACAGTTACTTTAAGTCTCAATGTGTATAAAAAATAAGATGACCATTCGCCCTTTTGGTTTAGGGTTTGTTTTGCTCATCTCTAAGAAAATAAGGGTTGAGATTATGCGGAGAGGGGGACTTATCATGAACGATATTCTAAAGCGGTTTTGTTGGTTGGACGACAAAATGACCGCCGGTATCGTCCGGCGGTCATTTTATCGTCTTGGCGTTATCTCAGCCTTCTGCGATCGTGCTCGGCGTAGTAGGCGCGCTTGCTCCCGAGCATCTTCTCGTCCGCCTCGCGGACCAGCTCTCTTAGCCCGTTTGCCGCCTCGCAGACGGCGATGCCGTAGGAGATGCTGTAGCCCTGCGCGGCAAGGCTTTCAGAAACCGCCCGCATCCGCGCCTCGTATTCCGCCTCTGCCGCCGGCGCGGGAAACACGACGAACTCGTCGCCGCCGACGCGGTAGAGATCGTCCCTCGGAAACTGCTCCCGCAGACGCTCTGCGACCGCGCGCAGCAGCTGATCGCCCGCCTCGTGACCGCGCTTGTTGTTCAGCTCGTGCAGGCCGTTCGCGTCGATATAAATGCAGGCGGCCGGAGCGATGACGCGCTGGTCGCTCTTGCGCAGACACTTCTCATAGGCGACACGGTTCATCAGGCCCGTGCCCTGGTCCGTAATGCTCATACGGTAAACGCCGCGCCGCGCCGAGGTGAGATACCAGACCATAAAGCCAAGATAGCTCAGCAGCAGCGCGGTGACAATGATCGCCATCATCGAAAGCGTCTCCACCACGCCGCGCGTGCCCGCCAGCGCCTCCGCCTCGCTCACGCCGAGCACGACGCTCCAGTTGTTGATGCCGACCGGCTCGTAGTGCAGGTAGAGCGTCAGCCCCGTGGATTGGGAGACGGTGCACATATCGCCGCCGATGCCGTTGGGGATTTTTTCCATCGCCTCCTCGTAGGTGTAGCCCTTGAGCATCTTGCGGCCACGCAGCTCCGAGAGGTTGCCGAGCGAGTCGTGCCAGGTATCCAGCAGGATGTCGCCGTTGTTGCCGTCCACAAGAAGGAGGAAGGCATTGCCGTTGTAGAGGTCGATCTGATAGTTTTGGGAAAGCTCCTGCAGGGGGACGACGCCGTAGAGGATGGCGACGGTCTCGCCGTCGCGCACCACCGGCACGACGTTGCGCACCACCAGCTTTTCCGGCGCAAAGTAGCTTGTCACGCGGTCTGAGATGTACGCGCCCCGCGCCGCCTCTGTTTCAAAATCGAATGTGTCGGAAACGTCGCAGCGGGTGCCGTCGGTCAGCAGCAGCGTGCCGTCGGGTCGCAGCAGCGCGACGGTGGAGACAAAGGTCTCACTGAGGCTGAAGGATTTCATGATGCGCAGCACCGCGTCATTGTCACGCTCGTCATGCCCCGCGATCAGCTCCGCCATGGCGGAGAGGATGGTCTGGTCCGCGTTCGCCGCGTCGGCAAGATCCTTTGCGATCTGGCGCGTCGCGGTAGCCAATTCGTCAAAGGAGCGCTGTGTGATCTCACGATTCGCCCGCCGGACGAGGAAAAAGACCGAACAGAAGAGCAGCACGCCGGTCAGGAGCGTGACCGCCACCATCATGCCTACTCGTTTCTTGTTGACCATGTTCATTTCTCCTTTATCCTTCCTCCCTGTCGCGCGCCGCCAGGCTGCGCAGGAAGGATTCCGCTTCGCGCCCGGGCAGGACGCGCGAGAAATAAAAGCCCTGAATGAAGTCGCAGCCCGCCGCAAGCACGGCGTCGCACGTTGCCTTGTCCTCCACGCCCTCGCACAGCACGCGGATGCCCATGTCGTGCGAAAGACGGATCATGCCCTCCAGCAGCGCGCGGGCACGCGGCAAGGCAGACTCGATCACGATGCTGCGGTCGATCTTCACGCCGTCGATTGGGTAGGTGCTCAGGTCGGAGAGCGAGGAATAGCCCGCGCCGATATCGTCCAGCACGATGCGAAGCCCCATCGCGTGCAGCCCCTCGATCGTCCGCAGCGCCGCCTCGCGGTCGTGCGCGTAGGAGTCCTCCGTCAGCTCCACCACAAGGCGGTCGCGCGTAAAGTCGTACTGCTCGACGATCTCGTGCACGCGCGCGAGGATCTTTTCGTCTGCGATGGACTGGCGCGTGAAGTTGCACGAGAGCCACAGCGTCCCGCGCCCCTCCCGCTTCCACGTCTGGAGCTGCACGCACGCGCAGCGGAGCATATAGAGATCCAGCTCGGTGATCGTGCCGGCGCGGATCATCAGGTCGATGTATTTTGAGGGCATGAGCAGTCCCTCCTCCGGATTTTGCCAGCGCGAGACGGTCTCCGCGCCGACGACTGTGCCGGCACGATCGACAACAAACTGGAGGTACGGCTCAAATTCGCCCTTTTCCACCGCCTTGCTCATGCTGCCGCGCAGACGCTCGAGCTGCTCGCTCTCGTCGATCATGCCGCGCGTGCTGAACGCGCAGGGCGTTTCCGTGCGGAACGCGTGGGCACAGCCCTGGCGCGCGTTGTAGAGCGCAGCCTCGGCGCCGCAGTCGGGGTTTTCCGACAGCGAGCAGATGCCCGCGCGGAACGCGCCGGCATATTCGGCGCGGAAGCCCGCAAGGTAGCCGTCCAGCCCGCGGATAAGCCCCTCGGCGCGCTGCTGTGCCGCCTCGCGGCTGCCGCACTGACACACGAGCGCGAACATCCCGCGCCCCACGCAGGCGAGGTATTCCTCGCGTCCGCAGCCAAGGCGCAGATACTCCGCCGCGCGGGAGAAGATCTCCCCGCGCTCCGCCTCGCCAAAGCGCCGTTCGAGCGAGGGCATATCGCAGCCGATGCAGAAGACATAGACGATGCTTCTGAGCGGGGCGGGGATGAGCGTTTCCATGCAGTTCAGATAATACCCGTCGTTGCCGATGCCGTAGCGCGGGTCGATGAGGGCGTTGGTCTTTTGCTCGGCACGCTTTTTTCGCGCAAAGACTATCAGCGCGACCGCCGCGGCAAGCATCGCCGCGATCAATGCGGCGAGCGTAATGAGCCACCTGGTACGGTAGGCTTCCGCGCCGCTGCTATTCATATAGTCTGCCAGGATGCCGATGCTCTCCGCGCCGGAGAGGTCCTCCAGCGCTTGTGAAAGCGCGCCGGCCAGTTCCGGCGTGAGTGCGTTGGTAAAGCCAACACATATCGCGCGCTCTGCGCCGTCATGTTCTATCGTGCAGAGCAGCACTTGACGGCGCATCGCGCCGCTGTCGACCGTGCCGGAGGGATAGGCGGAAATAAGGTCCGCCTGCCGGTTTGCGGTCTGCTGCGCCTGCGTTGTGTTCTTGCTGTACGGAAGATAGACAAGATCGTACCCTGTCTGCTCACTCAGGCGCTCGTACAGCTCCGGCAGCAATCCGACATAGCATTCTCTGCCGCGGTCATAGGACTCGATGGGATAGAGATCGGCGTTTCCCGAGATCAGAAGCGTCTCCCTCGCGCTTGCATCCTGCATACAGCACAGCAGCGCTCCGATCGTCAGCACGGCGCAGAGCGTGATTTCCAAGAGCTTTTTTCGGCGCACAGGCGGCACCCCCTCTATTTCAAATCGATCTTTCGGCGCTCGATGCGCCCCCAGCTGAGTTTTTTCTTCCTATAGCCGATAAAGGCCGTGCAGCGCACCCATGCGAGAATAAAGCGCAGGAACACCAGCTCAAAGAGACACAGACAGACGGCCTTGAGGCCGTCGCCGAACGAGAGCGTGAGGTCCGCCGTGTAGATGCGCGAGAAGAAGGCGGTAAGCGTCAGGACCGAGCCAAACACAGCGTAGATCAGGAAAAAGAGCAGCATGAACGGCACGTTGATGAGGTCGCACCACCATGCGAGCACCATCGTGAACACGCCGAAGACCTCGATAAACGGCGAAAGCAGCTCGTAAATGAGGAAATAGAAATAGGATACAAAGCTCACCGCGCCGAACCTGTAATTGGAAAACATGACGCGATGCTTGTACATACTCTGGAACAGGCCCAGATGCCAGCGCTTGCGCTGCTTGCACAGATCACGCAGCCGCTCGGGCGCCTGCGTCCAGCAGATCGCGTCGGATGCGTAGCGAATGGCATAGTCGATGTTGTTGACCGTGCAGTATTCGTGCAGCTTGACCACCAGCTCCATATCCTCGCCCATGGTCTTGTTGTCGTAGCCGCCCACGGCGATGACCGTGTCCTTTTTGAACAGTCCGAACGCGCCGGAAATGATGAGTGAGCCGTTGAAGCGGTCAAAGAGGATGCGGGAGGCAAGAAACGAACGGTCATATTCCAGCACCTGCATGAAAGCGAGGATGCTGCGCGGCAGGCGGTAGCGTTTGACGCGCCCGTTTTCCAGCTCTACGTCGTTGGAGATGCGGACGATGCCGCCCACCGCCACCACCTTGCCGTCCTCCAGCACCGGCTGGGCGATGCGGCGCAGAGAGTCGTATTGCAGCACGGAGTCCGCGTCCATGCAGATAAAGTACGGGAAATTTGCGGCGTTGATGCCCATGTTCAGCGCGTCTGCCTTGCCGCCGTTCTTTTTTCGGATGAGCGTCACCGGTACCTTCTGTGCGCGTGTCTCATAGACGTATTCCTCGCGCTGACAGTTGATCTGCCGGCGAATGGGCCGGTGAACAAGGTGCATATCAAATGTCTCGGCCAACACCTCCGAGGTGCGGTCCTTCGATCCGTCGTCCACCACGATGATCTCATAGGAGCGGTAGTCGAGCGCAAGCAGTGAGCGCACGGTGTCTGCCACGGTGACCTCCTCATTGTAGGCGGGAACGATGATACTGATGGGCAGGTAGTAATCCGAGGGCAGAATGCTTTTGAACATTTCCTGCCGACGGTGCTTGTACAGCTCAAGTGAGCCGACGACGACCGACAGAAACAGAAAGGTCGAGTAGCCGATCAGATAAGCGATAAAGAAATAGCCCACCCACTCAAGAAACAGCTTTATACCGTCGTACATACTGCGTCCTCCTTTCGCTCCTCCAGCTCCCGCACATCAAAGCGATAGCGCAGGATCTCGGAGGCGTAGCGGTCGTGCCCCTCGATCACGTCGATCAGATCGCGGTAGCCGAAGCCGAGCTGCTCCAGACTTTTTGACGCGTTGAAGCGGATATACCAGTTGGGATGATAGAGGTTCCTCTCCAGCACCGCCGCAGTCTCCGCCCCGGGATAGCTCGCCAGCACCGACGAGGCGATGGCTGCATACTCCCAGCGCGCGTTTTCCGAGGGCGTCGCATAGCGCAGCAGATCGGCGCAGGCGGGGGGATAGGGGTAGTGTCCGAGGTAGCGCAGGCAGGAAAAGCGCACCTCGTCGTCCCGCGCGCCGTCGTTGAGGAGCGCGAGCACCCGTTCACAGTGCGTGCCGGAGGAAAAGCGGAAATAGTTGAGCAGCGTCACCTGCATCCACGGCTGAAACGCATCAAACGCCTCCCAAAGCGCGTCGGCAAGCTCCCATGTGTCGCCCGTGTAGTTCAGCAAGCCGTCGGAGAGGAGCTTGCTGTGATAATAGAGGCTGCTTGCGTCGATGATCCGCAGCGCACGCACAAGGACGGCGGGATCGCCCGCCGTGTAGAGCGCCTGCATGGCATTCTCGCGGCAGTAGATGCTCGGCTCGTGCAGCAGTTCGAGCAGCACCTCCTTGAGCGGCGCGTCGTCCGCGCCGCCGAGCAGCCGGTATTTCTTGATGATGTAGGGGAAGTACGCCGCCTCGATCTCCTCGCGGCGGCAGTAATCCTCTGCCAGCGTGATCGTTACACCGTTAAGCGCCGTCAGATAGGAGCGGGTCAGCTCTGGCCGCCTCACGCACAGGCGCTCCAGCGCGGCGTCAAAGGCCGGCATGCCGTTCACGCGGCGCAGTCTGCGCTCCATGAAGCGCAGATGCCTCTCGCTGACCGCTCCGGTCTCCGCGAGACGGTCAAGCTCCTGCGAGACCGTCAGCTCAAGGCGGATGCCGTCGCAGAAGGACCGATGCTCCCTGCGCCGCGAAAGGAGCGCCGTTACAATGTTAAAGAGGATCATGCCGGCGCAGATGCCGAGATAGACGTAGATCAGGATTTGAACAAACACCGGCGTTCTTCCTTTCTTGTGTGTTTTACTGCCAGAGCTTTTGCAGAATGTAGTACGAGGGCTTGAGCCGCTCGTGATAGCTGACCGTATTGCCCCAGCCCTTGAGCGCCGCGGGATAGAGCGGCGTGCGCTCCTGCGCCGCGCCGTCGGTAAGGCCAAGGTACATCGTGTCGATGGTGATGTAGTCCACACCGTAGTTTTCATAGTAATCGTCGTGGATGGTCATGCGCGAGGGGTCTGAAAAGTTCAGAAGCTGCCAGGGGAGCTTCAGCTCCACATAGTCGCCCGCGAAGATGAAGTCCGCGAGGGAATCGTAGTCCGGCGCGGCGGGGTTCGCGTTGCCGTAGGCAAGATCGCCCGTCTCGTAGGTCTCAGAGCTTGCCTGCCAGTTGCCCGTGAGCAGCGGCGTCGCCGTCTGGAGCATCAGGCTGATGGGCTTGAAAAGCGGCGTGTCCGCGTCGGGCGGGTCAAGGTAGGCGTCCGCGTCGTGCGTTTCGTGGTAGAACATGGCGCGCAGCACCTCGTAGCGCTCCTGCACTAGGAGGCGGCTGTTGTCCCTGCCGTCGATGGCGAGGACGAAGTCCACCGGGTCCTCAAAGCACAGGCCGAAGTTTTCGCAGTAGGTGCTGCCCGTCTTGGGCGTGGTGTCGATGGGGATGTAGAGCGTTTTCTGTCCGTTCGCAAAGCCCTTTTCATAGGCGAGCAGATAGATGAACTTCTCGTCGTATTTCATCGAAAGGGCGCGCGTGCCGGTATCGAAGAGTTTATCCTCCTCCGTCCACTCGCTGAGGTCGCCGTCCACATAGCAGACGCTTTCCTCCTCGCCGGGGTCGAAGGAAAGCAGGCCGAAATACTGCTCGTTGGTCTGGTAGTCGCTCCAGTAGGGCGTGCGCTGCAGGTTCACCGCGTGCATGGTGTTCCAGGTGCGCTTGAACCACTCGTCCTGCCAGGTAAAGACGCAGCCGCCCGCGCAGTTTGCCGCGGTGATGTCGCGCCAGCAGTCCACGAGCGCCTGCCCCTGCTCCTGCTCGGACATATGGCCCTGATTGCGTCCGGTGTTCCGGTCGATCTGCGCCATGCCGCGCCCGGTGGAAACGCCGAACTCGGAGATGACGACGGGCATCGTGTGATGCCGCCGCAGGGCGCGCAGATAGGCAAGGTAGGTGTTCGCCGCGCCGGTCTCATCGTAGAAGTCCGATCGGCGCAGCACGGAACCGATGGGCGTGCCGGGACCGGTCTCCGCACGGGAGATGACGGCCTTGCCGTCCCAGATGGGCGTGCGGTCCATCGCCGCGGGGTTGAGGATATAGTTGAGATAGTCGGGATAGTAGGGATAGACATGGTAGGAGGCAAACTGACCGGCAAGAAAGGCGTCCTCCGCACGGATATGCTCCACATCCACCTGCGCGCACTTCATAAAGAAAGTCGTGATATCCTCCGGATAGAGGAACGGATCGGTGGTCGGCCAGTTGGAGAAGGCGACGAGCCGCTGGCTCTTATAGCGGCGGCTCTCGTATTCAATGATCCGGTCGCCCACCTGCGCAAGCATGGATTCAAAGGCGGAGGCGTCCTCCGTCGCGGAGAGGTACGTTCCCTGATAGGGCGGCAGATCGGGGTATTTGTGGTTGGTGTAGGTGACGGTCACATCCTCCCACTCCACACCGAGAATATAGCCGATGACCCAGCGGGAAACGTCCTTGGTGTAGAAGCCGGAGCCCGTTCCGCGTCCGAGCGAGATCTTCTTGTTGCCGTGCAGAACGTCGACCAGTGTGCGCCCGTCCCTGACGAAGGTCTCAAGAAAGTCCTTGTCATAGGCGTCGCGGTGGGAGTTTTGGATATAGTCGTTCACCCATACGCCGTGGATGAGCCAGAGCGGTTCCTCGTTCGCCTCCTCGCGCGCGGTGTTGTACTCGTAGAAGGCGTTGTAGAAGTCGTCGTGGAGCGTAATGTAGACGCGCACGGTGTTCGCGCCCATCTCCTGCATCTGGGCAAACCAGCGCAGATAGGTCTCCTTGCTGACGGCGTAGTCCGTCGCCCACTCGCCCGGGATGCCCACGCCGAGGTTCACGCCCTTGACGGTGAACTCCTCCGGTCCCGCGCCGCGGTCCATATAAAGGTGCTGCGCGTCGGTGGACATGAAAGCGCTGACCGGCACGTCCGGCTGAAGGTCGATGTACCAGCCGAGGTAGTAGCGTGCGGTGTCGTAGGCGAGATAGCCTAAGATCAGGGCGGTGAGCACGATGAGAAATCTTTTCAAGCCGCCGCCCTCCTTTCTCGATGGTGTGGTGGCTCAGTGGTTGAATTTCTTGTTTTTGGATTCGTGGCTGTACTGGCGAAGAATGTCGATATTCTCGTCCATCCACGCGCCGCGCTTGATGCAAAAGCGCTTCATCTGCGCGACGGCAGCCGCGTGTGAGTGCGGGTTGCGCCACGCGGGGGAGAGCATATCCTTTTCGAGCGTGTAGCCCCAGACGGAGAAGTTGCGCTCGACGGCATCGCCGAGCCACGCGGTAACGTCGTCTATGTAGGCGCAGAGATACTCGTCGCTGAGGATGCCCTGACGCAGCTCGCGGTAGCGGTCGATGACGGCGTTTATGAACTTCTCGTCTTTGCTGAGCATATAGTACCAGACATTGTATTGCAGCTCAAAATGCTGCGGCTCTGCGACCGGATGACTGTAGTTGTCACAGGCGGAGTTGAAGTCCCAGATGCACATTTTGTATTTGCCGCGCACATCCCTGTAGATATAGGTAGAAAGCCAGCCCGCATCATAGTTGCAGGTAAACTCGTTGAGGATAAAGTAGTCCACGAAAGAGCTCATGTCCGCCTGCTCCCACCATGCATAGGGCTCGGTATCATAGTCATAGGAGTAGAGTGACTTTTCAAAGTCGGAGAAATCCTGTGCGATCCACGCCGCGCGCTCCGGCGTAAGCCATTTTGTTCCCGGATAGACGATGTCTATATCCTGCAGATTTCGCAGGGCGTATTGGGAGAAGGTCTCAATGTTTTTGACCTCGCTGCCGCTGCCGCGGTCAAGGCGCAGAGCATAGCTCGTCTGCACGGTGTCCTTCGACGGCTCCGTGAGCTTCAAGCGGGCATCCGCGCCGGAGCTGACAGTCTCCGTCATAACATAAAGCCCCTGATACACTCCGTTGAGCAGCACCTCACAGAAGCGCACATTCGGCGCGTAGTCCATGATCTCGCCCGCAAGATTGTACCACATATAATTGCGGATGAGCGTCTTATCGAGGTACGGCCCATGCAGCGCCCACTCGTCGAAGGCATCCATCCCCAGCATGGCGACATCGCGCGAGGCGGCGCCGTCGTCCGTCAGCGTCCTGACAAGATAGCTGTGCTTATCAAAATAGCGCGAGGAGTTGCCTCGCACTCGAATATCAATGACGCTCTGAAGCGTCGGCGTGTCGGTGGGGTGATTGTTGCCCTCGGCATGATCCACCACCGAGACGGACGCGCGCAGCAGCGTACTGCCGTCTGCGGTCGTGGTGAAAGCATCGTCCTCACGGCCGCTGCCGCCGCTCCGGATGGGAACGCCGGGGATCTCCGCGCCGCCGGTGTCGATGAGAACGAGCGGCAGATGAGAGCAGAGCAGATCTTCTCCGTGGTCGGCACAGGGTGTATAGGCGGGGCGCTCAAGATGCTGATGATAGCGTGGGTGCTCATCGGTCAGCACGGCTGACAGGTTTGTTGCGGATAGGAGAAGCAGCAGCGCACAGGCCGCAAGAGCCATTCGCTTGTATTTCATGTTCGTCTCCGCTCCCCTCTTTCCGGTTTCTCAGTTCGACACCTCGTCGTTCTGCATGACAAGATTGACATAGTCGATGCTTCCCAGCGAATAGATGCTGCCGGGAATGTCCGGCGTTGTCTGCTCCGCGCGGCGCAGGAGCTTTTGCGTGATCTCGTAGATCAGTTCGACCGTATCCTCCGTCGTGTTTTCCACACGCAGCGTCGCTTTGGCGCGAAAGAGCTTGTAGACCTGCGCCTTGATCGGTTCCTGCTTGCTGCGGTGGGCGCGGATGATGAGCAGCATCCGGTTATCGCTCTTGATGCAGCCGAGCAGCAGGATCACCGCGAAGGTCACGGCGCTGCCGATGCAGGCCACGGCATAATCGCCCACGTCGCAGCAGATGCCGACAATGATGGACCAAAAAATATAAACCGTATCGCGCGAGTCCTTGATGGCGGTGCGGAAGCGGACGATGGACAGCGCGCCCACCATACCGAGAGACAGCGCGATGTTGTTGCCGATGACGGTCATGACCGTCCCCGTCAGCACCGCGAGAATGACGAGTGAGGCGTTGAACTTGCGGCTGTAGATCGTCCCGCGGTGGGAGATGGCGTAGGACAGGAAGATAAAAAAGCCCAGCACAGCGGCAAGGACGATATTGAGCAGAATATCCTCCCACGACATATCGCGGGGTGTGGTAAAAAGGTTCAGGATCTGTTGTCTCATGGTGTTTTCCTCCTATAGCCTCGTCTGACATCCGTTTTGGCGGGCAAGCACATATTTGCTGACAGAAAGCTCACTGCGATCCACGCTGTTGATCAGCTCGCGAAGATAATCGAGCAGAAAGCCGTTGTACTTGACCTCAAGCACCACGCAGTACGGATCGAGCACGGGGTTCATGTTCAGCCGCGGTGAAAAGAGGTCGAAGCAGCTCTCGACGGAAACAATGCGGCTGTCAAAGGTAATGCGTATTTTGTTCTCCTTGGCGATAAATGCCTTGCGGTCGTATTCTACGATCGTTTTGGGGCGATAGCACCGGCTGTGCATCAGCGCGTAGCACTCCGCGGCAAAAGACTCCGGATACCGCAGCAGCGGCGCGTAGTCGCCGCGCGTGAGCGCTTGGGCATCCTCCCGTGTCACGCGCAGAGAGCGCTTGAGCTGACTTGCGCCCTGCTTCTGCTTCATCTCCAGCATGGCGAAGTCTGCCGCCGGATCATAGCAGCGCAGGCGCAGCTTGCGCCGCAGCTCTACGCCCGCAGCCTTTTCGTGGAAGTCCCTGTCGTCGAGCGTATCGAAGTAAAGCGAGCGGACAGGGTAGCCGCTTATGCCGTTGTGCGGGTCCTCGTGCATGACCTGCGCGAGCCGATGGCAGGCTTGCAGCGCCTCCGGCAGCGAGATCAGATATTTCTTTTCCTCGCGGAACACGCGGTTCACCGATGCTCCCTCCTTTCGCAGAGAAAAAAAACTGACCGCAGTCCTGCCAAGGCAATACCGCAGCTTTCACTGCGCGGTGTTGCCTTAAGGGTGCGGTCGGTCGATCATAGGGGCTCTCCCGCTCAGACATATGGCCCTGCAGCATAGTCTTTCGACGATTTTCCATCTTAAATGATTATACAGGGCTGCGCCGCATAAGTAAAGTCCTTTCTGGCATTTCCGGCATTTGGCGTGTGCCGTCGCTTGTGCGGCGGAAGTCCTCTCGTGCGCGGGAACCGGATATAGAAATGCCCCTCGTCATGCCCATTCGTTTTTTTCATACTGCACCTCCGTTGTTGTGTATGCCCGTGCTTCCGCAATGACTGTCTGCGCCGACCGCACTAATGTATGTTTACTCTCATTGAAGCAGCCGCGCACTGATCTCCTGCCCTCCATTTCCGACCGTAAGAGGGCTTCTCACCTATATGTCGTTCCATACCTCCCCAATTTGCCGAATCACTATCTCCTGTTGACCGCAAAACCACATCATTCTAAATTTGGAACATTTGGAACGCTGTGTTCTTTTTTATACTGATCCCGCATCCTGTAATACGTTCCCGCACCGATATTCATCTGTCTGCAAGCTATGATTGCGAGATGGAATGACTTCTTCTGGCCACTGTTATACCTGAGAAAGCAGGCAAAATATACACTGATGGTAACAATCTCACTGCTTCCGGTCAGCGAAGG
>ENA-UESE01002211-UESE01002211.1-human-gut-metagenome-genome-assembly--contig:-NODE-2211-length-12052-cov-2.591232_pt1 | contig 12052 bp, 10 predicted proteins | sample MGYA00242995_ERZ507996 | MGnify/ENA primary metagenome ERZ507996 (study PRJEB26167, sample SAMN06115489) | human gut metagenome | host: Homo sapiens | place: China:Sichuan | collected 2015-04-15... | reverse complement strand
TCGGTTCGCTGTTTCCGCCACTGGCGGCGCTCACCTTTGCAGCATCCAGTATTATCTGCGCTTTTGGCCTAGCAGCTACCGCACCTCGCTCGCCGTATCGGCACTTAGAATTATGCGGTATTGCCTTAGGAGTTAGGAAGTAGGAGTGAGGAGGTAATGTGGAATTAGGAATTGGAGGTGGGGAAAGGGAGCGGCGAGGTTGGTTTGAGCAGATGTTTTGTGGTGCCAGAACGGTCAAGACCGTTCCCTACAGTGCAATTTATTATGCATTGCGGGCATAAAATAACCGGTAGGGCGGGGTCACCCGACCCCGCCGGGAACATTGCAACGTTGAGCATTGGAAATTTGCAACGAAGCAATAAACGCTTGTAGGGGGCGGCGTCTCCGACGCCCCGGACGGGCGTAAAATTTACTGAGCATTTGTTGGTAATTACACGGTAGGGCGAGGCCTCCGAAATGCATCTGCGGACACAGAGCCCTCTGGCCGCCGGGGTGGCGGACAATGTAAATATTTAGGCCCTGCTTAAGGAACCACCCTTCAGTCCGCGGCGCGGACAGCTTCCCTCAAGGGAAGCCAAATCGTGTTGTAGGTAGCAGCAAAAGTAAGAATGGTATTCTCCTCATGCTTTCGGAACGGTCAAGACCGTTCCCTACAGTGCATTTTATAATGTGCGGCAATATTTATGGTGCACCCCACCCGTAGGGGCGCACCATGTGCGCCCGCTGCGCTGAAGGGGAACTGCTCCTTTTTAGGCCATGTGTATCTCTCAAATATACTTATCCAACATATCCTGCAAAGCCTGCTTGGGCAGGAAACCGACGCTGCGGGCGGATTCCTGGCCGTTTTTCGGTACGACCAGGCAGGGGATGCTGGAAATGCCGTATTCGGTGGCAAGCTGGCGGTTTTCGTCCACATCAATGCTGTAAAATGCGGCTTTGCTGCCAACTTCATCGGCAAGCTCATGCAGGACCGGGGCAAGCATCTGGCAGGGACCGCACCAGGTTGCAGAAAAATCCAGAACGGCCACGCCCTGTGCTTTGGCCTGGGAAAGATCATTATTGCTGATTTTGGTAACCATAAAAAGGTTCCCTCCTTTAATTATGACTGTAAAGCAGCGTGTTCCGCTGCTGTTTGCCGGACATGGTTATGGCGTATCTACACCATAGTATGGGCCGGGAGGGGGAAAGACATTCCCTTACTGCTGATTGTACACAGTTTGGGCTGCTTTGTCAACAAGAAAAAGACTGAATCTTAATTTTGATATAAAATTACTATAACAAGTAAGACAAATTAAGACGAAAAGCAGATACAGGATAAAACAAAGCCACCCGCTCTGCGCAGGGATCCCTTGCACAGAACGGGTGGCAACTTTGTTGGAAGGTAATCAGCGGTTGTATTTTGCAGTAGCCTGCAGGCGCTGCATGGCACGGTTCAGGGCAATCTTGCTCTGGTAATACTCGTGCATGCTCTGCTTGTGCTGCAAGCGTTCCTCGGCGCGGATGCGGGCAGCCTCGGCACGGTTCTTATCGATATCCTCCGGGCGCTCGGCGCTGTCGACCAGCAGCATAACGTAAGCGGGGGTCACTTCGGCAATGCCATCGCCCACCAGTACGTTGCGGGTTTCGCCGTTCACGGTGAACTGCATGATGCCCATTTCCAGGGCAACCAGCACCGGGCTGTGTCCGGCCTGTACGCCGTACTGGCCGTCAGCGGTGGGCAGGGTCAGGCTTTCGCACTCGCCCTGGAAAAACTCGCCGCTGCTGGCCGTGATGTTCAGAATGAACTTTTCCATCAGGCCACACCGCCCTTTTCGGCAGCCTTCTTGCGAGCATCGTCCAGCGTGCCCACGTTGAAGAACGCCCATTCGGGCAGATCATCGACCTGACCGTCCACGATGGCGGCAAAGCCCTTGACAGTTTCGGCCAGGGGCACATATTTGCCCGGCAGGCCGGTAAAGTTTTCGGCAACGAAGAACGGCTGGGACAGGAATTTCTGGATTTTGCGGGCGCGGGCAACGGTCAGCTTATCGTTGTCGTCCAGTTCGTCCATGCCAAGGATGGCGATAATGTCCTGCAGTTCCTGGTAGCGCTGCAAGGTAGCCTGTACCTTGCGGGCCACGCGATAATGCTCCTCGCCCACAATGTCTGCTTCCAGGATGCGGCTGGTGGAATCCAGCGGATCCACGGCGGGGTAGATACCCTGTTCCACGATCTTACGGGACAGAACGGTAGTGGCATCCAGGTGGGCAAAGGTGGTGGCCGGGGCGGGGTCGGTCAGGTCGTCGGCAGGCACATAAACGGCCTGAACCGAGGTGATGGACCCATCACGGGTGGAAGTGATACGCTCCTGCAGGGCACCCAGCTCGTTGGCCAGCGTGGGCTGGTAACCAACGGCAGAGGGCATACGGCCCATCAGGGCGGAAACTTCGGAGCCGGCCTGCACAAAACGGAAGATGTTGTCGATGAACAGCAGCACGTCCTTGTGGCTTTCCTCGCGGAAGTATTCTGCCATGGTCAGGCCGGTTTCGGCAACGCGCATACGGGCTCCCGGCGGTTCGTTCATCTGGCCGAAGATCAGGGCGGTCTTGTTCAGAACGCCGGAAGCGTTCATTTCGCCCCAAAGGTCACAGCCCTCACGGCTGCGCTCGCCAACGCCGGTAAAGATGGAGTAGCCGCCGTGCTCGGTGGCTACGTTGTGGATCAGCTCCTGGATCAGCACGGTTTTGCCAACACCGGCGCCGCCAAACAGGCCGATCTTGCCGCCCTTGGCATACGGTGCCAGCAGGTCAATGACCTTGATGCCGGTTTCCAGAATTTCGGTTGCAGGTTTCTGGTCCTCAAAACCGGGGGCCTTGCGATGGATGGGCCAGGTAGGGACGTCTGCGGCCATGGGGCCTTTGCCGTCAATGGGGCGGCCCAGGGGGTCAAACATGCGGCCCAGGGTGGCTTCGCCCACCGGGGCAGTCAGGCCGTGGCCCAGTGCGTTCACGGTCATCCCCTTGCCAAGACCCTCGCTGGCAGAAAGCATAATGCAGCGAACGGTGGTTTCGTTCACATGCTGCGTTACTTCCATCGTGCGCTCGGTGCCCTCAGCGGTCACTGTCAGCGCTTCCTGCAGGGCAGGCAGCTTGCCCTCAGTGAACTGAACGTCCACCACGGGGCCTGCTACACGAATAATTGTTCCCTGTGTCATACGATAGCCTCTTCCTTAAATTTCAGAAGTAGATAAATGTTTGAACATTGTATCCCGATAGGGGATACAGTGCAAAAAGTTTAATAGTCGCTGGTTTGCACAGCAGAAGCACCGCCGATGATCTCGGTGATCTCCTGGGTGATTGCACCCTGGCGGGTGCGGTTATACTCCAGCTGGAGCGCGTGAATCATATCGGTGGCGCTCTTGGTGGCGGAATCCATGGCGGTCATGCGGGCGCTCTGCTCGGCGCAATAGCTCTCGGTCATGGCACCGAAGATCATGCCGTGCATGTAGATGGGGGCCATCTGCTTGAACACCGACCACGCATCGGGGAACAGCTCAACCTCGCCATGGGGATCGCCCAGTGCGGGCGGCAGCGGCGCAAAGTGGGAGCGTTCCAGCGGCAGCAGCTGCAGCATGACCGGTTCAGCGGTCAGGGCGTTCTGGATCTTGGTGTAGATAAGGTAAACCTCATCCACCTCATCCGCCTTGAACGTATCGATCATGTCCGCCGTGATGTCACGCGCACGCTGCAATGTGGGGGCCTGGCCGCTGTACAGAAAATCTTCCACCAGGCGGGGGTCCTTGTGCAGCAGGGCGCGGTAGCCGGTCTGGCCCACCACATAAAAGCGGGCCTTGGGGTCATCGCCGCAGTGCGATTTCAGAAACTTGAGCAGGTTCTGGTTGTACGCACCGGCCATGCCTTTGTCCGCCGTCAGCACCAGATAGGCGCGGCGCGGAGATTCCGGGTTGCGGGTATGGAAGAACGGGTGGACCGGTTCTTCCGGCAGGTGGGGCAGCACGCGGGTCATCGTCATCTGCATGCGCTCAAAGTAAGGCGAAACCGCCTGGTAATTTTTGCGTGCCTTGCGCAGCTTGGAGGAGGAGATCAGGTACATGGCATTGGTGATCTTCATGGTGTCCTGAATGCTCTCAATACGCTCCTTGAGCAGCTTAGTGGATGGCATGGGCATCGCCTCCCGCAAATGCGTTCCAGGCGTTCAGGATGGTCTGCACCTGTTCGGGGCTGAGCTTACCGGAAGCCTGGATCTCGTCCATCACGCCGGACGGGTCCGTACGGAACTGACGCACAAATGCGGAGGTTTTCTGGCGCAGCTCGCCGGTTTTGATCTCGTCGAGCACGCCGTGGGCGGCGAGGGTCAGCAAAACGACCTGCTCGGCGTCGGATTTGGGCTGGTACAGCGGCTGTTTCAGCAGTTCCATCAAAGCCTTGCCGTGTTCCAGCTGGCGGCGGGTCTCAGCGTCCAGGTCAGAGCTGAACTGCGAGAAGGATTCCATATCCTTGTACTGGGCCAGCTCGATACGCAGGTTGGCGTTGGCCTTTTTCATGGCCTTGGTCTGGGCAGCGCCGCCGACACGGGAAACCGACAAGCCAACGTTGACAGCCGGGCGGTTGCCTGCGTTGAACAGTGCGGTCTCCAGGAAGATCTGGCCATCGGTGATGGAAATAACGTTGGTGGGAATGTAGGCGGAAACATCGCCTGCCTGGGTTTCAACAATGGGCAGTGCGGTGATGGAACCGCCGCCCAGGTCGTCCCGCATACGGCAGGAACGTTCCAGCAGACGGGAATGCAGGTAGAAAACGTCGCCGGGGTAAGCCTCACGGCCGGGGGAACGGCGCAGCAGCAGGGAAATGGCACGGTATGCCACGGCGTGCTTGGAAAGGTCGTCATAGACGATCAGCACGCTCTTGCCCTGGGCCATAAAATATTCGGCCAGTGCGGTGCCGGCATACGGGGCAATGTACTGCAGGGGGGCGCTGTCGCTGGCGGTGGCGGCCACAATGGTGGTGTAGCCCATAGCGCCATGCTTTTTCAGGTCCTCGGCCACGCGGGCAATGGAGGAAGCCTTCTGCCCGATGGCAACGTAGATGCAGAGCACGCCGGTATCTTTCTGGTTCAGGATGGTATCGGTGGCGATGGAGGTCTTGCCGGTCTGGCGGTCGCCGATGATCAACTCACGCTGGCCACGGCCGATGGGGAACATCGAGTCGATGGACAGAATGCCGGTGTGCAGCGGGGTGTCCACGCTCTGGCGCTCCAGAATGCCGGGGGCCTGCTTCTCGATGGGGTTGTAACCAACGGCCTCGATGGCACCCTTGCCGTCGATGGGCTCGCCCAGCGGGTTGATGACGCGGCCCAGGAAGGCTTCGCCGACGGGGATACCGGCGCGCTTGCCGGTACGGGTCACCAGGGTGCCCACGCCGACGGATTCGGCACCATCAAACAGCATAATGCCCAGGTGGGAAGGCTCAACACTTTCCACCATGCCCTTGGCACCGTTTTCAAAGGTGACGATCTCGCCGTACACGGCGCGGTCCATGCCTTCAACGGTAACAATGCCGTCGGCAGCGGACACAACCGTGCCTCCCTCGGCAGTGTTGGCGGCGGGCTTGTAGTCCTCCACGCGGGTCTTCAGGGTGGCCAGGTCGGGCTTGTCGCCGGTCATCTGGTCCAGGGCATGGCGGCCGGAGTTATCAAACACACGGTCGCCCACCTGCAATACATAGCCGGAAAGCAGGCTTTCATCCACGCTGACATCCAGCAGGACTTCGGTTGCATCGTACAGGGATTTCAGCTCGGCCTTGATCTTATCAAGGTCCTGTTCCCGCGGCTGGCGGGCGCAGTGCAGGTCGGCCTTTACAATGCGGTTGGCGGAGAAAAACTCGCGGCTGAATTCACTTGCCATTGCTGTCCCCCGCTTTCTGCAGCAGGTCATCCAGCAGGCGTGCATCGTCCTGCTGCGTCAGGTTGCGCGCCAGCAGCTTTTCACACATATCGCGGGCCAGGGCGGAAGTTTCAGCATTGGCATCGCGCAGGCGGCGGGCATGCTCTGCTTCGGCAGCGGCTTTGCCTTCGGCCACAATCGCATCTGCCTGGCGCTGGGCGTCCTGCAAAAGCTGTTCTTTCTCTTTTTCAGCCTGCTTTTCGTAGGCTTCGCGGCGCTGGGCAGCTTCGGTATCCACATTCTGCAGTTTATCCTGCGCCTGTGCCAAAACAGCCTGTGCGTCGTTCTTTTTGCCTTCTGCATCGGCGATCGCATCATCGATCTGCTTCTGGCGCTGCTCAATCACGTTCATAACGGGACGATACAAAAACTTGCGCAGCAGAACAAACAGAACCAGAATGTTGACGACCGTCCACAGAATATTCAAATTCAGTGTCAGCATCGTTTATGCCTCCGTTATCAGCCCAGGAACAGGATGATGAGCAGGGCAACAACGAAGCCGAAAATGGCGGTGCCTTCTGCCAGGGCGGCGCCCAGCAGCAGGTTCTTGCTGATCTTGCTTTCAGCTTCCGGCTGGCGGCTGATGGCCTCCGCTGCCTTACCGGTTGCAATGCCAATGCCGATGCCGGCGCCAATGCCGGTCAGTGCTGCGATGCCAGCGCCCAAAGCTACCAAACTTGCCATAATAAATTACTCCTTTTTATAATAATGTAAAAGTGGGAAAGAAAACGCAGGTCATTCCATCGTTTCTTTCATGAACAGGGAGGTCAGGAAGACAAACACATAGGTTTGGATCAGACCGTCAAACAAATCAAAATACAGGCTGAAAATTGCGGGGACAAAAACCGGAACCACCAGTTTGATGAGTTCCATGATGACAAATGCGCCCAGAACGTTGCCGAACAAACGCATGCACAGGCTGGTGGGCCGGATGGCGATTTCCAGAATGTTCATGGGGGTCATCAGGGCAATGGGTTCCGCCAGGCTGTGTACAAATCGCTTGCCGCCCTTTGCATGGATGCCGGAATATTCGATCAGCACAATGCTCATAATAGCCAGCGCTGCGGTAACATTCAGGTCCTTTGTGGGGGGCTTGAGACCAATGATGCCGATCAGGTTGGAGCAGGCAATGTACAGTGCAACCGTGATCAGGTACGGCACATACTGTTTGCCGGCTTCGCCCAGCAGATCTTTGAAAAAGTTATCCATGGTTACCACAGCGGTTTCCAGGATGGCCTGGCGCTTGCTGATATGATTGACCTTGAGATTGCGTGTGAGCAAAATCGAAACGATCACCAAAAACGCCATGATGCCCCAACTTACCGCGATGGATTCCGGGATGTCGATGCCGCCAAAAAGGGGAAGGGTAAACGCCGTATCAACGTTAAGCTCCTCTTTTAAGGCGGCGGTCAGTTCGTTCATTATTCCGCCTCCTCTGGCCAGCGGGGCAGCTTGTGCGCCGGGCTGGCTTTATGTTTTGAATTTATTTGATAAAAAGCGCACCAAGGAGAAAAACAGAAAGGGGGAAACGGCGATGTTCCGTTTCCGCACCCTCCTTGCTGCGTTTTTTATGCCGCCATAATACCACCATTCCCCGCCATTTGTAAGCCCCTTGCCGCACATTCTGCCTTTTGGATATTCCGTGATTCTGACAGATTAAAAATACTGTGCATGATGCACAATAAAGTACACTGAAAATTGAGCTAATTGCCGAATTTAATGACAAAAAATACGGAAAAGTTCTTGATTTCAAACAAATCTTGCAGTTTTATGCGGTTTTGATGGTGAGGGAAAGGTACGGTGTTTGTGCAAAACTGCCAAGGAGCGGAAATTCAGGCGATGCGCTCCGCGCCAAGGGCGGTTTCGGATGCAAAGCGGGTAGCCGCCAGCTTTTCCAGTGTGGCAAGCCGCACGCAGATGGTAAACAGCCGGGCCGCAGGTTCGATCTCCTCGGCGCTGGCAAAGCTGGGGGCAATACGGATGTTGCTGTCCTGCGGGTCGCGGCCATAGGGCCAGGTGGAACCGGCGGGGGTGAATTTGACACCGGCCCGGCGGCAAAGCTCCACCGTGCGGGCCGCGCAGCCCGGCATGGTATCGAAGGAAAGGAAGTAGCCGCCGCGGGGTTCCGTCCAGCTGGCAATGCCGCTGCCGTCCAGTTCCTCGCGGAAAATGGAGATGACCTGCTCGAACTTGGGGCGCAGCAGGCGGGCATGGCGTGCCATATGGGCTTCAATGCCGCTTTCATTGCGGAAAAAACGTGCCTGGCGCAGCTGGTTGAGCTTATCGGGGCCGATGGTGGCAAACTTCCACACTTTGCGCAGATCGATCAGGTTGGCGGAACTTGCCGCCACGGCGCTGATGCCTGCACCGGGGAAGGAAACCTTGCTGGTGGAGCAGAACTCATACACCATATCCGGGTGCCCGGCATTGGCGCAGGCGGACAGGATATCTGGCAGGACGGCCGGGGCGTTGGGGTAAAGGTCATGCACGCAGTAGGCGTTATCCCAGAAAATGCGGAAATCCGGCGCTGCGGGTTGCAGGTGGGCAAAGCGCTCCACCACCATGGGGCTGAACACAATGCCGGTGGGGTTCTGGTACTTGGGTACGCACCAGATGCCTTTGATGGAAGCATCCCGCTGGACCAGGTCTTCGATCATGTCCATATCGGGGCCATCATTGTGCATGGGGATGGGGATTAGCTGGACGCCGAAATGCTCCGTCATGGCAAAATGGCGGTCATAACCCGGCACGGGGCAAAGGAACTTGCGGTCCTTGACCTGCACCCACGGCTCTGCGCCCAGCAGGCCGTCCAGCATGGCGTGGCTGAGAATATCGAACATCATGGTCAGGCTGCTGTTGCCGCCCACCATGACCTGCTCCGGCCGCGCGCCGATCATACCGGCCAGCAGGGCTTTTGCTTCGGGAATGCCGTCCAGCCCGCCGTAATTGCGGCAGTCGGTGCCATCCTCACTGTCCAGCACGCTGCGGGAGTTCAGTTCACCCAGCATGCGCTGCGAAAGTGCCAGCTGCTCCGGCGCAGGCTTTCCGCGGGAAAGATCCAGCTGCAGGCCCTGCTGTTCGTACTCCTGGTAGCGCTGGCACAGACGGTGGTATTCCCGCTGCATTTCTTTTTTTGTCATATCCTGATACTGCATGGTGTCATCCTTCCTGGGCAATACCGGCAGGGCCGCTTGCTTACCTGGTGTAGCTGAAAACGGAGAAAATGACGAAGATTTCGCAAATGTGCGATGGATTCGAGGCAAAAAGCCGCAGGAATCCTTTGTGGATTCCAAGGATTTTTAACGCGGAATCCGGCCGCGTTTGTAGAAATATTCTAAATTTTCGACGTTTCAGGTACACCCTGGGGGGAGTATGCACGAACCCTGCCGGTATGTCTTGTTTTCTGGAACGGTTTGTATTATACTGTCGAAAAACACATTTGGCAAAACGCAGGAAAAGAGGAAAAACTGTGAATGTAAACTATGAATATTACCGCTTATTTTACTATGTCTGCAAATATCACAGTATAACCCGCGCGGCCAATGTGCTGCGCATGAGCCAGCCCAATGTGACCCGCGCCCTGAACCGGCTGGAGGAACAGCTGGGCTGCAAGCTGCTGGTGCGCAGCACCCGCGGCGTGACGATGACGCCGGAGGGCGAGGTGCTGTTTGCCCACGTGGAAATCGCCCAGGAGCAGCTGCAGGCGGGGGAAAGCGAGCTGGCGGGCATTACCGCGCTGGAAAGCGGCGCGCTGACCATTAGCGCCAGCGAGACCGCTTTGAATGTGTTTTTGCTGGATAAGCTGCGGGAATTCCACCGGCGTTACCCCGGCGTGCGGCTGCGCATTGCCAACCATTCCACCCCGCAGGCCATCCGTGCGCTGGGGCGCGGGCTGGTGGATCTTTGTGTGATCACCACCCCGGCCCGGTTGGAATCCACGATGCGCCGTACCCTGCTGATGCCGTTCCAGGAAATTCTGATTGCCGGCAGGGACTTTGAATTTTTGCAGGGCCGTCGCTGGGCGCTGAAAGAACTGCAGCAATACCCTCTGATCTGCCTGGGCAGCGAGACGATGACCTATGCGTTCTATAACCAGTTTTACTTAAGCAACAATCTTGTTTTGCAGCCGGATACTGAGGCCGCTACCACCGACCAGGTGGTGCCGCTGGTCAAAAGCGGGCTGGGGCTGGGGTATGTGCCGCAGAATTTTGCCAAGGACGCCCTGGCCGCGGGGGATGTGTTTACCATCCAGTTGAAAGAGGAAATCCCCGCCCGTCATGTTGTGCTGGTGCAGGATGGCGGCCGTGTTCCCAACGCAGCTGCGCGCGAATTTGCCCGGATGCTGAACAGCAGCGTTACGCAGCAGAATGCACCATAAGCGGACAAAATTGTGCACCGGCACCAGAAAATTAAAAATATCTGCGTCTGTTTTTGTGAAAGGTGATTGACAACTGCCGTGCGGAACCGTATGATAAAAGTGGAACTTTGCCCGGTGCAGCGGGAACCATACGGTGCGCCGGATTCCGCGCAGAGGGACAGAAAATAATAGGAGTGATTGTTTTGAAACAATGGCTGAAAGACGCAGTTTTTTACGAAAATTACCCCCAAAGCTTTTATGATACCAACGGGGATGGCATCGGCGATCTGAAGGGGATTATCGAAAAGCTGGATTACATCAAAGAGCTGGGATGCAACGCCCTTTGGATCAACCCCTGCTTTGATTCCCCGTTCAAGGACGCCGGGTATGATGTGCGCGATTATAAGCTGATTGCCCCCCGCTATGGCACCAACGCGGATGCCAAAGCGCTGTTTGAAGCAGCTCATGCCAAGGGCATCCATGTGCTGCTGGACCTGGTGCCCGGCCATACCAGCGAGGAACACGCATGGTTTAAGGAGAGCAGCAAGCCGGAAAAGAATGAGTATTCCGACCGCTATATCTGGACGGACTCCTGCTTTAGCGCCGGTGACGGTATGCCGTTCATTGGCGGCGAGACCGACCGCAACGGTACTTATATTTTGAACTTCTTCAAGTGCCAGCCGGCTTTGAACTATGGTTACGGCAAGTGCCGCGAAAAGTGGCAAATGCCCACCGACGCCCCCGGCCCGCGCGCAACGGTGGAAGCCGTGAAGGATGTGATGCGCTTTTGGCTGGATATGGGCTGCGATGGTTTCCGTGTGGATATGGCATCCAGCCTGGTCAAGAATGATACCCACCACAAAAAGTATACCTGTGCCATCTGGCGCGATATTGCCGCTATGCTGGACAAGGAATACCCCGAAGCCGCTCTGTTGAGCGAATGGAACCAGCCGCGCCAGTCCCTGAAAAACGGCTTTGATATGGACTTTATGCTGGAATGGCAGGGCAATGGCTACAGCTGGCTGATGCGCAATTATGATGGCGCAACAGATTCTGACCCGCATAACATCGGCAAGGCGTATTTCTGTGCGGATTCCGGCACGGGTATTGACAAGTTCCTGGATGACTGGCTGCCCAGCTACAAGGCGACCCGCAAGGACGGCCTGTATTGCTTGATTACCTGCAACCATGATACAATCCGCCCCTCCGCCGGTTTGACCCCGGATGAGCTGAAAATTGCTTACGCCATGCTGTTTACCCTGCCCGGCGCACCGTTTGTGTATTATGGCGATGAGATCGGCATGCGCTATCTGCCGCTGCCCACCAAGGAGGGCGGCTATTTCCGCACCGGTTCCCGCACCCCCATGCAGTGGGATAACAGCGCCAACAAGGGATTTTCTACCGCCGCAGCCGACAAGCTGTACCTGCCGGTGGACGATACTGCGGACGCCCCCACCGTGGCTGCCCAGCAGGCAGACCCTGACAGCCTGTGGCATACCGTGCAGGGGGTGCTGAACTTCCGCCACAGCCACCGGGATCTGGATTCCGATGCGCCGTTCCATGTGCGGTTTGCCCCCAAGGCAAAGGGCAGCTACCGCCCGTTTGCCTGGGAGCGCGGCAAGCTGATCTGCGCGGTGAACCCCGCCCGCGAGGAAGCAGAACTGCCCCTGAAGCTGGAAGACGGTACCCGCGTGCTGCATGTGATCGGCAAAGCCGAAGTGAAGGGCGATGAGCTGGTGCTGGGTGCACAGAGC
>ENA-UESE01002202-UESE01002202.1-human-gut-metagenome-genome-assembly--contig:-NODE-2202-length-12088-cov-13.135293_pt1 | contig 12088 bp, 14 predicted proteins | sample MGYA00242995_ERZ507996 | MGnify/ENA primary metagenome ERZ507996 (study PRJEB26167, sample SAMN06115489) | human gut metagenome | host: Homo sapiens | place: China:Sichuan | collected 2015-04-15... | reverse complement strand
TGTACCCGGAGAGGAAGCGGCAAGAGGGTATATAGAGGGAAAAGGAGCTAATGTACCCAGAGAGGAAGTCGCGTGGGGGTATATAGGGAGAAAAGAAGAAACGGAAGGGAGGACAAAATGACTGCGGATAAAATTAAGAGAATGCTGGATGCCTGTTATCTGGCGAAGCGGACACGGGAACTGCTTCCGGCGCTGCCGGAAGGGGTGACATCGGCCTATATTCAGTATATGGATGTCATACAGCAGTTGCAGGGACAGGGCAGGAAGGTTAAGGTTTCCGATATCAGTGATACCCTGAAACTGCCAAGACCCGGTGTTACGAGGACAGTAAAGGAAATGGAGAAGAAGGGATATCTTCAAAAAACAACCTCAGAGGAGGATGGAAGAATTACTTATTTAATTTTGACGGAAAAGGGAAGGGAACTTTCTGAAAAATATGATAAGAACTATTACAGTCAACTGTTGCAATATATGGATGATATTTCAGAGGAAGAAGTAGACATTATGATTCACACCATTGAAAAATTTTACCGGGTAATGAGTGAGAGGAGGATTCACATTGAATAGCGAAAAGTCAGATTTTACACAGGGAAGTATTTTGGGGAAATTATTGCCGTTTATGCTACCGATATTGGGGGCTCTGATTTTACAGGCAGCCTATGGTGCGGTGGATTTGCTTGTGGTGGGAAGGTTTGGAACAACCTCCGGGCTTTCCGCAGTTTCCACCGGCAGTCAGGTGCTGAATCTGGTGACTTTTGTGATTACCCAGTTGGCAATGGGAGTTACGGTGTTGATTGCAAGATATCTGGGAGAGAAAAAGCCGGAAGGCATTGGAGCGTTAATTGGCGGTGCGGGGGTTGTATTTACGATTCTTGCCGCCGTATTGTTTGTAATCATGGTGGGATTTCCCAGACAGATTGCGGTGCTGATGCAGGCACCGGAGGAAGCAGTAGAACTGACGGCTTCTTATGTGCGCATTTGTGGTGCGGGTATTTTCTTTATTGTGGCATATAATATGTTGTCTGCCATTTTCCGGGGATTGGGGGACAGCAGGTCGCCGTTGCTTTTTGTGGCGGTTGCCTGCATTATCAATGTGGCAGGAGATTTACTTTTTGTAGCGGTCTTTCAGATGGATGCGACCGGAGCTGCTGTTGCAACGGTGGCAGCCCAGGCGGTCAGCGTGGTATTTGCACTGCTCCTGCTTTTAAAGAGAAATCTTCCTTTCCGAATTACGAAGGCAGATTTTCGGATGAGCAGTCATTGCAGGCGAGCCTTAAAGATAGGGATGCCTCTTGCACTGCAGGAATGTCTGACCCAGATTTCCTTTCTTGCCCTTTGTGCCTTTGTAAACCGGCTGGGGCTGGAAGCCTCTTCCGGATACGGTGTGGCATGTAAGGTTGTTAATTTTGCCATGCTGATTCCAAGCTCATTGATGCAGTCTATGGCATCCTTTGTTTCCCAGAATGTAGGAGCAGGAAACGAAAAGAGAGCAAAAAAGGCAATGTTTACAGGGATGGGTGTGGGACTGTGCATTGGTTGTATCGTCTTTGTGTTTGTTCTGTTTCGGGGAGATTTGCTGACTGGAATTTTTACCACAGATGCCGGAGTGGTGCAGAAAGGATATGACTATTTAAAAGGTTTTGCACTGGAAACGATTGTGACGGCAATTCTTTTTTCCATGGTGGGATATTTTAATGGACATGATAAAACCCTCTGGGTTATGATACAGGGGCTGATTCAGACCCTGCTGGTGCGGCTGCCGCTGGCTTATTATATGAGTATTCAGCCAGATGCCAGCCTGACAAAAATTGGCTTTGCGGCACCGGCAGCCACAATCTTTGGGATTATGTTAAATGTGATATATTATATCTATCTGAACCGGAATCTGGTCGGTGCATCTCGTCACACAAAGCATTCGCAAAAGGAAGAGTGATACATCGACGGAAATTATGCTTTAAAGCATGGAGGATACTACCTGAATCAGGATGCCGCCCACAATGGCGGAGGCAATCTGTCCTGCAACATTGGCACCTGCAGCGTGCATAATGACGATATTGCCGGGAACCTCTTCCTGGGCGAGCTTCTGTACCACCCGGGAGGACATGGGAAAGGCGGAAATCCCGGAGGCACCAATCATGGGATTGACTTTCTGTTTCAGGAAAAGATTCAGAATCTTTGCCATCAGCACGCCGCCGAAGGTATCGAAAACAAAGGCAGCAAGCCCCATTGCCATGATAAAAAGGGTATCTGCCCGTACAAAGCTTTCAGCCTTTAACTGGGCGGAAATGGTAATTCCCAGTAAAAGAGTAATCAGGTTTGTAAGGGAGGTCTGGGCTGTTTCGGACAGAGAATTTAAAACACCACATTCCCGAATCAGGTTGCCAAACATCAGAAAACCGATTAAAGAGGCGGAAGAGGGGGCAACAAAGCCTGCGGCGATGGTTGCCAGAATGGGAAACAGAATCCGCGCCCGTCTGGAAACTTTGTGCCCTTCATAGGGCATTACAATGCTGCGTTCTTTCTTTGTGGTAATCAGTTTGATGGCAAAGGGCTGGATAATGGGAACCAGTGCCATATAGGAATAGGCGGCAACAGCGATAGCCCCGATGTACTGGGAATGAAGCACCTGGGAAACCAGCAGGGCAGTGGGACCGTCCGCAGCACCGATAATGGCGATGGATGCGGCATCCGGCAGAGAAAAGCCGAGGGCATTGGAAACCAGAAAGACAATCAGAATACCAAGCTGGGCGGCTGCGCCGAAGAGAAAGAGCCAGGGCTTGGCTAAAAGAGGCCCGAAGTCAATCATGGCACCGATGCCGATAAAAAGGAGAAGAGGAAGCGCCTCAGAGGCGGCGATGCCTGTTTCGTAAAGCCAGGAAACAATCCCCTGTACCTCCCCGATACCGGCAATCTGCTGGGTCAGGGCATTGCTGGAGGGAAGATTTACCAGAATAGCGCCAAAGCCCATGGGCAGAAGGAGGGCAGGCTCATATTCTTTTTTTATGGCAAGCCAGATAAGGGCACCTCCGATAAGGTACATGACAAGCTGCTGCCAGGTAACAGAGGTAAAAATTTCCAGAAAATAGGTTGCAAAATAATCCATCGAAAAAAACTCCTTTCTATCGTTGGTGGGATAATGTATGAAGTATAAAACAGCAGGAAAGAATATCGCAATAAATAGGCGGGAATCTTAGCCGTTTCTTTGCAGGATTGATTTTTGAACGGAATAAACGTATAATAAGTACCATATATAACGGGAAAAGGCAGGAAAACGGCCGTGGAACAGCAGACGGAGGAGCTTCGCAGGTGCAGAAGGTGCCTGACAAGGGAGCTGGCGGGAAAGGAAGAAACCTTCCGTTCTCTTTATGAGTATATTGCAAATCTGGACAGTGATTTGAAGGCAGAAGAGAAAGAATATGAGGCAAGGCTTTTGATTTGCAAAAACTGCGATATGCTGCTTCAGGGAATGTGCCGGAAGTGCGGCTGTTATGTAGAACTGCGGGCAGCGCTGGAAAAGAACCGCTGCCCGGACAGGCGTTGGTAAGGAAAACTGGTATAAAGAATAAAATACGGAGAAAAGGAAAAAGATGGACAGACAGGAATTTCTGGAAAAACTGAGGCTTTCATTAAACGGAAGGCTCCCGGCACAGGCTGTGGCGGAGCATATAAGCTATTATGAAGATTATATCAATACGGAGATACGCAAGGGAAAGAGCGAGGAAGAGGTGCTTGGGATGCTGGGCGACCCCAGACTGATAGCCAGAACCCTTGTGGAAACCAATTCCCATGCGGAGGACGTGGACTATAAGGATGTGGGCAGAGAACAGGCAGGAGAAACCAGACGCAGGGAAAGCGGGGATGTAGAGCCTGCCATGAAAAAATATCCGGCATGGCTGGAAAAGATTCCGGGCTGGGTATGGCTGATTCTGGCGGGAGCTGTGGCAGTTCTGATTATCAGTGCTGTATTCCATGTGATTGCATTTTTTGCGCCGGCAATTCTGACCGTGGGAATTATTATCTTTTTTGTGAGATTATTCCGAGATTGGATAAAGTAAGGGCAAAACAAGGAAAAAATAAGGAAAGCCAACGGAGGGGACCGATGGCTTTCCTTGAGGGGAGTATAAATATTATATAAGGGGTGCAAGCAGATTGATGAAGGTTATCTGCTTACAAAAGGCATTATATTACGGATTGAATAAAAAATCAATGTATATTAGTGCCAAAGTACTAAGGGATATTATGCATATTTTTTGTGCGTTTTTGTCATACTACTCCTGTAACTGATAATAAACAGGAGGAATTTGAAAATGGATAACAACAAGAATTATAGTAATTCTGAAAATTGCAGGGACAGCCAGAACAAGAATCAGAGCAATCAGAGCCAGAACAAGAATCAGAGCAATCAGAGCCAGAACAAGAACCAGAATAACAGCCAGAACAAGAGCAGCCAGTACAACAATCAGTACTAGGAAAAGTGGCGGAAAGATAGGGATGCCTGAAGCATCCCTATTTACATATTTTGAAAAAAACGGTATACTGATTCAATAAAAGGACGAAGCAGCCGGAAAATACGAGGATATTTATGAGAAGGTTTGAATTGATAGCGCCCTGCCATTTTGGCATGGAGGCTGTTTTAAAGAGAGAAATTGATGATTTGGGATATGACATTACGGAGGTGGCGGATGGAAGAGTCACCTTTTACGGGGATGAGGAGGCATTGTGCCGGGCAAATATTTTTCTGCGCACGGCGGAAAGAATCCTGATTAAAATAGGAAGCTTCCATGCAGAAACCTTTGAGGAGCTTTTTCAGGGGACAAGAGAGCTGCCTTGGGAGGACTATATCCCGGAGGACGGAAAATTCTGGGTGGCAAAGGCGGCAAGCGTGAAATCAAAACTGTTCAGTCCATCGGATATTCAGTCCATTATGAAAAAGGCGATGGTGGAGAGGCTCGGAAAGGTATACGGAATCCAGTGGTTTCAGGAAAACGGGGAAAGCTTTCCCATCCGGGTGTTTTTGATGAAGGATGAAGTTACTGTCGGTCTGGACAGTACAGGGGAATCCTTACATAAAAGAGGCTACCGGAAGCTGACAGCGAAGGCACCTATTGCGGAAAATCTGGCGGCAGCCCTGATTCGACTGACTCCCTGGAATGGCAGCAGGATTCTGGTAGACCCCTTCTGCGGCAGCGGAACCTTTCCCATTGAAGCGGCAATGATGGCGGCAAATATGGCACCCGGTATGAACAGGAGCTTTACGTCGGAAAACTGGAATCATATTGTAGGAAAGAAAAACTGGTATGATACCCTGGATGAGGCCAGGGAGCTGGTGGATTTGTCAGTGGAAACGGACATTCAGGGATATGATGCGGACGAGGCAATGGTGGCGATTGCAAGGGAGAATGCGAAGCTGGCAGGAGTGGAAAAGCTGATTCATTTCCAGAGAAGGGATGTGGCGCAGTTAAGCCATCCGAAAAAATACGGCTTTATTATTACCAACCCGCCCTATGGGGAGAGATTGCAGGAAAAGGAAGAAATGCCCGCCCTTTACCGGACAATCGGAGAAAGATTCCGGGCGCTGGATTCCTGGAGCATGTATCTGATAACAGCCTATGACCGGGCGGAGCAGGATATTGGCAGGAAAGCGGATAAAAACAGAAAAATATATAATGGCATGATGAAAACTTATTATTATCAGTTTGTCGGACCAAAGCCAGGGGGAAACAGAAAGAATCATACCAGTCATGAAGGATAAAGAGAACGGAAAATTAATTTATTTGCTGTGGCTTCTTCTGTTTGGGGTCTGTATGGCGGGAATGTTGTATTATTCGGCGCATAAGACGATTATCATTGCAGATGCCTATCTGGAGGAAAATGCGAATCTGCAGGAATCCGGATATGCGGAGCATGGAAAGCAGGAGGTCACGCTGCAGCTGGAGGAGGACACAAAAAGCAGGGAATGTTTTCATATTCCCCTTCCCGTGGGAATAAAGGCAGAGCATGTGGTGATGGAAAATCATTACATGGAAAAGGAACTCTGGGTTTTTGTGCAGAGCGAGCAGCAGGAGTTTTATAAAGAAAATGTAGTCTACGGCGCCCTTTCTCCGGTATTGTCCGGATGCAGTGAGAAGCAGCAGGACGGTATTTTGCTGAAATTTAAGATGGATAAGGTGCTGGAATATAAAAGCACCATGGAAGAAAACAGGCTGACCATAGCCTATTTTAATCCGAAGGAGTTGTATCCTTATATTATGGTGCTGGATGCAGCCGGAGGCGGAACGGAAAACGGCGGGGCGGGCAGGCGTGTCTATGAAAAGGAAGTTGTTTTACAGGCAGCAAGGCTTGTACAGAAAAAACTTTCCGGTGCGGAAATCAGGGTGTACATGACAAGAACCGAGGATGTGGATGTATCCCCGGAAGCCAGAGTGGCACTGGCGGAGGAGGTAAAGGCGGATTTCTATGTCAGACTTTCCACGGCGGCGGGGGAACCGGAAAGCTACGGAATCCGGAGCACTTATAATGAGGAATACTTTATTCCGGTATTTGGAAGTGAAAAGCTGGCGGATGTCCTGACAAGGGAAACAGCGATAGCTGCCAGCAACCGGGCGCTTGGAATTTTTGACGCGGGAGAGGAAAGCCTGTTGAACCTGCTTTCTGTCAGAGGGGCAGAGCTTTCGATAGGATATCTGACGAATGAAAAAGAGGAAGAGCTTCTGATGCAGCAGGCTTATCAGGAAAAGCTGGCAGAGGGAATCAGCAAGGCAATTCTGGAAGCCTGTGAGGAATTAAAGACAGCGGAAGAGCAGAATTGAAAAACAGAGGTGGAGAAGTAAGCAGAAATGAGTATAGCAGTGAAAAGAATTATTTTTGCAACGGGAAATGCGGGAAAGATGCGGGAAATCAGAGAAATACTGGCGGATTTTGGGGGAGAGATACTTTCCATGAAGGAAGCGGGAATTTCTACGGACGTGGAGGAAAATGGCGCAAGCTATGAGGAAAATGCGCTGATTAAGGCAAGGGCAGTAGCGGAAAAAGCAGGGGATGCTGTTGTGCTGGCAGACGATTCCGGGCTGGAAATAGATGCACTTGGCGGAGAACCGGGGATTTATTCTGCCCGGTATCTGGGAGAGGATACCTCCTACCGTGTGAAGAATGCCAACCTGATAGAACGGCTTGCGGGAGTACCGGGGAAAAAAAGAACGGCGCGGTTTGTCTGTGCGATAGCAGCAGTGCTTCCTGATGGACGGGAGCTTGTCACAAAAGCGGCAGTGGAGGGCAGAATCGGCTATGAAGAAAAGGGAGAGGGCGGATTCGGCTATGACCCGATTTTTTATGTGCCGGAGTTTGGCAGGACAACTGCAGAATTATCAGAAGAGGAAAAAAATCAGATAAGTCACAGAGGAAAAGCTCTTAGATTGATGAAAGAGGAATTGCGTAAAGGATGAGAGTACTGATTGTCAGTGATACACACAGGAAAAATGAAAATTATTTCACGGTGCTGGAGAAGGAAAAGCCGGATATGGTTATTCACTGCGGGGATATAGAGGGAAGCGAGTATGCCTTAAGAGAGTCTGCGTCCTGCCCTGTCTGGATGGCTGCGGGCAATAACGATTTCTTTTCCGAGCTGCCCCGGGAACTGGAGCTGCAAATCGGAAAATATAAGGTCTGGGTAACGCACGGACATAATTACTATGTTTCCATGGGAAGTGAGATGATTAAGCAGGAGGCGGCTGCACGGGGAATGGATGTGGTTTTATACGGACATACCCACAGACCGGTTGTGGACAGAAGCAGCAATATTATTGCTGTGAATCCGGGAAGTCTTTCCTATCCCAGACAGGAGGGGAAGCAGCCCTCTTATGCTATCATGGAACTTTTACCGGATGGAGATCTGGATATCCGGATTTGTTATATCAGCTAATCGTCTGTTTCCGGCGTAAAAAAGAATCTTGACAGATAGGAAAACAATGGATATAATAGCACAAGGTTTATCGCTTTTGAAACGGGGTGTGGCTCAGCTTGGCTAGAGCGCCTGGTTTGGGACCAGGAGGTCGCAGGTTCGAATCCTGTCACCCCGATTGTAGAAAACCGGGTGCATTTCATGTTGAATAATACAAACATTCCTGAAAAAAGTATTGACAATAAATTTGAAATGCGATAGAATAGATTTCGTCGGTTTGATACAGACAGATTTGTGTCCGTAGCTCAGCTGGATAGAGCAACGGCCTTCTAAGCCGTGGGTCGGGGGTTCGAATCCCTTCGGGCACATTTCGCAGTTTTACTGCGGAGAAATTTGTGGTGGGTATAGCGCAGTTGGTTAGCGCGCCAGATTGTGGCTCTGGAGGCCAAGGGTTCGAATCCCTTTATCCACCCTCTTTATGGATGTGTCGCTATGACACGCTTGGTGTCACATACAGGGCTATCGCCAAGCGGTAAGGCACAGCACTTTGACTGCTGCATTCGCTGGTTCGAATCCAGCTAGCCCTGCTGTTTTTGTGTATGTATATCTGCATACGATATGATATGGGATATTAGCTCAGTCGGTAGAGCACTTGACTTTTAATCAAGGTGTCGGGGGTTCGAATCCCCCATGTCTCATTTAAAATCCCTTGTTGCGAAAACAAGGGATTTTCTGTTTTTTTTATTCACGCGGTATATTAGAAAGAAGAAAGGTAAGCAGAAAATGGCACAGAAAGAGAACCTGAAAAATACTGCGACGCAGGAAAATACAGCCCGGGAACAGGCAGCCCATCCGGAGAACAAAATGGGTGTGATGCAGATAGACAAGCTGCTGATTTCCATGTCCCTTCCCATGATGATTTCCATGCTGGTGCAGGCGTTATATAATATTGTAGACAGTATTTTTGTATCCCAGATAAATGAGTATGCGCTGCGGGCAGTTTCTCTGGCGTTTCCGATTCAAACGCTGATGATAGCGGTATCGGTGGGAACGGCTGTTGGTATGAACGCGTTCCTTTCCAAGACCCTGGGGGAAAAGGATTTTAAGAAAGCCAATACCATAGCAGAAAATGGTATTTTTATTGAAGCGGTGAGCTATATTGTGTTTGCCCTGATTGGAATTTTCGGAAGCGCCCCCTTCTTTGCCAGCCAGACTTCTATTCCAGAGGTGCGGGAGTACGGTACAACCTATCTGACTATCTGCTGTGTTGCCGGAATCGGTATTTTCATGCAGACAACCTTTGAAAGGCTGCTGCAGTCCACCGGGCGGACCATTTATGCCATGATTACCCAGGGAGCAGGAGCGATTATCAACCTGATTCTTGACCCGGTTCTGATTTTCGGCCTGCTTGGTTTTCCGAAGCTGGGAGTTGCCGGAGCTGCCATTGCAACGGTGGCAGGACAGATGGTGGCGGCAGTGCTTGCTGTTATCTTCAATTTAAAGGTAAATAAGGAAATCAGGATTTCCTTTAAGGGGTTCAGACCAAACGGTGCCCTGATTGGCAGTATCTATAAGGTAGGGGTTCCCTCGATTGTCATGCAGGCAATCGGTTCTGTGATGACTTACGGCATGAACCTGATTCTGGAGGCATTCGGTGCAGCCCAGACAGTATTTGGCATTTATTTTAAGTTACAGAGCTTTATCTTTATGCCGGTATTTGGCCTGAACAACGGTATGGTGCCGATTATTGCCTATAATTACGGCGCAGGCAGCAGGGAGAGGGTTGTAAAGACCATGAAGAGCAGCGTCCGGTATGCGGTGGGAATTATGCTGGTGGGACTTCTGATTATGGAACTGTTCCCCGGTACGCTGATTGGCTTTTTCAATGCAACGGATGAACTTCTTGTCATAGGTGTTCCCGCGCTTAGAACTATCTGCTTAAGCTTTTGCTTTGCGGGATACTGTATTGTGGTGGGCAGTGTTTTCCAGGCGTTGGGAAACGGTGTGTACAGTATGATTGTTTCCATTGCAAGACAGCTATGTGTGCTGCTTCCTGTGGCATACCTGCTTTCCTTAAGCGGAAATGTCAATCTGATTTGGTGGGCATTCCCTATTGCGGAGCTTGCCAGTGTGGGCATGACGACCTTTTTCTTAAAGAGAATCAACCGCAACATTATCAGCCACATTGGAGAGACTTTACAGGAAACAGAAATGGATTGACAAAAGGAAGGCTGAAAAGCTATAATAACCTTGTTGTTTTACATGCGGATATGGCGGAATTGGCAGACGCGCCAGATTTAGGTTCTGGTATCTTCGATGTGCAGGTTCAAGTCCTGTTATCCGCATATTGTAAGGAACAACAGGTTAAAAGGGAGTAGTTATCACGTACAGGCAACATACCCCGGTGGAAAACACCGTGTTTGTACGCTTTCCTGAAAACAGTCGGAAAGAACAAGACTTTTAGCAAAAAGTGCTAAAGGTCTTTTTTTATACCCTGAAGCACAAAAGAAACCAAAAACTTCATGAATGGAGGAAAAGGAACATGCAGATTTTGATTCAGCTTTTGTTACTTGTTGTAGGGTTTGCCCTGTTGATGAAGGGGGCTGACTGGTTTGTGGAGGGGGCTTCCAAGATTGCGGATAAGCTGGGGATTCCGCAGCTTGTGATTGGTCTGACAATCGTTGCCATGGGAACCTCGCTGCCGGAGGCGGCAGTCAGCATTACCTCCGCGTTAAAGGGAAGCGCGGAAATTACCATTGGAAATATTGTGGGCAGTAATATTTTTAACGTACTGGTTATTCTGGGACTGACGGCTGTTATCTGTGCCATTCCTGTTCAGAAATCTACAGTTCGGTATGAAATTCCCTTTACCATCGCTGTTACGGCAGTGCTTGCAGTTCTCGGACTGGCGGACAATAAAATCAGCAGAGGAGAAGGCGTGATTCTCTGGGGGCTGATGATTGTGTACCTGCTGTATCTGCTGAAGCTGGCAAAGAACGGGCAGCCGCTGGATGAGGAGATACCGGAGGCGGGAAAAGACGAGAAAATCTGGAAGATGCTTTTGATGGTTGTGGTGGGTGGAGCCATGATCGTATTCGGAAGTGATGTGACAGTTGATGCGGCAACGGAGCTGGCAGTGATATTTGGCATGAGCGAGCGGTTTATCGGGCTTACCATTGTAGCCATGGGAACCTCCCTGCCGGAGCTTGTGACCAGCGTGACAGCGGGCTTGAAGGGAAAGACAGATATTGCAGTGGGAAATATTGTGGGCAGTAATATTTTTAACATCCTTTTTGTAGTAGGCACGTCTGCCCTGATTACTCCGGTTGTGTACAGTGCGGATTTTCTGGTGGACAGCATTGTGGCAGCGGCAGCGATGGTACTGCTGTTTGTCTGTGTAGTAAGAAAGCAGAAATTAAGCCGCGTCAGCGGTATTATTATGTTAGCTGGATACGCGGCTTACTTTGTCTATCTGATTCGTTAGGGCTTTTGCTTATTCCCCCTGTAATGCCATGTTGGAATTATGATATTCCGGCTGGTAGGTAACATCCTGGTCGAACCAGGCAGGGGGAACAAAGGCTTCTGCCGCCTCCTTGCTGCCAAATTCCACTTCTGCCATGATAAGTGGGGCAAAGGGCGGGTCAAAAACATCCAGTTCAATCAACAACTGATAATCTGCGGGCGGTGTGGGGAAGCCTTCCCGGAAAGCCGGGTGAAGCAGGGGAATCAGATATCTCTTCTTGGAGATAATTTTACCGTCTGCCTTGTCCCGGAGATGGTAATAAGCCTCTTTAGTCAGTGGCAGATTGTGTTCTTCCCTTGCCAGCATGCCGCTTCCCTTGTAAGTCAGATAATATTCGTCATCCTCCCTCCGGACACGTATGACAGGAGATATATTCAGATAAGCCTGCTCAATCAGATGGCAGGGATAGCTTTCCAGATTTTTGGGTAATTCTTTTAATGTAAATTTTCTTTCAATTTCCAAGTGTACAAACCTCCTTTTTCTTATGTCACTTATAGTATAGCACAAATTTTTCACTTCTGTCCCGAAATATAATTCAATTCGTTGAAATATTTGCTACAAATGTGTATAATTATATAGATGCAAGAAAAACAAGCGGCGCCGAAGGCGACATTTGTTTTTCTGCATCTATATAACGAGCAAATATCCTGCGAAGCAGGATGAGGAGC
>ENA-UESE01002201-UESE01002201.1-human-gut-metagenome-genome-assembly--contig:-NODE-2201-length-12090-cov-2.312079_pt1 | contig 12090 bp, 13 predicted proteins | sample MGYA00242995_ERZ507996 | MGnify/ENA primary metagenome ERZ507996 (study PRJEB26167, sample SAMN06115489) | human gut metagenome | host: Homo sapiens | place: China:Sichuan | collected 2015-04-15... | reverse complement strand
GTCAGCCTTTGTATATGCAACTGCCGGTGTGATCTCATATAAATCAGCTCCGGCTGCCTCTGCAACCATTTCTGCTGTTTTCTTTGTTGTGCCGCTTGCACTGAAATATGCCACAAGTTTTTTTCCCATGATTGCTGCCTCCTTTTAGCATGCTTTCTCTGCTTACCTGTTTATGCCAGAAAAAATCTGTTTCATCCTGTCATCACATATTAATCATAGGTAGCTGTTCATTTTCTTTACAGTTACAATTATAATGCCATTCTTAAATTATTACTAATACTTATAATGTATTTTATATTATGCCTAAAAGGCATTTATCTCCTCTATAAACAGCTGGATTGCCCTGGAATAGGGGATGTTTCGCCGCCAGGCGATTACAGTGCTGGACGTTATTTCCGGATACAGGCGTCTTTGAACCAGCAGATCCTCCCGCCAGTATTTTGCGGCACCCTGGATGGAAACAGGGTAGGCCAGCCCGTACATCGCCATCACTCCCGCGTTGGTTCCCAGATTGCTGGTAAAAGATAGGTTCAGCTTTTCAAAATCTTTTCCGAACCAGTTGGCAAGCTCACTCTGGATTCCAAGACGCTCTGGAAGAATAAGGGGAAGATTCAGAAGATCCTGTTTTGTGACAACTTCTTTTTCCGCAAGAGGATCATCCGGGCGCATTCCCACCACCCACTGGTCGCTGTCCGGGATTCTGATATATTCAAGATTTTCCGTACTTACCGGTTCCAGAAACAGCCCGATATCTACCAGACCTTTATTCATCATTTCCAGAATGGTATCCGCGGTTCCTGTATGCAGGGCAATCTGAACCAGTGGGTATTTTTCCTTAAAGGACCGACTGATCTGCGCAAGGATTTCCACTGCCGCAAACTCGCCGCAACCGATGGTAATAACGCCTTCGATCACGTCCTCGTTTCCTTTGATTTCGTCAATGATTTTATCTTCCAGATCCATAATTTCCAGCGCCCGCCTCTTCAGAAGCAGTCCTGCAGCGGTCAGCGTGATGCAGCGTCCGCCTCTGTTAAAAAGCGCAGTTCCAAGCTCCTCCTCCAGCGCCGCCAGCTGTCTGGAAAGGGTGGGCTGGGTTATATGCAGTTGTTCCGCAGCCTTAGTAAAGCTCTGCTCCTTTGCCACAGTCAAAAAATAACGCAGTACTCTCAGTTCCATAGGTGCTCTGCCTCCGTAAATTCTACTTGTTATAACGTTTTGTAAATATAATTCTATTATATTCATCCAATGGGTGGTGTCAATTTTGTGCAGCTCAATTCTGTGGGGCTTAGGGAAATTTTTTTAACGGCTTTTTTCAACTTATAATTGAAAACTTTTCTGAATTGTGTAAAATGAAAGCAAAGAAATTTATGTTTACGAAGGAGGAGCTTTATGAAACAGAAAAAGACAAATCATTACCTTCTTGGAACAGTTTTTTGCCTGCTTCTTTTGCTATTACTGACTCCGGGACAGGCAACTAAAGTTCAGGCGGCAACTGACAACAGCCTGATCGATGTGAAGCTGGCAGAAGGAATCAGACGTTACGATTACGCATATGAGGTTCTGAATCTAGTGAACCAGGAACGTGCGAAATCAAACCTGCAGCCCGTAACTATGGACAAAAATCTTCTGGAATGCGCCATGACAAGAGCCCAGGAACTGACTCTTTACGCGTCCCATACCCGTCCAAACGGCGCCAGCTGTATGACTGCTTTTCCATATTTCGGGTATAACTCAAGTGAAAACCTGGCAATTAATCAGGTATCTCCGGAAGATGTTATGAACTCCTGGATGAATTCCTCTGGCCATCGTACCAATATTATGGCTTCTGGAAATGTATCTGCAGGAATCGGATGCTTTTACCAGAATGGGGCACTTTACTGGATACAGTGCTTTTCTTCTCATGCTGCGCAGACCTGTTCACAGCCGGGAAATCAGAAGGTTTCCCCCACCATTTCCGCACTTCCGGATCTGGTAAATATCAGTTTCAGTGAAACTTCCCCTGTAAGCTTTACCGAAGCACAGAAAACGATGAAAATCTATGTGACATGCGCAGGATTTTCTTATATGAAATCCGTTCTGGATCCAACATCCTTTAACTGGTCAACCGGAGATTCCGCAATTGCTTCTGTAAACCAGAACGGCGTAATTCAGCTGAAAAATGCAGGAACTACTACGGTTACAGCATCTATGAAGTCTGCACCAACCAAGTCCCTGACGGCACAGCTGAATGCATATTTTGATCTGAATAATGCATATTACAATATTTCCCCTCGTTCCTATAACTACACGGGAAGCGCAGCAACACCTGCTGTAACAGTTACTTTCAACAGTCAGACGCTGACACAGGGAAAGGACTACACGGTTTCTTTTGAAAACAATGTGAATGCCGGAAGAGCCAGCTACACAATTAAAGGTCTTGGTCTTTACAAGGGCACCCTGACCTCCTATTTTTTCATTTACAATGCTTCAATCCGAGATGCAGAAATTACTTTTGACCAGTCCTCTTATATTTATAAGGGAACGCCGCTGACTCCCAAGCCAACTGTCACCTGGAAGGGAAAAACACTGACAGAGGGCAAAGATTATACGCTTTCCTGGAGCAATAATAATCAGCAGGGTAACGCATACATTACTGTTACTGGCAAGGGAAACTTCAAAGACGAGAAAAACAGCCATTTTTATATTGATACCACACCGATTCATACCGCTGTAATCGGCAATATTCCTACATATGACTATGCTCCTGGAAAAGAGTTTAAGCCGGAGCCCACCGTTACTCTGGACGGCGTGCTTTTGAAAAAGGATAAAGATTACGTTCTTTCTTACGGCAATAATAAGAATGCAAGTTCCAGATACAACAAGCCTTATGTAGAGATTAGCGGAATTGGTCTTTACAGAAGCGGTGTGAGAAAATATTTTACCATCAATCCGATTAAAGTTTCAGGCGAGACGGTCAAAGTTACAAAGACAAATTTCGGCAATGGAAGCATGTTGGATTTCCTGAAAAATAATGTAGTCGTTACTTACAAGGGCACTCAGATTCCGTCTGACTGCATGGAATTTTATTCTGTCTGGGGATCTTCTGATAATGAGATTCTCGCTTTTACCATTGAATATACGGGAAATTATACCGGAGAATCCAGAAATATGACCTCTTTGAAAAGATGTGCCGTTTCTGCGATTGGGAACCAGACTTATAAAGGAAGTGCACTGAATCCAAAGCCGACTGTAAAATTTGGTTCTACTGTACTGAAGGAAGGAACGGATTATACCCTTTCCTGGAGCAATAATACAAAGGTGGGAACCGGATCGGTTACGATTACCGGATTGAATAATTACTTCGCAAGCGTGACAGTGAATTTCAAAATTGTGGCACCTGCGCCAACTGCAACGCCGACTCCGAAACCGACGGCAACGCCAACTCCGAAGCCGACCGCTACGCCGACGCCGAAGCCGACCGCCACACCAACTCCAAAACCAACGGCTACTCCGACTCCGAAGCCGACTGCCACACCGACTCCGAAACCAACTTTGTCCAGGCCAACAGCGAAGCTGGCAACGGCATGGAACAGCGTCACCATCAGTTGGAAGAGAGTTGCAAATGCTCAGAGCTACATTATTTACAGACAAACTGGTTCTGGCAGATATACCAGGCTTAAAACACTGAATTCCAGAACATTTTCTTACAAAGATACAAGAGTTTTGGTAGGTACCAAATACACCTACAGAGTTCGCGCCTGCAGAAAAGTGGGTTCCAGTTACATTTACAGCGCCTATGCCAGAGCTGTATCCGCAACACCAACCCTTTCCAGACCAGCACTTACTTTAAAAACAACCACAAGAAGGCAAACCATTTCCTGGCGGAGAGTTTCCGGTGCCAGCGGCTACTTGCTGTATCAAAAGACTGGAAATGGTTCTTTCAAACGAATAAAGAAACTTTCTTCCAGAACTACTACGTACACAGTTAGCACCAGAAGAGGCACTGTTTATAGCTACAAGCTGCTCCCATACCGTGTAGTCAACAAAAAAGCAATATATGGTCCATCCAGTGCGGTAAAAAGAGGCAGAGCTAAATAACATAAAACTAAGGGGAGGCTTCCCAGCTCCAAACAAGCTGCGGCCTCCCCGAATACTATACGGAGGTACACATTCATGGAAAAACAGATCGACCTTTCCACCTGGAAACGAAAAGAAATTTTTGATTTCTTCAGCCATGCATCCAATCCCTATTATATGGTAACCTTCCGCATAGATGTCGCACCGTTATACGCCTACGTGAAAAAGCATCATCTGTCATTTTATTATTCGCTGGTCTATCTGTGCACCCAGGCGATTAATGAAGTGGATGCATTCCGATATACCATAAGAGGGACGCAGGTATTTTACCTGGATCCGCGCATCCCAAGCTTCACAGACCTGAAAAAAGACAGTGAATATTTCCACATTGTCACCATGCCGACTATAAACTCCCTTGCAGAATTCAATGCAGAAGCCAGAAAGCGCAGTGCCGCTCAGCAGTTTTTCCTGGATACTACTCAGGAAACCGACCGCGTAATCTACTTCTCCTGCCTGCCCTGGGTAGACCTTACCGCACTCACAAATGAGCGCGATTTTTCCTCCCCCGACAGCAAAAACGACTCCATCCCCCGCATCGCCTGGGGAAAATACGTCCCAAACGGCGACCGCCTGGAACTTGGCATTTCTATAGAAGTAAACCACCGTCTCATAGATGGCCTGCACATCGGACAGTTTGCGCAGAGGCTGGAAAAATAGATTAGGGAGTTGTAGCTACTCCCCCAGCGTGAGCATCGTATCAATACAAGCCTTTGCCTTCACCCTCACATTTTCATCCAGATTAATTTCCTCACCGCCCTGACCGCGGACGCAGTTGTAGACGTCCATCAGGGTGGTCAGCTTCATGTTGTGACATACGCAGTCTTTGGAAAGCGGGTAGAACTTCTTGTCCGGGCACTCGAACTGAAGGTGCTGGACAATGCTGTTTTCTGTGCCGATGATGAACTCTTTGGCATCACTTTCTTTGGCATACTTCATGATTCCGGTTGTGCTTCCGATATAATCTGCCATGGCGGAAACTTCTGACAGGCACTCCGGGTGAACCAGGAATTTCGCCTCCGGGTGCGCTGCCCGGGCCTTTTTCACATCTCTGACAGACATTCTTAGATGGGTAGGACATCCGCCGTGAACAAACTTAAATGTTTTCTCAGGCACCTGCTTCTCCACCCAGGCTCCCAGATTGCAATCCGGGATAAACAAAATCTTATCGTTATCAATGTTCCTCACGATCTTCACAGCCGATGAAGAAGTTACGCACACATCGCAAATCGTTTTCAGCTCTGAGGTGGTGTTAATATAAGCCACAACTGTATAATCCGGGTTGGACGCCTTCAGCGCAGAAAGCATCTCCACATCCAGCTGCTCCGCCATTGGACATCCGGCGCCGCTGTTGGAAAGGTAAACCGTTTTCTCCGGGGAAAGAATCTTCACCGTCTCTGCCATAAAACGAACTCCGCACATCAGCACATTTTTCTGAGGCGCTTTGGCCGCCTGCTGACTAAGTCCATAGGAATCTCCTGTATAATCCGCCACCTCCAGAATTTCCTGGCTCTGGTATGCGTGGGCAAGAATGCAGATATCTTTCTCTTTCTTTAAACGCAGGATCTCATCCTGCAGCTGTCTTGTTGTTATCATAATTATTTTTTCTCCTGTTTTCTGGCATTTTCTTAGGATTATATTCTCTCTCCCTTTTACTGTCAACTAAAAACTTTACAGATATCTTGTCAACTGTAAAGTTTAGTGTTATACTACAGGGCATGTCACCCGGTAAAAACGCTGCAGGCTGCCAGAACACTTCCCATTTCGTTTCTGCCGCCTGCCCCAAACTCAAATTATCAAAAAAGGAACCCAACTATGAAAACAGATATTCTCATCGCAGGCTCCGGCTGTTCCGGTCTTTACTGTGCTCTCCAGCTTCCCCGCGATAAAAAAATTACCATTATAACCAAATCCGACCTAACCAGCAACGATTCTTACCTGGCCCAGGGCGGCATGTGCATGCTGAAAGAGCAGTCCGATTACGACAGCTTTTTCGAGGACACCATGAAAGCAGGCCATTATGAAAATGATAAGGAATCCGTGGATATCATGATCCGCACCTCCCCGGAAGTAGTCAAAGATCTGGTTTCCTACGGCGCACGTTTCGAGCGGAATGAGGACGGCAGCCTTTCCTACACCAAAGAAGGCGCCCATTCCACTAACCGCATTATTTTCCACGAGGATGTCACCGGCAAAGAAATCACCAGTTCCCTGCTCCGGGAAGTTCAGAAGCTTTCCAATGTTGAGCTTCTGGAATACACCACCATGGTAGATATCCTGGAAAAAGACAACCACTGCTACGGTGCTGTGATCCGCCGCCCGGACGGTTCCCTTGATACCGTAACTGCTTCCTGTACAGTTATGGCAAGCGGTGGAGTAGGCGGACTTTACCGGCATTCCACCAATTTCCGCCACCTTACCGGCGATTCTCTTGCCATTGCCCGCAAGCATGGAATTGAACTGCAGAATCCAGATTATGTACAGATTCACCCAACCACCTTCTATACCAGACGCCCGGAAGACCGCAGCTTCCTGATTTCCGAGTCTGTCAGAGGCGAAGGTGCCAAATTATACGACAAAAATATGAACCGTTTCACCAACGAGCTTCTGCCCCGCGACCTTCTTTCTGAAAAAATCCACGAGCAGATGGCAAAGGATGGCACAGATTTTGTGTGGGAAGATCTGCGTACCATCCCGGAAGAAACTCTCCGTCACCATTTTCCAAACATTGTTGAACACTGCAAAGAAATGGGCTATGATGTTTTCAAAGAATGCATCCCTGTGGTTCCAGCACAGCACTACTTCATGGGCGGCGTAAAGGTTGACCACCAGAGCCGTTCCTCCATGGAAAATCTTTATGTAGTAGGCGAAGCCGCATGCAACGGCGTCCACGGCAAAAACCGACTGGCAAGCAATTCCCTGCTGGAAAGCCTTGTTTTCGCCAAACGGGCAGCACAGGATATGGCAAAAAATGTTTTTTCACAGACAGATGACGCGGCAGACTGCGGCACAGATAGCAGCATCACAGAGATGTCCAATACATATGCAGCAGCCAATACTGCAGATATTCACGATACACAAATTACTGCAGACTACTTAGCTTCCCATGTAGACCTTCACCAGTACGAAGACCAGCAGGCCCTTGCCGAAGCTTACCATCACCTTGCAACCGAAGCCATCACACTTGGCGCAAATACAGCCAACAGAAAGGAATTTTTATATGTTTGATCAGGTAACTCTTGGGTTAAATGTTGACCCATTTATTTTAAGCGCATTAAAAGAAGATATCACAAGCGAAGACGTATCCACCAACAGCGTTATGCCAACTCCTACCCCAGGCGTGGTAGACCTTATCTGCAAGCAGGACGGAATCATCTGCGGACTGCAGGTTTTTGAGCGTGTTTTTACACTTCTGGATCCATCCACAAAGGCTGAATTCTACGTAAAAGACGGCGACCATGTAGAAAACAAACAGCTGATTGGAAAAGTTTACGGAGACATCCGCGTGCTGCTCTGCGGCGAAAGAACCGCCCTTAACTATCTTCAGAGAATGAGCGGAATCGCCACTTACACAAGCCAGGTGGCAGCCCTTCTGGAAGGTACCGGAATCAAGCTTCTGGATACCAGAAAGACCTCACCGAACAACCGTATTTTCGAGAAATATTCCGTACGCATCGGCGGAGGAAATAATCACCGCTACAACCTTTCCGACGGCGTTCTTCTGAAAGACAACCACATCGGCGCAGCTGGCGGAGTGAAGCAGGCAATTTCCATGGCAAAGGCCTACGCACCTTTTGTCCGCAAAATCGAAGTGGAAGTAGAGAAGCTGGTGCTGACATTATCATGCTGGATAATATGACCACCGAACAGCTGAAGGAATCCATTGATTACATTGCCGGACGTGCCGAAATCGAAGTTTCCGGAAATGTTACAAAAGAAAACATTGCCAGACTTACCGGTTTGGGTGTAAATTATGTATCAAGCGGAGCACTTACCCATTCTGCTCCTATTATGGATTTATCTATGAAGAATCTTCACGCAGTGGAGTAACTTCGCATAACAAGCAGACAGGAGATGAAATTATGAAGGGTGAAGAAAGAAGAAAGCAGCTTTTAAATATCTTATCCTCCAGCACTGGTCCGATTTCCGGCGGCACTTTGTCACAGGAGCTGCATGTAAGCCGCCAGATTATTGTACAGGACATTTCTCTCCTGCGTGCCAACGGTGCCATTATTTTTTCCACAAACAAGGGCTATCTGCTTCAGGAAGAGAAGAAATATTCCAGAGTTTTTAAAGTGTATCACACGGACGATCAGGTGGAGGAAGAACTGAGCGCCATTGTGGATGCAGGCGGACAGATCCGTGATGTGTTTGTCTATCACAAGGTCTATGGCATCCTCAAGGCAGACATGGGGATTAAATCTCGCCGTGATATCCGCGCCTACATGGAAGAAATCAGCACCGGCAAGTCCAGCCTTCTGAAAAACGTAACCTCCGGCTACCACTACCACACCATAGACGCCGAAAGTGAAGAGATCCTGGACACCATCCAGGAAGAACTTCGTCAGCGCGGTTTCCTGGCCAAGCTGCAGGATTACGAACCCGTAGATTTCTGGGGCGGACAGGGCTAAAGAATATTTCCCCCTTTTCCTGCATACATATAAAAGGATGTTGCAGAAAGGGGGACTTTTTTATGCAGAATATTTATACTCGCCTGATCAACCGCAATCACCCGCTTCCACCCGACTATGTTCCCGAAAATCTTGTTGATATTGGAATTCCATTCGATACCCGTCCCGGGGATCCGAAACGTCTTCTGGAAAAAAAGACTGCTCACGCTGCCCTTTGCCTTATAAATGCAGCTTGCAAAGAAGGATTATGCCTTTATGGAATCTCCGGATATCGTTCTTATAAGCGCCAGCAGGAGCTTTACACAGGCAATCCCTATGTTGCCCAGCCTGGCACCAGTGAGCACCAGAGCGGACTGGCACTGGATGTTTCCTGTCCTGCCGTTGGCCTGGAACTGATTCCTGAATTTGCCCAAACTCCAGAAGGCAAATGGCTTACCCGCAACGCATCTCTTTTCGGATTTATTCTCCGCTATCCCCAGAACAAAGAAGACATTACCGGAATTCCATACGAGCCCTGGCATATCCGCTACGTCACACGGGAGCTTTCCGGATATCTGACCCTTACCGGAATGACGCTGGAAGAATATCTGGATTTTCCCGTTAAAACAAAATCCGCCAGCGGTTTCGAAAAATGGAAATTTTAATGTTTTGGAAACGCTAAAAAACATTAAATGTCAGGCATAATTCCCCCAATTTTTCACATACTATCCATACAGTACAAAATATGGAAGCAGATGAAATATACAGGAGGAACAGATAAATGAAAGCGACAGGAATTGTAAGAAGAATTGACGACCTGGGCAGGGTGGTCATACCCAAAGAAATCCGCCGGACTCTGCGAATCAAAGAAGGCACACCCCTTGAAATCTTTACCGACCGTGAAGGCGAAATCATCTTGAAAAAGTACTCCCCAATCGGAGAGCTGAGCATTTTCGCAAAAGAATACGCCGAATCCCTTTCCCAGTCCACCGGCATGCTTTCCTGCATTACCGACCACGACCAGGTAGTGGCTGCTGCCGGACCGGGAAGCAAAGAATTTATCGGGAAAATGATCAGCCACCAGTTAGAAGGCGTGATCAACGACAGGGAATCCAAATGCCTGAACACCAAAGACCGGGGCAAAATCCCCGTAGTGGACGAACAGCCTGACGTTTCCAGTTCCCAGGTCATCCACCCCATCATTGCCGCAGGCGACGCCATCGGCAGTGTCATCCTCATGGGAAAAGGCGACAAAGACATCATGGGTACCAACGTAAAACTCCTGGTCCAGACCGCCGCTGGATTCCTTGGACGGCAGATGGAGCAGTAACGCTTCACACACTTTTTCAGACAAAAAAACTGCTGCACCCTGGTATATTTTTTATGTGCCAGTCGGTACAGCAGTTTTATTTTTTCTTATTTCGCCTGCTCTCTCATCTTCTGTCTCTGTTTGGTAATATCGAAATACTCTGGAGAAATAATCCCACGCTTCACCAGCGCGTCAAAAACCTCTTTCTGTTCTGGCGTCATGGCCATTCCTACTGTGGAATTGTAATCTGTAAGCACGCATCCGGTTCTCTCGATCATCCAGAATAGTGCGGAGTCATTCTCCGGTATCATTTTCCAGATTTCTTTCTCCGGATATGGCAAAAGCGCCATCATGGTCTGGAGATGTCCATTCTCTTCGATCAGCCTGTAATCTCCATCCGGCATAATGATTCCATCTGAAAAATTCTGGATTTGATCAGCTTTCTGTAAAAGCTCTTCTGTTACCTTCACAATTAGTTACCCCCTGCAAATTCTTCGCAGCATTCTCTTAAATATGCTGCTTTCTTGAAACTCATTATACCATGCTGCAAACTTAAGTGCTATCTATTTTTGTCTTCCAGACAATTTCTGGCTGCCCCCAAACCCCAAAAACTTTTATTATAAAACTTTTCTAAAACCCCTTGCATTTTCGAAAAAAAATGGTATAGTTATTGCATACTTGATGACATAGTTTTTAATACTACGTATATTAGTTTCCGTTTTCCATTTGTCTGGAGGTGTTGTTTATGAAATTCAAATTAAAAGATCCCGGAAGCGCGATTACCCACGGTATTGCCTTTCTTCTGGCTGCTGCCGGAGCTGCGCCGCTTTTGATTCGTTCCTCAGTGTGGAGCGACCACATTCATGTTCTGGCACTTAGCATTTTTATTCTTACCATGATGCTGCTTTACGCGGCCAGCACACTTTATCACTCCGTTGATTCTACAGACAAGGTGAACCGACGTCTGAAAAAGCTGGATCACATGATGATCTTCGTAATGATTGCAGGCAGTTACACACCAGTGTGCCTGATCGTACTTCACGGCAAGATTGGTTATGCACTCTGCGCTCTTGTTTGGGCAACTGCAATCCTTGGTATTGTATTCAAAGGATTTTGGGTCACATGTCCCAAATGGGTATCTTCCGTGCTGTACATTGGCATGGGCTGGCTGTGTGTTCTGGCCTTCGTTCCAATTATTCACGCACTTCCCAAGGCTGGGTTTGGATGGCTGCTTGCCGGCGGCATTATTTACACCATCGGCGGTGTCATCTACGCACTGAAGCTTCCCATCTTCAACGCCAGGCACAAGAACTTTGGATCACATGAAATCTTCCATGTATTTATTATGCTGGGAAGTGCCTGCCACTTTATTGTGATGTATTGCTTTGTGGCAAATATGCCAGTGTAATGGCTTTTTCCTAAAACATATTTGAAAAAGGCTTTCTGCAATAATTTGTGAGACATTTTACCCGGATGAGGGACTCGTAGCTGGAGCCCGAATTCGGGTAAAATATACCGCAAATCAGGTATACAGGTCGAAATATTTTTTCCCATTCTGTCTACGGCAACTGAATTCGGACTAAATATACCGCAAAGTGGGGCGTCCAGATTTCGGTAATGATTGTTCAAACACGCTCTAGTCAGACGTCCGCTGCCCTCTGTAATCTCAAAATTTCTTAGCCCGCGTCAGCTGCTTAATGGCATACTCCCGGCTCATCGCCTCCTCCTTCGTCGCGTATCCCTCATAATACACAAGGGTCACCGGCCGCTTCGTCTTCGTGTACTTCGCTCCGTTTTTCCCGCTGTTGTGCGCCTTCAGGCGCTTCTCCAGACAGTTTGTCCACCCGGTATAAAGGGTTCCGTCCGCGCACTGCACAATATAAGTATAATTCATTTTTATCCTTTCCAATTCCCGAATCTTTTATAGAGCATTACCACGTTTTTTCCAGTTGATAAGTATTTCCTGGCTTCTGGCAGCGTCAATTTCATTCTATGTAAAGGAGCACCGCCTTCGTCTTTCCCAACGGCCAGCACCCCTTATCTTTATAAAAAGCAATC
>ENA-UESE01002199-UESE01002199.1-human-gut-metagenome-genome-assembly--contig:-NODE-2199-length-12098-cov-3.206638_pt1 | contig 12098 bp, 12 predicted proteins | sample MGYA00242995_ERZ507996 | MGnify/ENA primary metagenome ERZ507996 (study PRJEB26167, sample SAMN06115489) | human gut metagenome | host: Homo sapiens | place: China:Sichuan | collected 2015-04-15... | reverse complement strand
TTTTGCGTTTTTGTCCGGAAACGGCAACAGCGTGCCGCCGGAGAGTGGCGACACGTTGTTGTCGAGAGAGCAAAAATAAGAAGAGAAAAGAAAAGAAATCGGAAGAACGTTGAGTTAATTTATTAACTAACGTGATTATTTTATAACACATTCCGTCGGCGTTGTAAAGCAAAAAGTGCGTATTTTTGCAAAATAGGCGTTTTGTCAAGAAAATATCAACCTCGCCGTCTGCTTTTGTGCACTTTGTCGTCCGCCTATGTACCCCAGAGACAGCGCACCAGCGCCGCGGCCGTGACAAAGCCGGTCACGTCGGCGACAATGGCGGCGGGGATCGCCCAGCGGCTGTGCCGGATGCCGCATGCGCCGAAATAGACCGCCAGCACGTAGAACGTCGTCTCGGTTGAGCCGAGCATGACGGCGGCGGTGCGCCCGATGCGGGAATCTGCGCCGTAGGTCTGGATGATGTCGCTTGCGGCGGCCAGCGCACCGCTGCCGCTGATCGGCCGCACGAGCAACAGCATCGCTGTCTCGGGCGGGATGCCGAGCCAAGCCAGCACGGGCGCGCACAGCCGCGTGAGCGCCTCGAGCGCGCCGGATGCGCGCAGCATGCTCACGGCGGTCAGCAACGCTACAAGCGCAGGGAAGATGCGCATGACGGTTTTCAGCCCGTCACGCGCGCCGTCAGTCAGCGCAGAGAACACATCCGTCCCGGTCAGCACGCCGCAGAGCCCGACTCCGGCCAGCAGCAGCGGCACGGTCAGTGTCAGCAGTCCACTCACGGCCATACGCGCGCGAGCCCCTTTCCGGCCAGCAGCCCCGCCGTGACCGAGCAGAGTGAGCTCACCCACACGGCGGGCAGAATGTCGAACGGTACGGCAGCGCCCGCCGCCTCACGCACGGCGGCGATCGTGACCGGCAGCAGCTGGATCGAGGCCGTGTTGAGCACCACCAGCAGGCACAGCTCGTCGCTGGCGGTGTCGCCGCGCAGCTCGCGCGCCATTGCCTGGGCCGCGCGCACACCGGCCGGTGTCGCCGCGTTGCCGAGTCCGAGCAGGTTCGCGCTCACGTTCATGCTCAGCGCATCGAGCGCCTGCGCATCGCGCGCAGCGTGCGGGAACAGCCGCCGCAGCACAGGCCGCAGCAGCCGCGACAGTCCGCCTGCGATGCCGCAGCGCCGCATGAGCTCCATCACGCCCGACCACAGGCAGATCATACCGCCAACCGTCAGGCAAAAATCCACAGCCTGCTGCACGCCCTGCGCCGCTGCCGCGCCGAGCTGCGCACCGCGTCCGGACGCCGCGCCGAAGGCCAGCGCGACGCATATCATGCTGACCCATATCCGGGACAGTGCCATCTTGGTCGCTCCTTTCTATAAAAAATTTTAAGTTTTCGGTGATTATTCACAAAAACATATTATGCGCAAGGGAACCAAAATATGCAAATGGTAGAAAAACGTAAATTGACTGTGAACGTTTGTCGAATCCGTTGACTTTTTGACAGGCTTTGGTATAATGCAGTTGTTGAAATGAATGATTTTTGAGTCATCCTTTCCCTTATCCCATACGTATTGGAGGACACATTTATGAAATCTACCGGTATTGTTAGAAAAGTAGACGAGCTCGGCCGCATCGTGCTTCCCATCGAGCTGAGAAGAACGCTCGGCATCGAGGAGAAGGACCGCATCGAGATCTTCGTGGACGGTGAGTCCATCATCCTGCGCAAGTATCAGCCGGCCTGCATCTTCTGCGACAACGCGAAGGACATCATCAACTACAAGGGCAAGAACATCTGCCCCGACTGCATCCGCGCCATGAATGAAAAGCTCTGAGCGGAGCTGAAAAAAGTCCCCTGACCTCAGGTCAGGGGACTTTTTTGCGCCAAAAATCAAAATATTATTTTGATAGAAGATCCTGCCATCTACGCTCAGGCGTTGAGCGCCATCTGATACAATTCGTTTTTGCCGAAGCCGGTGTCGGCGGCGGCGAGCTTGCACGCCTCCTTGAGCGCGCGGCCCTCGCTGCGGTAGCGCGCCACGATCTCCAGCGCCTGCTCGGCCGTGACCTCGGGCTCGGAGCGCTCGGGCGCACCGCGCAGCACGAGCACGAATTCGCCCTTCGGCGCGTTTTCCGTGAAGTATGCCACGGCGCCGTCGAGCGTCGTGCGCAGCGTCTGCTCGTGCAGCTTTGTCAGCTCGCGTGCGAGCGTGATCTCCCGCTCGCCGCCGAACGTATCGCGCAGGTCGCTGAGCGTGCGCAGCAGCTTGTGCGGCGCTTCGTAGAAGATCATGGTACGCGTCTCGCCGCGCAGCCGCTGCAGGTGCTCGCGGCGGGTCTTGCCGCTCACGGCGAGAAAGCCCTCGAAGCAAAACTGCTGCGTCGGCAAGCCGGACACGGCCAGCGCGGCAATGGCGGCGCACGGGCCGGGGATGACCTGCACGTCGATGCCCTGCTCGGCGCACTGGCGCACGATGTCCTCGCCGGGGTCGGAGATGGCGGGCATACCGGCGTCGGTCACGAGCGCGCATGTCTCGCCCGCGAGCAGCCGCGCGACGATCTTCTCGCCGCTGGCGTACTTGTTGTGCTCGTAGTAGCTCACGCACGGCTTTCTGATCTCAAAGTGGTTGAGCAGCTTTGCGGTCACGCGCGTGTCCTCGGCGGCGATGAAGTCGGCGCGGCGCAGCGTCTCCAGCGCGCGCACGGACAGGTCGCCGAGGTTGCCGATCGGCGTGCCGACCAGATACAGTGTTCCGCTCATGGTTGCGTCCTCCTGTGATAAATTCTGCGGATCTCGTCCGAGTCCGCGCCGTCGGGCGTGCACAGCGCCAGCGGCGGTGAAACGGTGAGACCCGGCTTTCCGCCGCGGCGCGCCTCGACCAGTACGAGGTTGGGCGCGGCGTCGGCCTTGTATGCCACGGTGCGCAGGCGCTTGGGCTCGAGCCCCGCGGCCGTGAGCGCGCACAGCAGCTCGCTCAGCCGCTCCGGCCGGTGCACGAGCGCAGCCGAGCCGCCCCAGCGCGTGAGATAGGCCATGGCGGTGCAGATGTCCTGCATGGTGCAGGTGCGCTCGTCGCGCGCGTGCGCCCGCATCGGGTCGGGCGAGGTGTAGCCGCTTCCGGCGGCGAAATACGGTGGGTTTGCAACGACGAGGTCGAAGCTCCCGGCGGGGAGCAGCGTGCGGTGCGCGCGCAGGTCGGCGCAGAGGATCTGCGCCCGGTCGCTCAGACCGTTTGCTCTGATGTTGTCGCGCGCGAGCTGCGCCGCGTCCGGCTGCAGTTCAATGCCGACGGCGGTCGCCTGCTCCAGCGCGCGCAGCAGCAGCACCGTCAGCACGCCCGCACCGCAGCCGAGGTCAGCAATGCGCCGTGCGCGGCGCTGCGCCGCAAAATCGGCCAGCAGCACGCTGTCCGTGCCGAGGGCAAACCCCGCGCCGGAGCGCACAAAGCGCGGGCCGCCGGGCCACAGGCCGTCATATTCCGGTTTGGTCATGGCGCACGCTCCTTCCGTTGCCGTCATATAGACAGAGGCGATATGCAGCTTGCATATCGCCTCATTCGTTTGCGGTGTTCTCCGAGCGGAACTCAGTCGACGGAGATCGCACCCACCGGGCAGTTCGCAGCGCAGGTGCCGCACTCCATGCAGCTGTCCGCGTTGATGACGTACTTGCCGTTGCCCTCGGAAATTGCCTCAGCCGGGCAGTTGGCGGCGCAGGTGCCGCACATGACGCAATCATCGCTGATAACAAAAGCCATTGTCGTTACCTCCTATGTTTTTCACCGGGTATCGCTACCACTGGTATGAGAGTCATTGTAGCACAAAAATCTGAAAAATCAACCGCGTTTTTCGAAATTCGAAAATGTGTGCTGATTAAAACCCGGGAAGACGTGGAAATAATACAAATCAGTTTCCCGGATTCGGCACATTCCTTGCGCCGGCCGGAGGATAATAGAGGCGTATGACCGGCGAAGGAGGCAAACGATCTATGCGCGGCAGCGAAAGGTTTACACAGCGGGCATCCACGGCAATCCGCAAGGCACACGATGCGGCGGCGGGAATGGGGCACAGTTATGTGGGCACGGAGCATATCCTGCTCGGGATCATCCGGGAGGGGGAGGGGCTCGGTGCGCGCATTCTGGCGGACAACGCGCTTACCGATTCCGTGCTCACGCGCATGGTCACGGAGACGGTCGGGCGCGGCGTGCCCGGCACACCCGAACAGGGACTCAGCCCCCGCGCGCGGCACGTCATCGAGCTGGCCGCCGAGGATTCCAACCGCCTCGGTCACTGCTATGTCGGCACGGAGCACCTGCTCATGGGCATCCTCCGCGAGGCGGACAGCGCCGGGGCGCGTATCCTTGTGGCGGCGGGCGGCGACCTCAACAAGATCTATACGGACATCATGGACGTCTTCGGCCGCCCGGAGTATAAGCCCCGGCCGCAGCAGGGCGCGCCGCGCGCACAGCCGCGCCGCGCTGCCGAGACGAAAACGCTCGACCAGTACGGGCGCGACCTCACGGAGCTTGCCGCAGCCGGACGTATGGATCCGGTCATCGGCCGCGACCGCGAGATCGAGCGCGCCATCCAGATCCTCTCGCGCCGCAGCAAGAATAATCCCGTGCTCATCGGCGAGCCCGGCGTCGGCAAGACGGCGGTGGCCGAGGGGCTCGCGCAGCGCATCGCCGACGGCAGTGTGCCCGAGGACCTGAAGTGCAAGCGCATCGTGAGCGTGGATCTGACGGCCATGCTTGCAGGCACAAAGTACCGCGGCGATTTTGAGGAGCGCGTCAAATGCGTCCTGCAGGAGGTGCAGCGCTCAGGCAGCGTCATCCTCTTCATCGACGAGCTGCACACGATCGTCGGCGCGGGCTCTGCCGAGGGCGCGATCGACGCGGCGAACATCCTCAAGCCTGCGCTCGGCCGCGGCGAGCTGCAGATCATCGGCGCGACGACGCTTGAGGAGTACCGCAAGTATATTGAAAAGGACGCGGCGCTCGAGCGGCGCTTTCAGCCCGTGCGTATCGCAGAGCCAACGCCCGAGCAGAGCCTGCAGATCCTGCGCGGCCTGCGCGCGCGGCTCGAGGCGCACCACCGTCTGAAGATCACGGACGAGGCGCTCGACAAAGCGGTCGCACTCTCGGTGCGCTATATCGGCGAGCGCTGGCTGCCGGACAAAGCCATTGACCTCGTTGACGAGGCGGCCTCACGTGTGCGGATGCAGGCACTGGTGCAGCCCGAGCGGGTGCACACGCTCGAGACGCAGCTCGCCGCTGCCACGGCGGAGATGGAACACGCCGTGCGTGCGCAGGACTTTGCGCGTGCGGCCGCCCTGCGGGAACGTGAACAGAAGCTGCGTGCGGAGCTGCGCATGCAGCGCAGCCGCTGGGAGCAGGCCAATTCCGGCTCTGCGCGCGTCGTGACGGGCGAGGACGTGGCCGAGATCGTCTCGCTCTGGACGGGCATCCCGGTCGCGGGCATCACGTCGAGCGAGAGTCAGCAGCTGCTGCAGATGGAGGCGTCGCTGCGCCGCCGCGTCGTTGGGCAGGAGGAGGCGGTGTGCGCGGTCTCGAACGCCATCCGCCGCAGCCGCGTCGGGCTCGGCGATCCGAACCGGCCGATCGGCAGCTTTCTCTTCCTCGGACCGACCGGCGTCGGCAAGACGGAGCTCTGCCGCGCGCTTGCCGAGGCGCTCTTCGGCGACGAGCAGGCGCTCATCCGCGTGGATATGTCGGAATATATGGAGCGGCACAGCGTGTCGCGGCTCATCGGCTCGCCGCCGGGGTATGTCGGACACGAGGAGGGCGGCCAGCTCACGGAAAAGGTGCGGCGCAAGCCCTATGCCGTCGTGCTCTTCGACGAGATCGAAAAGGCGCACGAGGACGTCTTCAATCTCCTGCTGCAGGTGATGGAGGACGGGCAGCTCACGGACTCGCTCGGGCGCAAGGTGAACTTCCGCAACGCGGTCGTGGTCATGACCTCGAACGTCGGGGCGAAGGCCATCACCGACAGCCGCCGCAGTCTCGGCTTTGCACAGCAGACGGGCGCGGATGCGGGGCGCACGGATGCCGAGATCCGCAGCATGGTCATGTCCGATCTGAAAAAGACGTTCCGGCCGGAGTTTCTCAACCGCGTCGATGAGATCATCGTCTTTCACAAGCTTACGCGCGCCGATACCCGCCGGATCGCGCAAAAGCTCCTCGGCACGGTCAACCGGCGCATGGAGCGCGCGGGCGTGGAGCTGCGCGTGCCGGATGCGGCGCTCGATGCGCTCTCGGCGACGGGCTACGACCCCGTGTACGGGGCGCGGCCGCTGCGCCGGGCGATCCAGAGCACGATCGCCGATCAGGCGGCGGGGATGCTGCTCGACGGCTCGCTCCGGCGCGGCGATGTGGTCACGGCGCAGGTGCGGGAAGGAAAAATTGTTTTGACGAAAACGTGCGAACGTGGTATGATAACGCCCTGAATGTAATCTGGACGGAGGCGTACCCCAATATGGCACAGAATATGCAGACGGAAAACAAGGCGGTCTATCTCGACCCGTTTCGTTATAATGAGTTCGAGGGCTTCAATTCCCACAACCACATCGTCGTCACCGAGGTCGGCGACGGCACCAGCGTTGTCGAGGTCAAGCTCGTGCAGGAGAGTCTCAACCCGCTCGGTATGGCGCACGGCGGGCTGATCTTCACGCTCTGCGACGTGGCGACCGGTGTCGCCGCGCGCACCGGCGGGCGCATCACCGTGACGCTCGACAGCAACATCCACTTCCTGCGCCGCGCCAAGGACACGGAAAAGCTCGTCGCGCGCGGCCGCGTGGTCAAGGAAGGCCGCACGACCGGTCTAGTCACGGCGGAGGTGTTCGACGATACGGACAAGCTTATCGCGACCGCAGACATGACGGTTTACTATGTGGACGAGAACACGTACACCGACCCCGCGGTGCAAAAGTGAGCATAAAATAAGAAAAAGAGACGTCTCCGGACGTCTCTTTTTCACGCTTCGTTCAGCTCTCGGCGCGGATGAGCGCCGTGCCGGGGTAGTAGTGCGCGAGGATGTCGGCATAGCCGCTGCCGTGCGCTGCCATGACGTTTGCGCCGTACTGGCTCATGCCGACGCCGTGACCGCTGCCCGTGACGGTGAAGGTGAACGCTCCGCTGCCGTACGTGACGGTAAACGCCGCCGAGCGCAGGGAAAAGAGCGCACGCACCTGCGCGCCCGTGAGCGTCTCCGAGCCGACGGGGATGCTTGCCACGCGGCCGCTGTCATCGAGCACCGGCGTGCCGAACCACGCGCTCGGATCGTCGCCGAGCACACAGTCCGGATAACGGTCCAGCACGGCATCCTGCACGGCGTCGGCTGCGATCTCGGCCGTGGAGACGTAGTTCGGCACGTCCTGCGCCGTCTCCGGGGAGGACACGCTCACAAGATACGGCGCATCACCGCCCCAGAGTGCGGCGCTGCACTCGGTCGACCCGGCGGACGCGGCGTGAAACACCGCGCGGATGAGCTGCCCGTCGTAGACGAGATACTGCCCGTCCGTGTCGGCAACGGCCTTCCGGATGCGCGCCATGTTGTGCGCATAATCCTTGCCCCACTGCGCGCGCAGTGCCTCGTCGTCCTTGTGCGCGCAGCAGCAGGTGTACCGGTCACAGATACCGGCCTCCGGATGGTTTGCGCCGCCGCCGCGCACGCGCCGGAGGATGTAGGTACGCGCGGCGACGGCCTGTGCCCGCAGCGCCTCGGGCGCGAAGGAGGCGGGCATCTCGGCGGCTACCACGCCGGGCAGCCAGTCGGCCATGGTCGTTTCGATGAGCGCATCACCGCACAGTGCCGTGATGGGCGTTGCGCCGTCGGGCGCGACGGTGTCCGACACCGGTACGGACGGGGCGGGCGGTGAAGCCTCCTCTCCGGCCGGGGCGAGCGTGACCGCAAGCCACGGGATCAGCAGCGACAGCGCCACGAGCAGCAGCGACAGCAGAAAAACCCTGCGCATCCGCACCGCCTCCTTTCTGCCGCGCGGGGCGTTTTGTGCCTTGACGCAGCGGGGAAATCAGTATAAAATAGCTCTGTTAAATATGTATTGGGACAGGTAGTTTGTTATGCGCAAAAATGCTTGGGTGATCTGCTGCTGTACAGCTGTGCTGTCGGCATTCGGGATCTTTTTTCGCTGGCTGCAGGATCAGGCCTGCTTTGAGGCCGAGACCGGCCTTGCCGTACACGGAAGCATCTGGCCGTACGTCGTCGCGCTGATGATTGCCGTTGCCGCGGCGGTGCTGGCCGTCGTGTGCTTCCGGATAAAGAATCAGCCGCACACCAGCTTTCCGGACTCGCTTCCCGCGGCGTTCGCGGCGTCAAAGCGTGCGCGCGCGGTCGGCGGTGTCCTGCTCGGCGCGATGCTCGCGCTCGGCGGCCTTTGGCTGCTGCTGAGCAGCGGCGCGCTCTCCGAGCCCGGCCTGCAGCGTGTGCTTGCCGTGCTCGCGGTCGTGACGGGTGTGGTGTTCGCGCGCCAGATGCTCGCCCCCGGTGAACGGGAGAATGACGCCGGCGCGCTCGTGTGTGCGTCCATGCCGATGGTGCTGCTCGTGTTCTGGCTGATCGTGAGCTACAAGGTCAATATCATCAACCCCACCATCTCTGCCTACGCGGTCGAGATCCTGGCGCTGTGCGCCGCGCTGATCGCGTTTTATGAGCTTGCGGGCTTTGCCTATGGCCGCCCGAAAGCCGTCAAGAGCATTTTCTGGAGCCAATTTGCGGCGTTCCTGTGCATCACCGCTCTGCCGGATGACCGCGCCGGCGCGCAGCAGCTTATGCTGGTCGCCATTGCGGGCATGCTGCTGTTTCAGTCTTACCTGACCGCGTCCAACATCCGCCCGGCTGTATCCGGGCCGGCCGGCGGCGCGCAATAAGCTGTGAAAAAAGCCTGCACGGTGTATGCCATGCGGGCCTTTTCATATACGGATACCGGCCGTTACCGGGGAGGAGAACATTTATGAACAACATCTTAGCCCAGCTCAACAGCGCACCTATGTACGCGATCTGCGGCGGCATCATCGCATTCGTCGCGGCGGTGTGCGTCGTGTTCCTTGTGCGCTCGTACCGCGCGGGTCTGGCCATCGGCATGGACCCCGCACGCATGAAGCGCGCCATCACGTCGAGCGCCACATTCTCGGTCCTGCCGAGCGTCGGCATCCTGCTCGGCGTCATCGCCCTGTCCGGCAGCCTCGGCACGCCGTGGCCGTGGCTGCGCCTGTCCGTCATCGGCGCGCTGCATTATGAGACGCAGGTCGCGCAGGCTGCCGCCGAGCAGGTCGGCATGCACGCGCTGTCTGCTGCCGAAATGACGCCGCAGGCCTTCACGACGATCGCCCTGCTGATGAGCTTCTGCATCATCTGGGGCATGCTCCTGTCCATCTTCTTCAACAAGCGCTACCTCAGGCGCCTTGGCAACGACGGGGCGAAATCCGCCTCCGGAGTCGGCTTCGGCGACAGCGCCATGACGGCCATGTTCATCGGCCTCGTCTGCGCGTACATCGGCAGCTACATCGGTGCGTTCGTGTCCGGCGAGGGGCTATTCACCTGCGTCGGCGACTGGACGCCGCTGGTGGTCGTGGCCGTGTCGGCGGCGGCGATGGCGCTGTTCGTGTATCTGGCCGAGAAGAAGAATATGGCATGGCTCGAGAGCTTTTCCATCGCCGGCAGTATGCTCATCGGCATGGCGGCGGCCGTGCTCGTGCGCCTGTAAGGAGGGGAATATCATGAACGAAACCGAACGCAAAGTGTATCTGGAACAGTTTAACCGCCGCACGCACGTGCTCGGCCGCGCCGTGTGCGTGATCACGCTGGTGCTGCTTGTCGGCGCACCGTTTCTCATTGGCACGTTTCTCGGCGCGATGCCCGACATGGGCGCCGTCGGCAAGGGCTTTTTGTCCGTCGGCGTCGTGTGGGCGGTCGCAAGCGTGGCGGAGTTTCTCATCTACACGCCCATGCTCGGCGCGGGCGGCGGCTACCTTGCCTTCATCACCGGCAACCTCATCAACATGAAGATCCCGTGCGCGGTCAATGCGCGCGACATTGTCGGCACCAAGACCGGCACGGCCGAAAACGAGATCATCTCGACGCTCTCGATCGCAACGAGCTCGCTCGTGACCATCGTCGTGCTCGCGCTCGGCGTGGCGCTGCTCGTGCCGCTGCAGCCCGTGCTGCAGAGCCCCGTGCTCCAGCCGGCGTTTGCAAACGTCGTCCCCGCGCTCTTCGGCGCGATGGCGTATCAGTATTTCCGCAAGAACATCCGCGTTGCCATTGCACCGCTGGTTATGATGAGCGTGCTGTTCATGCTCGTCCCGTCGCTGACGGGCTCGACCAGCTTCATGATCGTTCCGAGCGGCGCGCTGGCCATCGGCATCGCCTACGCGCTCTACCGCAAACAGAATCAGGAGGGTGAAACAAAATGAAATTCCGTCCCGGATATCTCGCACTCGCACCGCTGGCCCCGCTGGGGGCGGCAGTGGCGCACGCCGTGCTCATGCCGAAGAAAAAATCCGCCTATCAGCCGCAGCCGGATGCAGACCGCGCCATGGCTTACGCTGAAAAGCTCGCCGCCATGATCCGCTGCGACACCACGTCGTATGCCAACGTCTACGAGCCGGAGCGCTTCGAGCGCTTCCACGCGCAGCTTGCGCAGCTGTTCCCGCTTGTGCACGAAAAGCTCGAGCGCACGGTCATCGACGGCAACCTGCTCTTCTGCTGGAATGGCAAGGCGCATGACCGCCCGATCGTGCTCATGAGCCATCAGGACGTCGTGCCCGCCGAGGGCACGTGGTCGCACGCGCCGTTTTCCGGCGACATTGCCGACGGCAAGGTCTGGGGACGCGGGGCGTCGGACACCAAGGCCTCGCTCATGGCGTTTTTCCAGGCAGTCGAGGAGCTGCTTGCCGCCGGCTATGAGCCCGCCAACGACGTCTATCTCTCCTCGTCCTGCACGGAGGAGTGGGCGGGCGACGGCGCGCCGAAGCTCGTCGCCGAGCTCAAGCGCCGCGGTGTGCGCCCGTTTCTCGTCTGCGACGAGGGCGGCGGCATCATCACCGAACCGATCGGCGGCATCCCCGGCAACTTTGCCATGGTGGGCGTGTTTGAAAAGGGCAAGGCGGATGTGAAATTCACCGCCCGCAGCAACGGCGGCCACGCCAGTGCGCCGATGGCGAACAGCCCCATCGCGCGCCTGTCCGCGTTCGTGACGGACGTGGAAAAGCATGACCCGTTCCGCAGAAAGTTCCTGCCGGAGGTCTCGGCCATGTTCGCGCGCCTTGCGCCCTATGCGCCGTTCGGCCTGCGGCTCGTGATGGGCAACCTCTGGCTGTTCCGGCCGCTGATGAAGATCGTGCTGCCGCGCGTATCGGCGCAGGCAGGCGCGATGCTGCACACGACGATTGCCTTTACGATGCAGTCCGGTGCCGATGCGTATAACGTCCTGCCGCAGGAGGCAACGCTGGGTGCGAACATGCGCTTCATCCCGCATCAGGGTGAGCAGGAGAGCCTTGCCATCATCCGCCGCCTTGCCGAAAAGCACGGTCTGGAGATGGAGGTCATCCACGCCAATGACTACTCCGAGACCGTGGACATCCACGGCGAAGCCTTCCGTCAGGTGGAGCAGGTCATCGGCGAGACGTTCCCGGGGCTGCCCGTGAGTCCCTATGTCATGACCGGCGCGACCGATGCGCAGTTCTATCAGGAGATCTGCAGCAACTGCCTGCGCTTTGCGCCTGTGGTCTTCGGTCCTGAGCAGATGAAGGGCATGCACGGCATCAACGAGAACATCGAATATAACTGCCTGCCCGGCGCGGTCGATTTCTACAAGAACCTGATCCGCGCGCAGGAGCGATAAAACCGAACACAAAAAGCAAACCGCCCCGGTGAAAACCGGGGCGGTTTGCTCAGCTTGTCATAGAACCTCGTAGAGTTTGCGCCCGCAGGCGCAAAGAAGGTCCGATCATTTTCTTCGGCGACATGTGCGGCGAAGAAAATACTTCTCGGCCTGCAAACGTGCGCGCCGTCCGCCTCCGGCGGACAGCGCGTGCGCTGCAGTCAGGCCGCAAATCCCTTTGTCAAAAA
>ENA-UESE01002197-UESE01002197.1-human-gut-metagenome-genome-assembly--contig:-NODE-2197-length-12099-cov-3.452836_pt1 | contig 12099 bp, 9 predicted proteins | sample MGYA00242995_ERZ507996 | MGnify/ENA primary metagenome ERZ507996 (study PRJEB26167, sample SAMN06115489) | human gut metagenome | host: Homo sapiens | place: China:Sichuan | collected 2015-04-15... | reverse complement strand
AGGTGCTTCAGCATATTATTGAGGTAGAAAAGCCGGACAGTCTACTTCCGAACATGGGTGGACAGGCTGGTCTGAATCTTGGTATGGAACTCGCAGAATCCGGTTTTCTGGACAGTCATAATGTAAAGCTTCTCGGAACAACAGCAGAGACGATCCGTAACGCAGAGGGACGTCAGGAGTTTAAGGATCTGATGGAGCGTATCGGTGAGCCATGTGCGCCTTCCGAACTTGTAGAGAATATTGAAGATGGTGTGACATTTGCGGATAAGATCGGTTATCCGGTTGTGCTCAGACCAGCATATACACTTGGTGGTTCCGGCGGTGGAATCGCGCATAACCAGGAGGAGCTTGAGGAAATCCTTTCCAACGGACTTCGTCTTTCACGTGTCGGTCAGGTTCTGGTTGAGAGATGTATCGCCGGCTGGAAGGAGATTGAGTATGAGGTAATGCGTGACAGTAATGGCAACTGCATTACCGTATGTAACATGGAAAACCTTGATCCGGTTGGCGTACATACCGGAGACAGTATCGTTGTGGCTCCTTCACAGACACTGTCTGACAAGGAGTATCAGATGCTTCGTACCTCCGCACTCAAGATCATCAGCGAGCTTGGTGTGACAGGTGGATGTAACGTACAGTTTGCGCTTCATCCGACATCCTTTGAATATTGTGTCATAGAGGTAAACCCTCGTGTAAGCCGTTCCTCCGCACTGGCATCAAAGGCAACCGGTTATCCGATCGCCAAGGTGGCAGCGAAGATCGCGCTTGGCTATACTCTGGATGAGATCCCGAATGCCGTTACCGGAAAGACTTACGCAAGCTTTGAGCCGGCATTGGACTACTGTGTTGTAAAGATTCCGAGACTTCCGTTTGATAAGTTTATCAATGCGAAGCGTACACTGACCACACAGATGAAAGCAACCGGTGAGGTTATGAGTATCTGTACAAACTTCGAGGGTGGTCTGATGAAAGCAATCCGTTCTCTGGCACAGCATGTAGACTGTCTGGAGACCGGTGATTATGATGGCATGTCCGATGAGGATGTACTTGAGAAGCTGGATATCGTGGATGACCGCCGTATCTATCTGATTGCTGAGATTCTCCGTCGTGGTCTCGCATCCTACGACAAGATCCATGAGATTACAAAGATTGACAAGTGGTTCATTGATAAGCTTGCGATCCTTGTTGAGATGGAGAAGAAGCTCAAGGCATGTGGCGGCAATATCGACAAGGAACTCATGAAGGAAGCGAAGAGAATGGAGTTCCCGGACAACGTGATCGCACGCTGGACCGGAAAGACCGAGGAAGAGGTCAAGCAGCTCCGTTATGAGTATGGCATTACCGCAGCATTTAAGATGGTTGATACCTGTGCGGCCGAGTTTGCATCTGAGACACCGTATTATTATGGCTGCTTTGATGGAAGCAACGAGGTTGAGGAGACAAGAGACCACAAGAAGATCATGGTACTTGGTTCCGGCCCGATCCGTATCGGTCAGGGTATCGAGTTCGATTACTGTTCTGTTCACAGCGTATGGGCGCTGAAGCAGGAGGGCTATGAGACCATTATTGTAAATAACAACCCAGAGACTGTCAGCACCGACTTTGATATTGCAGATAAACAGTATTTCGAGCCGCTGACACCGGAGGATGTAGAAAATATTGTTCGTCTGGAGAAGCCGGACGGAGCCGTTGTACAGTTTGGTGGACAGACTGCCATCAATCTGACAGAATCCCTGATCAAGATGGGTGTTAAGATCCTTGGAACAAGCGCAGAGAATGTAGATGCTGCAGAGGATCGCGAGCTGTTCGACGAGATCCTGGAGCAGTGCTGTATTCCGAGAGCAAAGGGTGATACGGTATTTACGACAGAGGAAGCGTTAAAGGTTGCCAATGAGCTTGGTTATCCGGTGCTGATCCGTCCGTCCTATGTGCTTGGAGGACAGGGTATGCAGATCGCAGTACGCGATCAGGATATCGTAGAGTTTATGGCGGTTATCAACCGTTATCATCAGGAGCATCCGATCCTGATCGATAAGTACCTGATGGGTAAGGAAATTGAGGTCGATGCGGTATGCGATGGCGAGGACATTTTGATCCCGGGTATCATGGAGCATATCGAGAGAGCCGGTATCCATTCCGGAGACAGTATCTCCGTATATCCGGCACAGACAATCTCAGAGAAGATCAAGCGAGTTCTGGTTGATTACACCGGCAAGCTGGCACGTTCCCTGCATGTAATCGGACTGATCAATATTCAGTTTATCGTATATCAGGATGAGGTTTATGTGATCGAGGTAAATCCTCGTTCCAGCCGAACCGTACCATATATCAGCAAGGTTACCGGTATTCCGATCGTTGATCTGGCATCCCGCGTAATCCTTGGAGCAAAGATCCGTGATCTTGGCTTTGAGCCTGGTCTTGCACCGGATGCAGGCTATCTTGCAATCAAGATGCCGGTATTCTCCTTTGAGAAGCTTCGTGGAGCTGAGATTTCCCTCGGACCGGAAATGAAGTCTACCGGTGAGTGCCTTGGTATCGCCAAGACATTTGATGAGGCTCTGTATAAGGCATTCCTCGGAGCTGGAGTGAACCTTCCAAAGCATAAGAAGATGATCATTTCCGTTAAGGATTCGGATAAGTTGGAAGCTGTTGGAGTGGCAAAGCGTTTTAAGAAGCTTGGTTATGAGATCTTCGCAACGAGAAATACGGCACGTGTACTGAATGAGAACGGTGTGCTTGCCATTCCGGTAAACCGTATCAATGAGGAAGCACCGACACTGATGGATCTGCTTCTGGAGCATCAGATCGATCTCGTTATCGATACACCGACACACGGCGACAAGATGAAGGATGGTTTCCTGATCCGCCGTACTGCGATCGAGACAGGTGTAAACGTTCTTACTTCACTTGATACTGCCAATGCACTGCTGACCAGTCTTGAAAACTCAAATAAGACACATCTTTCTATCGTGGATGTGGCAACAATCTCCAAGAGTGGTTCCTACGCAAAGTAAGATATAAAGAAAAAGAGTAATATTATGATGCCGGCAGACAGATCAGCAATATGTACCTATATATGAATGGTTGTCTGGTTGTCGGATTGCAAAATTGCATCGCAATGGAGCAATCCGTGGCATCTGTTAGATGTGTGTATATAAAAACAGAATCCATACCGATCTACACCGGTATGGATTCTGTTTTTTGGTATAGGAAAATGTCGAATGTATAAAAAACCAGCCCCATACGGATTTGTTCCGATATGAGGGCTGGTTTTTATGATTATATGATGAAAAAATGATTGTCTTAATCTGCCGTGATCACAGTTCCGGTCTTGCCGGTTACGCCGTCCAAAGCAGTGTTCAGGTCAGTGATAACAGACTTGTGGGCAGGAGAGGAGGATGCGAAGGAAACAGCAGCCTCGATCTTTGGAAGCATTGCTCCTGTAGTGAACTGTCCTTCATCGATATATCTGGTTGCCTCCTCAACAGAGAGATGATCTAACGGTGTTGCCTGTGGCGTGTCAAAGTTCAGCATAACCTTCTCGACACCGGTAAGCAGGAGAAGCATATCTGCCTGAACACCCTCGGCGAGACATGCACTGGTAAGATCCTTCTCGATAACAGCGCTGGCTCCCTTTAAGCGGGTTCCCTGCTGCAGAACAGGAATTCCGCCACCACCGCAGGCAATGACAATCTGATCTGCGTCGAGAAGTGCCTTGATCGCATCTAATTCATAGATTTCCATTGGACGTGGGGCGCCGATGATACGGCGGTAACCCTTATCGCCGTCCTTGATGACATGGTTGTTTTTCTTTTCCTCAGCTTTGGCTTCCTCCTCCGTCATATAACGACCGATGACCTTGGATGGCTGGCTGAAGGCTGCGTCAAACGGATCAACACGAACCTGTGTGATCAGTGTGGTGACCGGCTTGTAGATACCGCGGTTTAACAGCTCGGTGCGGATCTCATTCTGAAGATCATAGCCAATGTAGCCCTGGCTCATTGCGCTGCAGATGGACATTGGTGCTACTGTATTGTCCGGCTCGAGAAGAGAATACTCGGTCATTGCTGCGTGGATCATGCCGACCTGTGGTCCGTTACTGTGCGTGATCACAACCTGATACTTTGCCTCAACGAGATCGGCAATTGCTGCAGCGGCTTTCTTTACGGCAGCCTTCTGCTCCGGAAAGGTGCTGCCAAGGGCGTTATGACCAAGAGCAACCACGATTTTTTTATTGTTCATAATGGGTACCTCCATATGTATTATGTAGTGATAGACAGATATATTTACGAACAAAAAACATCTGCATTGATAACTTTAAGTATATCATAAACGGAATGATAACACAAGAAAAGAGACGATTGCCATACGGTCAACCGCCCCTTCTCTGATTCATTTATAAATTGGGAATATTATAATATGAAAGCATAATTATTCTCTACGGTTCAAAGGTATGTATTATACCTCGAACAGCAGATCGCCGTAGGTTGGTACCGGCCAGTACGTCTTATCGACGATCATCTCCAGCTCATCGATCGGAGCACGGAGTGTCTCCATATCAGCAAATACAACCTCGCGGAAGAACAGAGCCTGTTCCTTGCCCTCTTCCTTAGTATCTGCCTCATCAACTGCCTTTTCAAGGGTAGCCAGTGCCTTCTGTGCAGAAGCAAGGAGAGTAGATGTTTTCTTTAACAGCTCAGTCTGTACAGATACATCAGCATCCGGACATGCAGTCTGAACCTTTGTGATAGAATCTGCAAGGCTTGTTGTATATTTGATAACAGATGGAATGAACTGTTTGCCAGCCATATCAATCATTGTCTTAGCCTCAATGTTGATCGTCTTTGAGTAGTTCTCATAGTTAATCTCTACACGAGACTCAAGCTCTGCCTTTGTCATGACATTCTGTCTCTCAAAAAGATTTACGCTCTTGTCTGTTGCAAGATAAGGAATTGCCTCAACCATGGACTTGATGTTTGGAAGACCGCGTCTCTCAGCTTCCTCAACCCACTCATTAGAATATCCGTCTCCGTTGAAGATGATACGCTGATGCTCGGTAACGGTTTTCTTGATCAGAGCGTCAACAGCAGAGTCGAAATCGTCTGCCTGATCAAGCTCATCTGCAAAATCCTGAAGGACATCGGCAACCATAGTATTTAATGTAAAGTTTGGTCCGGAGATGGACATGGAAGAACCAAGCATACGGAACTCGAACTTATTACCGGTGAATGCGAATGGAGATGTACGGTTTCTGTCAGTAGCATCCTTTTTCAGTACCGGAAGAACATGAACACCGGTATCAAGCTTCTCCCCCTGGATAGAGGAAGAAACATCACCTCGGATGATCTGCTCAATGATATCCTCAAGCTGCTCGCCAAGGAAGATAGAAATGATAGCAGGCGGTGCCTCGTTTGCTCCGAGTCTGTGGTCGTTTCCGGGGCTGGAAGCAGACAGACGAAGAAGCTCTGCGTTGTCATCAACAGCCTTGATCACAGCGGCAAGTGTCAGAAGGAACAGCTTGTTCTCATGTGGTTTCTTGCCCGGATCCAGAAGGTTGATTCCGGTATCGGTTACGATAGACCAGTTGTCATGCTTACCGGAACCGTTTACACCTGCAAATGGCTTCTCATGAAGCAGACACTCAAGATTATGTCTCTTAGCTACCTTTTTCATCAGCTCCATAACAAGCTGGTTATGATCGGTAGAGATATTAGCAGTTGTAAAGATTGGAGCCATCTCATGCTGAGCCGGAGCAAACTCGTTATGATGTGTATTGGAAAGGATTCCAAGCTTCCAGAGCTGCATGTTGAGATCCTTCATGAATGCAGAGATGAGCTCCTTAATGGTACCGAAGTAGTGATCATCAAGCTCCTGACCCTTTGGAGCCGGTGCACCGAAAAGAGTACGACCGGTGAAGATCAGATCCTTACGCTGTAAATATTTATCTCTGTCAACCAGGAAATATTCCTGCTCAGGTCCTACGGAGCAGGATACCTTCTTGACATCATCATATCCGAAAAGCTTTACGATGCGGACAGCCTGTTTGCTGAGCGCTTCCATGGAACGAAGGAGAGGAGTTTTCTTATCAAGTGCCTCACCTGTATATGAACAAAATGCGGTAGGGATGCAGAGTGTAACGCCGGCAGCATCCTCACGCAGGAATGCAGGTGATGTACAATCCCATGCTGTATATCCTCTTGCCTCAAAGGTCGCACGAAGACCACCTGAAGGGAAAGAAGAAGCGTCCGGTTCACCCTTGATCAGCTCCTTGCCGGAAAATTCAAGAACCGGTTTGCTGTCAGATGCAGGACTTAAGAATGAATCATGCTTCTCTGCTGTAATACCGGTCATTGGCTGAAACCAGTGTGTATAATGAGTAGCGCCGTGCTCTAAAGCCCACTCTTTCATGGCATGAGCGACGACGTTTGCGATATCCTGATTGAGATCCTCGCCATTCTCCAATGTTTTCTTCCATGATTTGTAGACGTCCTTAGGCAACTTTTCCTTCATTACCTCATCGTTGAACACGTCTTTACCAAAAACCTGCTCAATTACGTTTTGTTCCATAATTCCTACCATCCTTTCATCATCAACTGACTTTTTATTTTATGAGGCGGTCGGATAATGTGTCAAACCCTGTTGTCGATGACCGTCTCATGGATGCTGGATAAACTGTTTATGTCAGTCTGATTAGTAAAAAAGGGCGCACTCATTACAAGTAATGAGAACACCCTTGTTCCGTTCGTTATCCAACTGCAGATTACTATATCACAAAATAAATCATTTGAAAAGCCCTTTTTTTGATTTTTTTAAATTCTTTGATCCCAAATTCCTTGTTGACAAAACATTTTAATAGGTATACTCTAAAAAACGCTGTCTGTAAAAAGCAGTTATATCACAAGTACATAGCGAATATTCGCAGAGAGAAAGAGGTGTTTTTCGATTGAAGTATCTGAAGCAGTTTTCAATCATTCTTTTCATTTCATTATTAGGAGAAATATTACATAGTATTGTTCCACTTCCGATGCCGGCAAGCATTTATGGTCTGGCAATACTGTTTACGGCATTATCGACAGGGATCATACCATTGGAAGAGGTTCGTGAGACCGGTCGTTTTCTGATCGAGGTAATGCCGCTTATGTTTATTCCGGCGGCAGTCGGACTGCTCGGAGCATATCATACATTAATGCCGGTGCTGGTGCCATATGCAGTGATCACGCTTGTGAGTACACTGCTTGTGATGCTGGTAGCAGGCAGGGTAACGCAGGCGATGAAAGGAGAGGAGCAGACCAATGAGTGAGTTTATGCAGAATTCGGTATTCTGGGGTGTAGCGTTGAGCTTTGTGGCATATGGAATTGGAATGCTGCTGCAGAGAAAATTTCATCGGGCAATTTTTAATCCATTATTAATCTCTGTTATTTTGATTATGGTCTTTCTTGGTGTTTCAGGGACAGATTACAGAGAGTATCAGGAGGGGGCGAATGTGATCAGCTATTTTCTGACACCGGCAACGGTCTGCCTTGCGATTCCTCTTTATGAGCAGATTGAGCTTTTGAAAAAGAACTTCCGTGCGATCATGGTGGGGATACTTTCGGGGGTATTGACAAGTCTTTGCAGTGTGCTTGCCATGTCTGTTTTCTTTGGACTGAATCACAAGGAGTATGCGACGCTCCTGCCAAAATCGATCACAACAGCGATCGGGATGGGCGTTTCGGAGGAGCTTGGCGGTTATGTGACACTTACTGTGGCAATCATAATTATTACCGGTATTCTTGGAAGTGTTCTGGCGGAGACGGCGTGCAGGATCTTTAAGATCACGGAGCCGGTTGCAAGAGGTGTTGCGATCGGAACGGCATCGCATGCGATCGGTACCTCCAAGGCAATGGAAATGGGAGAGACGGAAGGGGCGATTTCCGGCTTGTCGATTGCGGTTGCAGGTCTTTTGACGGTTGTGGGAGCGTCCGTATTTTCCTGCTTTCTATAAAGAAAGGATGTACCGCCTCGCTATTGCTTTTTGAGGGCGAATCGTTTATCATAAAAAAGAGTGTGTGTAACCGATATACATCGAACGTCAGCAAAAGTGTAGAAATGAGGAGTGCTTATGGAGAAGAAGCAGAAAAAAAATATAGATATATCTGTACAGGAGTCGGAGGAAATCTTTCATCCGGATTATGTGGCATCACAACAAAAGAAAAAGAAACGTTTCCGGGGAATGCTTGGTCACTGGTTTGGTCTGTTTCTTGTTATTATCATATCAATCGTTATATTTTACTGCCTTTCTAATATGGTGCATATTCTGAAAGCAGTGCGGACGCTGGTGAAGCTTCTGATGCCGGTCATATATGGTCTGGTGATCGCATACCTGCTGAATCCGCTGATGGTATTTTACGGCAATGTATTTTACCGCCTGTTTGGAAGAAAGATTCCGGAGGACGAGGAGCGGCATGTGGAACGTTATCAGAAGTTTTCCAAGGTGATCAGCCTGATCCTGGCGATGATCACAGGTCTGCTGATCATTACCGTGCTGCTCTGGATGCTGATCCCGCAGGTGTTTAACAGTGTCATTGCACTTGCCAATACGCTGCCGGATCAGGCACAGGATTATTATCATAAGGTCAGCAAGTGGGTTATGGACAATCCTTATATGGCTAATCAGTTTCAGGATGCGCTGCTTCATCTGACTGACAGTCTGGATGAGTGGACACAGAAGGATCTGCTTCCGTGGCTGCAGACCGGGCTCCTGCCGAATGTCAATTCGCTTGCGTCTATGTTTGCAAGTGGTGTGTTCAGTGTGCTGGGCGTATTATATAATCTGCTGATCGGCTGTATTGTTGCCGTGTATCTGCTTCTTGGCAAGGAGAAGTTTTTGGCACAGGCAAAGAAAATGATCTATGCGGTCTTTGGAAAGAAGCAGGCAGATGTGATCTTGCATTACAGTCGCATGACAAATGATACATTTAGCGGCTTCATTGTTGGTAAGATCGTGGACTCAGCGATTATCGGAGTGATCTGTTTTATTGTAATGTGGATCCTGAGGCTGCCGTATCCGCTGCTGATCAGCGTGATCGTTGGTGTGACGAATGTGATCCCTGTATTCGGTCCGTATATTGGAGCGGTGCCGAGTGCATTACTGATCTTGTTGGTCAGCCCGATGCAGTGTTTATATTTTGTGGTTTTTATCATTATTCTGCAGCAGCTGGACGGAAACGTAATAGGACCTGCTATTCTTGGTGAATCGACCGGTCTGACCGCATTCTGGGTACTTTTTGCAATCCTGCTGTTCGGCGGAATGTGGGGCATTGTCGGCATGATCGTCGGAGTGCCGTTGTTTGCGATGATCTATCGTCTGCTGAAGGACTATCTGGAGCTTCGGCTGTATCATAAGAGACTTAGTACGGAGACAGAGATGTATAAGGATCTGAAGAGTATTCAGTCCGATGTCCAGGGAGATAAGCATTATATCCTGTATACAAAGAAGGAAAAGAGAAATGCAAATCTGCGTAGAGATGCAGAGGATAAAATAACGCTGATGCAGCTGTTAGACCAGAAGCCGATGGATGTTTCGGATGCGGAGGGAGAACAGCCGAAGCTGAAGAATGCAGCAGGGCAGGATAGTCAAAATGCATCGGAGAAGACAGTGGACGATTTGGCAGAAGGCGGCAGAGACGAGTATGGGAAGGTCGTGGAAGCCGGGGAAAACATGCCGGGGCGGACTGTGGAAGCTGCAGATGTATTAGTGACAGACAAGCAGGAACACAAATAAAGCAACGGTTAATGATAGAAAATGATGCCGGCCGGGTGTGCAGGACCGGAATCAAAAGGGGAGCTGTACACAGAAATGGGGAAAATATGATTAAAAGTATGACAGGCTTTGGAAGAAGCGAAGTGATCACCGAGGAATATAAGATGACAGTGGAGATGAAGGCGGTCAATCACAGATACTGCGATATCGGGATCAAGCTTCCTAAGAAGTTTAATGCATTTGAGAATGCAGTGCGTTCCACCGTGAAGGAATATGCTTCCAGAGGTAAGATTGATATTTATATTTCTTATGAGGATTATGCCGGAAAGCGGACAAAGGTGGATTACCACGATACCGTTGCAAGAGGCTATATGGATGCGATCGAGAAGGCGACTGCCACCTTTGGTATTGAAAAGGGAATCTCTGCGGCAGCACTGATCCGTATGCCGGATGTGATCGCTCTGGATGAGATGGAAGACGATGAAGAGACGTTGTTTCCGGTGCTGGAGCAGACGTTAAGAGAGGCTGCCACATATTTTGCAGAATCCCGAGAGAAGGAAGGGGAGCATCTGTTCCGTGATCTGAATGAGAAGTTAGATGGTATTGAGCAGATGGTATGTGATGTGGAGAAGCGTTCTCCGGAGATGCTTGCTGAGTACAGACAGAAGATCACAGATAAGGTAGAGGAGCTGCTTGGTGATAAGAATATTGATGAGCGTGTGCTTGCGACAGAGCTTACGATCTATGCAGATAAGGTCTGTGTGGATGAAGAGACAGTCCGGCTTCACAGCCATATCAAGAATATGAGAGATACATTGCTGCTGGGAGAGAACATCGGACGCAAGCTCGACTTTATCGCACAGGAGATGAATCGAGAATCTAATACCATTCTTTCAAAAGCAAATGACAGGACACTTTCCAATATTGCCATTGATCTGAAGACGGAGATCGAGAAGGTTAGAGAGCAGATTCAGAACATTGAATAATGGCAGAGCCGGGAGGAAATAAAATGCTGGTAAATGTCGGTTATGGGAATGTGGTTAATATGAATAAGGTCATCAGCATTGTGCGTGCCGATGCGGCACCGATCAAGCGGATGATTCAAAATGCCAAGGATGCAGGGCTGGCGGTGGATGCCACCTGTGGCAGAAAAACAAAATGCATTCTGGTCATGGACAGTGGACATCTTGTTTTGTCGGCACTTCTGCCTGAAACGATTGAGAGCAGAGTGAAAACGCCGATGGATTATGAGAAGCATAATGAGGAAATGGAGGAATAAAAATGTCAGACAGAGGAGTTCTTACAGTGATTTCAGGATTTTCGGGAGCCGGGAAAGGAACCGTTGTTAAACAGCTCCTTCAAGAATACGATTATGGTCTGTCGATCTCAGCGACAACCCGATCACCGCGGGAGGGGGAGCAGGATGGTAGAGAATATTTCTTCAAAACAAAAGAAGAGTTTGAGAAAATGATCAGAGAGCATCAGCTCATTGAGTATGCGCAGTATGTCGGAAATTATTACGGAACACCAAAGGAATATGTGGTGCAGCAGTTGGAGCAGGGCAAAGACGTTATTCTTGAAATTGAAATGCAGGGAGCGCTTCGTGTCCGCGAGATCCTTCCGGAGGTAAATCTGATCTTTCTGACACCGCCAACGGTGGATGAACTGGAACGGCGGCTGGTCAGCAGAGGAACAGAGACGGCAGAGGTGATCCGTGAGCGCATGGCGAGAGCCAAAGAAGAGAGTGCTTATATGAAAGAATACGACTATGTTGTCATTAACGATGATCTTGATGAATGCGTGGAGAATGTCCATCAGCTGATCCGCTCTCTTCATTATAAGAGAGAACAGCAGGAGGGCTTCATTCAGAAAATAAAACAGGAGTTTGAAAAAAGATAGTTGATAAATTTATCTTTTTGCGATATTCTAATAGCTAGTGCAATATTTTCAAATTAATCAGATTACAATTGAAAGGGGTATATTTATGTTACATCCATCTTATACAGATTTAATGAAATTAGTAAACAGTGAGGTAGAGACTGGTGAGGCTCCGGTAGTCAACAGCCGTTATTCTATCGTTCTGGCAACCTCCAAGAGAGCACGTCAGCTGATCGATGGAGTTCAGCCACTCGTAAAATCCAAATGTCCAAAACCGCTGTCTATAGCAATTGAGGAGTTAAGCAATTCCAAAATCCATATTCTCAGCGAGGAAGAGGCTGCTGAGCTTGAGGCAAAGAAAGCTAAAGAGGCACAGGAGAGAGCAGAGGAAGCAGAGTCATTCCTTTCTTTTTCTGAGGAAGACTAATCAAATTGTCAGGATAGGAGCTTGTTGATGATGGAACAAAACCAGGATCAG
>ENA-UESE01002194-UESE01002194.1-human-gut-metagenome-genome-assembly--contig:-NODE-2194-length-12124-cov-2.914086_pt1 | contig 12124 bp, 11 predicted proteins | sample MGYA00242995_ERZ507996 | MGnify/ENA primary metagenome ERZ507996 (study PRJEB26167, sample SAMN06115489) | human gut metagenome | host: Homo sapiens | place: China:Sichuan | collected 2015-04-15... | reverse complement strand
TTATTCAATATACAGATATATTGTTTTAGGTCTGTTTCTTATTATTAACATATGGCTGTTTCTGCTAAGCATTTTCAGTACGAGCAGACTGACAGCTGATGCAAGTGAACGCACTTATTACACAGGAGACCATGTATGGCTTCATATAATCATACTTGTAGTTCTTATTGCTGCAGTCTTTTATCTTGTAAGAAATAACATTTTCACCAGAATTAACAGTTATCTTTCCAATAACGAGAAAACATTTATACGAATCCGCAATATATGTCTTATTATAATTGGTATAAGCGGTGCTGCCTGGGTTCTGCTTACGCAGAGTAATGCAGGCGCTGACCAGTATTATGTACTTGATGCTGCAAGAGGACTTAGAAACGGTGATTATTCGGCATTCCGGTACAATGGCTATATATCAAAATACACTAACCAGATTGGGCTTCTGTTCATTGAATACATTATAGGTTTCATAGTTGGTGACTATAATTACTTATTCTGGCAGCTTCTTAATGTTGTGATGATTGTATTCACTTACAAGATGTTTTCTGACATACTTGAGATTTTAAAGCTTCCGCGGATCGCAAGCCTGTCCACTATTATACTGGGAATTCTGTTTTTCCCATGGACTCTCTACAGCGTATTCATATATGGCAATGTTGCAGGATTATTCTTTGCCACCTCCGCTTTCAAATACACAATGCTTTTTATTGACAGCCTTAAAGAGTTTAACAGCTTTAAGATTTCATATATTGTTATAAGTGCTTTTTCCATGATGTTAAGCGTTATGGTTAAGAATAATTATCTTATATTCATGATTGCGCTCATAATCTATACGGTTGCAGAAGCACTAAGACACAGAAATATACAGATTATTCTTGTTACATGTGCCGTAATTGCAGGATTTGCAATTCAGGCCATTGTTCCAAAGCTTGTTATCGAAAAGATTTCCGGCTGCAATCTTGGAAGCGGTGCTTCAAGCTGGACATGGATTGCAATGGGACTTCACCCATCTGATGGCAATGTTTATGCAGACGGCTGGTACAGCGGGCGTATTGCTGCATTTTACGAGAATAACGATTACGATACTAAGAAAGAAGCTGAGGTTTCTAAAGCAGAGATTAAAGGTTATATTGACACATATAAAAACGACCACAAAGCATTTACATCATTTCTTTCGAAGAAAGTTGCCTCTCAGTGGAATAACCCTGAATTCCAGTGTTTCTGGATAACCAATGTCCGCAGCAGTGATATTGAGAAAAGCCCTGTTATCTCGGATATTCTTTCACTAAAGGGAAGTTCAACATTTATCGCATTTCTTAATATGATGCAGAGTATTATTTTATTTGGAAGTATGCTTTATGCTGTGAATACACTTATTGAAGGTACTTTCGCAGGTGCTGCTGTGCTTCCGCTTACTTTTATAGGCGGTTTCATATTCCACCTGTTCTGGGAAGGCAAATGCCAGTACACGCTTCCTTATTTCATGCTGTTACTGCCTCTTAGTATTATTGGTTTTTACAGCATGGCAAAGAAACTGTCCTCAGTCTCAAAGAAGTATTTATACAAATGTGGTGTATTCGCTGTAATTCTTTTATTCATAGCAATTATATTCAACCGTTTTATTATTCTTAATCAGGATAATAAGAGTTACAGGCAATACAGGGAATACACTATTGAACAGCAAAAACTTTAACGGGAGGTTTTTATGAACAGACCTGATTGTTTATATATTGTAATTCCATGCTACAATGAGGAACAGGTTCTGCCTGTTACTTCAGGCATGTTTCTTGATGAACTTAACCATCTTATCAAAGCCGGCAAAATCAATTCTGACAGCAGAATAATGTTTGTCAATGATGGAAGTTCTGACAGTACATGGGATATAATTACGGATTTATCAAAGAAGGATAAGCATTTCATCGGAATAAGCCAGAGCCGCAACCGCGGACACCAGAGCAGTGTACTTGCCGGTCTTATTGAGGCTTCCCAGTATGCCGATATGACTATATCTATAGATTGCGACGGACAGGATGATATTCATGCAATGGAAGATATGGTTGACGCTTACCACGATGGCTGTGATATCGTCTATGGTGTAAGAAATGACCGTTCAACAGATACATTTTTTAAAAGAAACACAGCCAAGGGCTTCTATAAAATCATGGAAAAGCTTGGCGCAGAAACTGTATATAACCATGCCGATTATAGGCTTTTATCAAAGCGTGTGATTAATGAACTGGCACAATTCAAAGAAACTAATCTGTACCTTCGTGGGCTTATCCCGCTTGTCGGTTTTAAAAGTACAAGCGTATATTATTCAAGAAGCGAACGACTTGCCGGAAAGTCGCACTATCCTTTCAGCAAAATGCTTAACCTTGCCCTAAACGGCATAACAAGCCTTAGTGTAAAACCACTCCGTCTTGTTATGTCACTCGGCATTATCGTTTCAATCCTCAGCTTTATTGGTGTAATCTGGGCTGTCGTTGACAACCTGCTCGGCAACACAGTAACCGGCTGGGCAAGTACTGTGTGTATCGTATGCTTCATGGGTGGAATACAGCTTATGTGCCTTGGGGTTATCGGGGAATACATCGGGAAGATATATATGGAGGTCAAGAATAGACCCAGATTTATTATCAGTGAGAGGACTTATGAGTGCAATGAAGATGACAATCAGTAATAAAAGCGCGGCATATAATCCAAGACTGATGTAGATTCATTATACATGCCTGATGAGTGATACCATAGACTTATTTCCCATAAAACATTCATATATGTGTTTCTTATAGGCAGATTATGGGTTCATCTATTAAAATAAACGTGAATTAATTATGTAACTACCTATAAAAAGTTGTTTATAAAACTTCTTATAGGTAGTTTCTTGCTTTCAGAAATACTCTTTGATGAAACCAGTGGGAATTTTGCCTATAAAAATGAGATTATGATAAGTCTTATAGGACAGAAATAAGAGGGAACATTATTTATTAGCATGGTTAGGTTGAAATATATGAGATACTACCTATAAGTGAGTATATAACATATTTCTTATAGGACACAGCCACTACGCTATCAGGACGGGTACAATCAGATTAAATACCAGCACCATCAGTATGTCTGATAGATAAATGTTTCTATAGGCTGCCAATGTTATTATTATTCTTATGGCTATTATTATCGCAGTCATTACTGCACATGGTTTTATTTTCTTTTTTGTTATGAATATCCATAGCTGCATCCTGTCTATCGGCATGTTTTTCAGCAGTTCTCTTGTTGTTATTCTTTTTCTGTTAGTGCTGTATGCTTCCTGATAAGATTTGTATTTCATGACCATATATGTCACGCCAAGAAGATAAAACATGTACCCAATCAGAACAACCTTCATGTCATTGTTCAAATCACTGAAATCTATCATTTTATTAGGTGCACATGCTAATATTCCTGATATTATGAAGAAAAATATGGCCAGAAACTTCTCTCCTACATTATCCGGAAACCATGTATTTTCTTCTTTAAAGAACTTTTCTAATTTTTCCTGCTGTTTGATATCTGTTTTGATAGTCATTTTCTCCTCTTTCCTGTGCTGTTCTCACACTGTGCATTCAATACTTTCGCTGAACTCTCCCAGTCTGCCGCCCTCCATAACTGCCACATAATCCGTATTCTTCATAATCTCTGTCATGTCATGTGTTATCATAATCACACAGCATTCCTGTGCTATAAGTTCTCTTAACATGTCAAATAATTCTATCTTAAACACTGCATCCATGCCTGCTGTTGCTTCATCAAGAAGATACAGCCTGCTGTGATGTGCTATTGCAAACGCAAGCTGGAACTTCATACGCTCACCTCTTGACATACGCCACAATGTCGTTGCAGTGCTGACATTCATCTTTTTCATACATTCATTAAACAGTTCCACATCAAAATCATCATACACAAGTCCCAGTATATCAGCATTCTGCTTTCCAGTACGGTTCTCGAAGAATACATTATCCTCTGACACCAGCCCGGTGATTTCCATTGCTTTTGCATGATTTCCAGCAAGCTCGTAACCGGACAGCTTTATGCTGCCTGTATATCTTTTTTTCTCTGTTAAAATGTAGTTAAACAATGTCGTTTTTCCTGCTCCGTTCTTTCCTGTGACCGCATATATGTAGCCGTTTTCCAGTGTCATACTGACATTCTTAAGCTTAAATCCAAAGCCTTTTCCTGTTACATCTTTAAACTCCAATGCAATATTGTCCATTTCTATTTCTCCTCATACAAAGTGCGAATCATATCCACTAAATCATCACAGGAAAGCCCTGCATTTTTTGCTTCATATATGATTTCCTGAGTTCTCTTTTCTATCATCATAAGCTGCTTTTCTTTCAGATAATCTGTGTTGTATTCACACACATAAAATCCTTTTCCAGCAACTGAGCGGATAAGCCCTTCTTTTTCAAGTTCTTCATAAGCCCTCTTGGTTGTTATCACACTTACCTGCAGGCCTGCTGCCAACGCCCTTATTGAAGGAAGTGCCTCGCCGGATTTCAGTTCCCCAGTTACTATCGCATTCTTAAGCTGCATTATTATCTGCTCGTATATTGCAAGCGTTCCCTGTGGCAGGATATTTATATTAATGCTCATAAAACCACCTCTTCATAAATTGCCGCTGACTTAAGCTTTCTTTTTACCTGCCTTGCATAACCTATGCATACTGGAAACTCTATAAGCACCATTATTGAATATAAAAAACGTTCTTCAATAATCGGCGTAAATGAACTCATTAATATATCAAACTGCCAGCAGTCAGTAATTGTACATATAATTATAAGTGCCATAACATATGATAACAATCCATCTTTTTTGCCATATGGAAGCAGCGTGCTGATTATAAATGCATTTATAGTAATATATATAAATACAGACGCACTGAATCTTACTGCCATCATCATAAATATATTGCCAATCGTCAGTATCAGCATGTGTACTGCCACTCTGAAGATATAAGAGTTTCTCACCAACTTTTCACGCTCATTGGTTGTAAGCGGGCATACATAATACATTGTTCTTAATTCGGCAGGGTGTGTGAATATTGAAAGACAGCAGATAGCAAGAGATATAAAATACCCTGAAACAATTACTAATTGAGCCCATCCGGCTGTTTTAATAATCTGTGCCACAAATATAAGCTGTACCGCTAAAAATTTAAATATTGCTGAATTTCCATGTTCATATGATGCCTTGAAATTCTCCCAATGCCATCCATATATATAATCCCTCATTAAGTATTTCATATTACACTTTCACCTCTTTTACTGTAATGATACATGAATTCTTCCAGTGTCGGAACTGTTACCGTAAGTGCACCATCATACTTTGAATATCCATGATTGACTACAAGTGCTTTAGTTCCGTATTTCCTGTCCTCTGCATGTATGATGTCTTCCTGCTTAAGAAGTTTCACTTTATAGGTTTCTCCTGATATTATCCTGTACTTATCCCTGAAGCTTTCTATATCTCCTGAATATACAAGTTCTCCCTTATCAAGATATATAAGATAATCTGCAATCCTGTCTAATTCATCCAGTATATGTGATGCAATAATCACACTTTTCTTACCGCTTTCCATAAACTGCATAATCACATTTAGGAAATCCTGTTTAAAATCAGGATCAAAATTAGCTGTCGGTTCTTCTGGCAAGTCCTTCTTCTCACAGTCTTCTGTCTCTGTAGATGCTTCGTCATTCTCCACATTTTCTTCTGTTTTTATGTCTTCTACTTCTTTATCTGAATCACACATATCTGCTTCCTGTTATTCCTCTGCACCTCTGACAATAGCTGCTTTCTTAATAACTTCTCCTTCTCCTGGCACATTAAAAGCATACTCTGCTACATAGGTGTACTTATCAAAGTCGTACTTTTCTTCTATTGCCTGCTGCTCTGTCAGTACATCTTCTTCCTCTGTTTCTATATTAACCCTCTTTATTACAACTCCGGTTAATTCAGCTTCCTGTCCAAGATTATTCTTACAACTGACTCCTGTCCTGAAATTATAATCCTTTGACATAGTGTTATTCTTTACAACGATATCATTTCCTGTAAATTCCTCTGTTATAACCTCAATCTCAAGCTTTGCTGTGTTCTTTATCCAGCCAGACTTAGGGTCTTTAAAACGGTACTCTACTGTGTATTTCCCGGCCGTTGATATTGCTTCCTCCTCGCTGTATTCATTGCCTGATTCATCATATATTGAATACTCGATATCCATATCATATCCGATAGTATTAATTCCCTTAACTCCGTCAAGCAGGTTAAGTTCCTCTGTCAGTCTTCCGATTCCATCGCCGTATGTGCGCTTAATCTCCTTGTTAGTAACCGTAAGCACAGCGTCCTTAGTATCAACATGGTAGTTAGCATAGCCAAAAAATGCTATATCTACATCTACCTGTCCACTGATACCATCAACATAACATCTTGAACTATACTGCCACATATCATAATGATATCTGAAATTTGGAAGATCATCTCCATAAGTCCATCTTACTGAATCATAATAAAACTTACCAAAATATGCCGCCATCCAAACTTTATACTTACTTGCAATCTTTTCCCCATCAAAATTGTTATACCATCTGTTTCTGTTAGAATAAACCATAGGCTGATATCCATAGCTGGATATAACATTACAAAACGTCTCACAGGCTTCTGTTACTGAATCATAATCACCATCCAGTTCCCAGTCAAATGCAACCGGATATGTTATCTGGTAATCCCTTATAAGACTTATACAGTAACTTGCTTCATCGTATGCTTCTCTTGCATTAGAAGCACCTGAATAGAAATACACACCTACCTGTATACCGTTAGCAAGTGCTCCTTGTATATTCTGCTGAAATTTCCTGTCTTCATATAAACCATCATCTCCGCCACCGCATTTTATCATTGCAAATGTGATGCCATCAGCAGCAACTGCTGACCAGTCTATATCTCCCTGCCATCTTGAAACATCTACACCATATGTCAACTGGCTGATTTCATATACATCATTCGAGCTTGGCTGATCTGGTTCAGGCTCCTCAACCTCAGTCTCCTCTCTTGATGGTTCTGACGAATTATCTTCTACTATCTCAAGGTCCTCAACATCTTTAACCGGAATCGGTGCACTGCTGTTCTCTGCTGCCTTATCAATTATCTCATATAATTCTTTACTGCTTGTATTCTCATCTGCAACAGCCTCTTTAACAAGTTCTGCTATCTCTTCCTGTGTTGCAGTCTCTATCTCTGTCTCTGATTCTGTTTGTGTTTCGGTAAGAATCTCACTCAGCTTATCAAGATTACTGTCTGTCTCAGTCTCTACTTCTGTCTCCTGTGCCTGTACCTGCATTTTGCTACTATGATGATGAACATACTCTACTGTTGTTACAGTTGCTGCACTTCCTGCAACCACGACTGAGCCTGCAATAATACACGCCTTTGCATGTGCCACAAATACAGACTTACATATTCCTGATAATTTTCCTGCTATGGTATTTAATAATTCTTTCATCCTACATGCATCTCCTGATTAGTCATAATAATGTTTGAAGTAAACTCTCCCGAATATTGCCCATGTATCGCAGAATGCCTGCCATATATCCTTCATCCCTATACGCTTTACACCGGAATCTCTGACATATACAACCTCCACAGGCATCTGTGCTATCGAAAAACCCCTTCTGTGAATCGCCACTAAAAGTTCTATATCATAAGCAAACCCTGATGTTCTTATAAGATGTGCAACCGGTTTGATTGCCTCAACCCTGAATACCTTAAGCCCGGTCTGCGTATCCTTAACATTAAGATGGAACAAGACTAGAAGCATTATATAATAGCCCATGCTTATCACTTTCCTCTTAAACGGATAATCAAGCTTGGAATCCTTAAGGAACTTACAGCCTATAACAACATCTTTATTATCATCAAGCATTTTCTTAAGATAACCTTCTAACTGTGATGGATTAAGTTCAAGGTCTGCATCAACAAATGCGACATACTTTCCTTCAACCTGCGACACTCCGGCAATTATTGCATTACCCTTGCCTCTGTTTTTTTCAGAACTTACCATACGCACACGGCTATCCTGCTTGATAGCTCTTTCTATCTCAGCTTTGGTATTATCCTTACTGCCATCATTAACCGCAATAATCTCCAATTCAGGAACAAACTTTTCAACAATTCTCAATGTTTCCATGATACTGTGATATATAAGTTTTTCCTCATTGTAAGCCGGCATAACAATAGACAGCATACCATTTAGATTTAACATTTATACTCTCCCTCTGATGTTTACACACCTTTTAATATTACAATGCTATGCCATGTTTTTCAAGTATAGACAGGAAATTAATGCAGATAATATCTTATATAAAAACTATCTTATATATTATAATGAGGTGAATTTATGAATAACTCAGAAAATCTTCCAACAGACAACAACAATAAATCTATCGTAAAAGGGAAAACCATGTATAATTGGGAAACTCACGATAATCAGGACAAAGTGATTGTCGACAGCATTAATGCAATCGAAAGAAGACGTGAGCATATGACTGACGAACAGTTAAGAAAAGCATATGCAGAATTACAGACAGGACTTGGTCCTGATATATACAGTCAGTTATGTGACCGCAAGGCAAGTGACAATTTTCAGGGGTGACTTTATTATGGGTCACCCCAACCACCTGCAATTATATATTATTTGTGGCACAGTCAAGTGCTGCTGCCACAACAGCATCCATGTCATAATATTTATACTCACCAAGACGTCCACCGAATATAACTTTGCTTTCAGCGTCAGCAAGTTCCTTATACTGTGCATATAAAGCGCCGTTCTTCTCATCATTTACAGGATAATATGGCTCATCACCCGGCTTCCACTCAGAGCTGTATTCACGGCTGATAACAGTCTTAGGAAGGTCGTCGCCATTCTCATCCTTACCGAACTCAAACCATTTGTGTTCAATAATTCTTGTCCATGGAGTTTCGGCATCAGTATAATTAACTGCTGCATTACCCTGAAAATTAGGAGTATCCAAAGTCTCTGTTTCAAACCTTACTGAACGATATTCAAGATTACCAAGCTTATAATCAAAGTATGCGTCTATCGCACCTGTATATACAACCTTTTCAGCCTGACTGTCTAATTCTTCCTTAGCATCAGCAGATGCAAGATAATCAACACCAAGTCTTACCTCAATGCTTCCGGAAAGCTCGCTATCATTAAGCATATTGGCGACCATCTTAGTATATCCGCCCTCAGGGATTCCCTGATAAAGCGCGTTAAAATAATTATTATCAAATGTAAGTCTTACAGGAAGTCTCTTGATAATAAATGATGGAAGCTCATTACATGGTCTGCCCCACTGCTTCTGTGTATATCCCTTAATAAGCTTCTCGTATATATCAGTTCCGACAAGACTTATAGCCTGCTCCTCAAGGTTCTTAGGCTCTGTGATTCCTGCTTCCTTTCTCTGCTGCTCAATTCTTTCTGCAGCCTCCTGTGGTGTCACAACGCCCCACATCTTATTGAAGGTATACATATTAAATGGCAGTGAATACAGTTCCCCCTTATAATTAGCAACAGGTGAATTAGTGAATCTGTTAAATGTAGTAAACTGTGAAAGATACTCCCACACCTTCTTATTATTGGTATGAAAAATGTGCGCACCATATACCTGCACATTAATACCTTCCATCTTCTCTGTATATACATTACCGGCAATATTATTTCTCTTATCTATTACAAGAACCTTCTTTCCTGCTCTTGCTGCCTCATGTGCAAACACTGAACCGAAAAGTCCGGCTCCTACTATTAAATAATCATACATAATCCTGTTCCTTTTCTATCTTAAATAATGGGATGATGCCGACGCACCATCCCATTAATTATACTTATTATATTACATTATTTCAACACAAAAAGTAATTAATAATCAATATCAGATATATAATCTTCTGTCCTTGTATAACCATCTAACTGTATAATAGCATCTGCCAGAACAGATTTACCGTTGTCAGGATTATACTTTTCATAATTCAATACAATACAAGGATTATCTGCATTTATATTTTTATTAAAATTCTTCTTGTCAAGGGACTCTATAAGCCCATTTAATACTTTTTGTGCTCTTTCTTCATCTTTTCTTACATACGAATCCAGGTCAATATATGTTCTGGTATCATTATATACAAGAACTGCTGAAAGACTCTCATATTCACTGGTATATTTATCCCATGTTCTGGAACTGTTATTTAAATACTGCTTTAAAATGTCGCTCATTGTCCCAAGCTCTTTTTCATTATTCCTAATGGCATATTCATTCCGTATACTAATATACTTATTATAAGATTGTGGCATATTCTTACTGATTGGAAGAACCATATCATAAGTAACGCCATTTTTTGAAAACCGTACTGACATCAAGAATGTATCAGCATCTGAAGTAACTATCTGATACCATTTCTCAAAACCAATCTGTTTAATTTCACTTGTAATTGTTTCATATATATCCTTACAGTCAGAATCCTCCATATTACCTTTTATATAATTAACAGAAATCTTGTCACTATCCGGAAGTTCCATATAAGCCTTAACAAAATTCTCATCCTTCTTTAACAGACTTGCAAGTTTATTGGCATCACTGTCTGTAAGCTGAATCCTTCTGTAATGTGTAACACCGTTCTGTCTGAAACCAACCTTATAATTAGTCACTGAACCTCTGCCGCCATTGTTTGTCTTTAAGTATTCCTGATAGTCAAGAATGATCTGTCTTGCTTCTTCTTCGGTATCAGCGAAGAATGCACGCTCAGTGTATTCTTTTTCTTTTACATCATCGAATGCCCATTCGGAGAAGTCGGAGTAGTTCTCATATCCAGGAGCCATAGCATCGATAGCATAACCCTTAAGGATTTCTACAGGATGAACTTTCTTATAAGCGGTGATGTACTCGTTCTCAGCATCAGCTTCGAAAGGAGCGGACTCGCCAAACCACTTGGCGTTCTTCTTTGCAACATAGGTTCTGCCTGCCATGTAGCCGATACCGCTCTGACGCAGTTCCTTTTTAACAGACTCAGAATCGGTTGCATAACGCTCAGCCAGTTCCGCATTCATACGAGGCTGTCCATCTGCATTCAGCTCGTAGGTATCGCCTTCGAAGCCGTAGCAGATCAGCTTTGTGCCTTCTTTGCTGTTTACATAGTCCAGCCATGTCATAGCAGCATCGATGTTGGAGCAGGTGGTAGGGAAGATAATAGCAGGAGATCCGCTTCTACCTTCGGATTCAACCTGAACCTGTGCAGAACCGTCAGAGTAGTTCAGAGGTCCAACCCATGTGTAGCGCATTTCAGGATTGCTGTCATACAGACCGCTCTGCTTGGTTGCATCGATGGTTACACCATACTGTGCGCAGGTAAACAGTGCAGTACCGTTGCCGACTTTTTCTTTTGCAGCATCATCCGTTGTTGTGAAGCACTCTTTGTCCAGCAGTCCGTCATGAACCATCTTCCATATAACCAGATTCTGGTTTACATAGTTTTCGCTTAACTTATCATAAGTTACGTTGCCGTCAGCATCCAGTGAGTAGCCGGTCAGCTTCTTCTCATTGTAGCTCTGTAAGTAGTTATCATAGGACCAGCCGTTATGGAAGGTGGTAGCAACGATACAATCGTTGCCGTTTACATCCTTAAAGCCATAGTCCTTTGCCTTCTGCATGAAGTCCAGCAGCTCTTCCGTGGTCTTGATGGAGGTTCGATACCCAGAGCTTCCGGAACGTCGCCACGAACGAATACACCGTAGTTCCACATTGCGATATCTTCTACATCACCTGCAACCTCGGTAGGCAGAACGTATCTTGCACCGTTGAAGGAAGGATCGTCGATATCGTTTTCCAGATATTTCTGGCTGATAACACCTACATTCCATGCATCAGAGATATTAGGATAGTTGGGAAGCATGTCTTTGATATCAATCAGACGGCCTTCTGCGCCAGCCTTTTTGATGATTGCAGTCTCACCGGAGTTGCCCCCCCAGTAAGGCGCATTGATCATATCGGGCATATCGCCGGAAGCGAACATCATGTTCAGCTTCTCTGCTTCACTCATCATGATT
>ENA-UESE01002190-UESE01002190.1-human-gut-metagenome-genome-assembly--contig:-NODE-2190-length-12131-cov-61.318401_pt1 | contig 12131 bp, 10 predicted proteins | sample MGYA00242995_ERZ507996 | MGnify/ENA primary metagenome ERZ507996 (study PRJEB26167, sample SAMN06115489) | human gut metagenome | host: Homo sapiens | place: China:Sichuan | collected 2015-04-15... | reverse complement strand
TTTTTTCTTTTTTCGCATGTATTCCTTTGCCTTTGGCACATACCTAATCCATAATTCTCCCCTCCCTCGCATGTATTTTACACGTTGCTCCTCATATATTTCCTATGTATGTATAATTTCTACAAACCAACCTCTTAAAAAAATAATGCTATTATACAAATAATTGAAATAAATATCTTGAAATATCCGACACAGAACTGTGTCATTAAATGGTTAAAAGAAAAAATGATCTTTGAATTAATTTTTTGAATTATTATTCTGCGTTACGATTCTGAGTTACTGTTCTAAGTTATTGTTCTGAATTACTATTCTGCGTTATTGTGTAAAAAAATGGGGAAGTACAAGTACTTCCCCAGAATAAGAGCTATACACTATCTATCAAAGATTACTCGATGATGGTAGCTACACGACCGGAACCAACGGTTCTACCACCCTCACGGATAGCGAAGGTAAGACCCTGCTCCATAGCGATAGGATGGATCAGTTCGATGGTCATCTCTACGTTATCACCAGGCATACACATCTCAACACCAGCGGGCAGTTCGCAAACGCCGGTAACGTCGGTGGTTCTGAAGTAGAACTGAGGACGATAGTTGTTGAAGAAAGGAGTATGACGTCCACCTTCATCCTTGGTCAGAACGTATACCTGAGCGGTAAACTTTCTGTGGCAGGTAACAGTACCGGGCTTAGCCAGAACCTGTCCTCTTTCGATTTCAGTTCTCTGGATACCACGAAGCAGAGCACCGATGTTATCACCAGCCTGTGCCTCATCCAGCATCTTACGGAACATTTCGATACCGGTTACAACAGTCTTCTTGGTCTCTTCCTTGATACCAACGATTTCAACTTCATCATTCAGATGCAGAACACCACGCTCTACACGACCGGTAGCAACGGTACCACGACCGGTAATGGTGAATACGTCCTCGACGGGCATCAGGAAAGGCTTATCAGTATCACGCTGAGGATCAGGGATATAAGAATCTACAGTATCCATCAGTTCCATGATCTTGTCGCCCCACTCGCTGCTGGGATCTTCCAGAGCCTTCAGAGCGGAACCCTTGATGATAGGGCAGTCATTGAAGTCGTACTCTTCCAGCTGCTCGGTTACTTCCATCTCAACCAGCTCGATCAGCTCGGGATCGTCAACCATATCACACTTGTTCAGGAATACGATGATGTAAGGAACGCCTACCTGACGGGACAGAAGGATGTGCTCCTTGGTCTGAGCCATAACACCATCAGTAGCAGCTACAACGAGGATAGCACCATCCATCTGTGCAGCACCGGTAATCATGTTCTTAACGTAGTCAGCATGGCCCGGGCAGTCAACGTGTGCATAGTGTCTCTTCTCGGTCTGGTACTCGATGTGAGCGGTAGAAATGGTGATACCACGCTCTCTCTCTTCGGGAGCCTTATCGATGTGATCGAAGTCAACCTTCTCGTTACCAGGTACTCTCTCGGAAAGAACCTTGGAGATTGCAGCGGTCAGGGTAGTTTTACCATGGTCAACGTGACCGATGGTACCAATGTTACAATGGGGCTTTGTTCTGTCAAATTTAGCTTTAGCCATTATTTAAGTCCTCCTTAAAATAATTAAACTGTTTATATTTTTCTACTCGCCGAAGTGGCGAACGCGCACTCGGCGCTTTTTAACTCGGCTACCTCTGATTATATTAAATAATCAGAGGTTTTTCAAGTTATTTTTATTGATTTAGCGCTTATTTCGCCTTTGCAGCAAGAACCTTTTCCTGAACGTTCTTAGGAACGGGCTCATATTTTTCGAAGAACATGGAGTAGTTACCACGACCCTGGGTCTTGGAACGCAGGTCTGTGGAGTAACCGAACATCTCAGCAAGGGGAACGAAAGCCTTAACCATCTTACCACCGCCGATGTCTTCCATACCTTCTACACGACCACGACGAGAGTTCAGATCACCGATTACATCGCCCATGTATTCCTCGGGCATGGTAACCTCAACCTTCATGATCGGCTCAAGCAGTACAGGAGCTGCCTTCTGCATTGCTTCCTTGAATGCCATGGAACCTGCAATGTGGAATGCCATCTCGGAGGAGTCGACCTCATGATAGGATCCATCATATACGTTCGCATGAACACCCAGTACAGGGAATCCACCCAAAATACCAGCCTGAGCTGCTTCCTGGATACCTTCACCTACTGCGGGGATGTATTCCTTAGGAATGGAACCACCGACTACAGTAGATTCGAATAACAGGGTAGGAGGATCGTTGATCAGAATGTTTGCCTTCGGATCAAAGTCAAACTTCTCACAGTTAGCCTCCAGGGGCTCAAACTTAACTTTACAATGTCCGTACTGTCCACGACCACCGGACTGCTTAGCGTACTTGGAATCCACTTCAACAGCCTTGGTGAACGCTTCCTTATATGCAACCTGAGGCGCACCTACGTTAGCTTCTACATGGAACTCACGAAGCAGACGGTCAACGATGATCTCCAGATGTAACTCACCCATACCGGCGATAATGGTCTGACCGGTCTCCTGATTGGTATGAGCGCGGAAAGTAGGATCTTCTTCTGCCAGTTTTGCAAGAGCTTCACCCATCTTGCCCTGACCAGCTTTGGTCTTAGGCTCGATAGCCAGCTCGATAACGGGCTCAGGGAACTCCATGGACTCCAGGATTACAGGGTGCTGCTCATCACAGATGGTATCACCGGTAGTGGTGAACTTGAATCCAACTGCTGCTGCGATATCACCGGAGTAAACCTTTTCCAGCTCTGCACGCTTGTTCGCATGCATCTGCAGGATACGTCCTACACGTTCCTTCTTGTCCTTAGTAGCATTGAGTACATAAGAACCGGAATTCAGCGTACCGGAATATACACGGAAGTAAGCGAGCTTACCTACGAACGGGTCAGTCATGATCTTGAATGCAAGTGCAGCGAAAGGCTCTTCATCAGAGGACTTTCTCTCTACTTCATTACCGTCAAGGTCAACACCCTTAATAGCCGGCACATCCAGAGGAGAAGGCATATACTCGATAATAGCATCCAGGAGCTTCTGAACGCCCTTATTTCTGTAAGCAGTACCGCAGCATACAGGAACGGCTCTGCACTCACAAGTAGCTTTTCTCAAAGCAGCCTTCATCTCTTCAACAGAAGGAATTTCACCTTCCAGATACATCATTGTCAGATCATCATCCAGCTCGCAAACCTTTTCAATGAGCTCATCATGATATAAAGCAGCCTCATCAGCCATATCTCCAAGATCATCGGTAACAGTGATGTCATCACCCTTCTCATCGTTGTAGATATAAGCCTTCATCTCGAACAGATCAATGATTCCCTTGAACTCATCTTCCTTACCGATAGGCAACTGAAGGCAGATAGCGTTCTTACCAAGTCTGGTACGGATCTGATCTACTGCTGCGTAGAAATTAGCACCCAGGATATCCATCTTGTTGATGAATGCCATACGAGGTACATTGTAGGTGTCAGCCTGACGCCATACGTTCTCGGACTGAGGCTCTACACCACCCTTTGCACAGAAGACGCCGACAGCGCCATCCAGTACACGAAGGGAACGCTCAACCTCAACGGTGAAGTCTACGTGACCCGGGGTATCAATAATATTGATACGATGCTCCAGAGCACCGGGCATGGGTTTGGTCTCTTTTTCAAGAGTCCAGTGACAGGTAGTAGCTGCAGATGTAATGGTAATACCTCTCTCCTGCTCCTGAGCCATCCAGTCCATGGTAGCAGTACCTTCATGAGTATCACCGATCTTATAGTTAACACCTGTGTAATACAGGATACGCTCGGTAGTAGTGGTCTTACCGGCATCGATATGAGCCATAATTCCGATATTTCTGGTTCTCTCTAACGGATATTCTCTTCCAGCCAAGTTTTTTCCCTCCTACTAGAATCTGTAATGAGCAAAAGCCTTGTTTGCCTCTGCCATCTTGTGCATGTCTTCTTTTCTCTTAACTGCAGATCCGGTATTGTTGGCTGCGTCAAGAATTTCGTTAGCAAGTCTGTCTTCCATGGTCTTCTCACTTCTCTTACGAGAGAACATGGTCAACCAACGAAGGCCCAAAGCCTGACGTCTCTCAGGTCTAACTTCGATAGGTACCTGATAGGTAGCACCACCGATACGTCTTGCTTTTACTTCCAGAACAGGCATGATATTGTTCATAGCCTCTTCGAATACTTCCAGAGCGGGCTTGCCGCTCTTCTCTTCAACCTTAGCAAATGCTCCGTATACGATCTTCTGGGCTACACCCTTCTTGCCATCTAACATGATGTTGTTGACAAGCTTGGTAACCACTTTGTTGTTGTATAAAGGATCTGCTAATACATCTCTTTTCTGAATATGTCCTTTACGTGGCACGGTTCTTCCCTCCTTAACAAATTGTTTACGTTAGATCATAGGTACTCACATGTGTTTCCCCAAGTGTTCGCGCTGTTATATCTGTATCACAGAATTCCAACACTTTTCTTAGTTTCGTTTTTGTGGTACAAAGACGATGTCCGCATCGTCTCCAAAAATCCTTACGGATTTTCATCGAACTCTCGGTCCGACGTTCAAAACGCCCCGGATACTACTTATTTCTTAGCATCCTTAGGTCTCTTAGCGCCGTACTTGGAACGAGCCTGTTTTCTGTTAGCGACACCGGCGGTATCAAGGGTACCACGGATGATGTGGTATCTGGTACCGGGCAGGTCCTTAACACGACCACCACGGATCAAAACAACGCTGTGCTCCTGCAGATTGTGACCTTCACCGGGAATGTAGCTGGTAACTTCGATTCCGTTGGAAAGACGTACTCTGGCGATCTTTCTAAGAGCAGAGTTAGGCTTTTTAGGAGTTGCTGTCTTAACAGCAGTACATACACCACGCTTCTGGGGAGCAGAAACGTCTGTTGCTTTCTTGTGAAGAGAGTTGTAACCCTTCTGGAGAGCAGGTGCAGTAGACTTCTTGACAGAGGTCTGACGTCCTTTTCTTACTAACTGGTTAAATGTTGGCATTCTGTTTCACCTCTTTCTTAATAGTATAATAGACGCACCTTTTCTGGCACGCTTTAATAGTATACTTGTTCCAACTCCCGTTGTCAACTGGTTTTTCGTGAAATTTACAGGGTTTTTCACCACTTTTTCATATTATTATAACCAAAAGAGGAGCAGTACCGTTTCCGATACCGCTCCATGAAGTATTTCCCATAAATTTCCCCCTATACAGGGGCTGCTTATATAAGGAACCGCTACTGTATCTGTGGCAGATAGCGTTCCAGCGCATCCTGCCAGGAAGGAAGTCTCTCAAATCCGTTCTCGGTCAGTTTCTCCTTGCTCATGCGGCTGTTCTCCGGTCTCTTTGCCTTCGTGGGATACTCGGAGGCGGGCACGGGAGCCACATCCACGTTCATGCCTGCCTTGCGGAAGATCTCGCAGGCGAACTCATACCAGTTGCAGATGCCTTCATTGGTCGCATGATAGATGCCGTATTTATCAGTCTGCACCATGTCCACCAGAAGCCTTGCCAGATCATAAGTATAAGTAGGCGAACCAAACTGGTCATTCACCACCGTGAGATGATCATGGGTCTTGCCCAGATTCAGCATCGTCTTGATAAAGTTCTTGCCGTTGACACCGAATACCCAGGAGATTCTCACGATAAAATACTTCTCCAAAGTATTCTGCACTGCCAGTTCCCCTTCATATTTGGTCTGTCCGTATATGTTCAGCGGATGGCGCTCATCGTCGGGTTCCCAAGCTCTGGTACCCTCGCCGTCAAATACATAATCAGTACTTATATAAATCATCTTGCAATCTAACTTTTTGCAGACATTGGCAATATTCTGTGTGCCGTCCGCGTTGACCTTGCGGCAGAGCTCCACGTTGTCTTCCGCTGCATCCACTGCAGTATAGGCTGCACAGTGGATCACAGCATCCGGTGCTACCTCACCGATCACTTTTTCCACACTGGCAGCATCCGTGATATCCATGTCCTGAATATCCACACCGACCGCCTCAATGCCGCGCTTTGTAAGTTCATTTACCACATCATATCCCAACTGACCCTTTACGCCTGTTACCAATACTTTCATAGAATGCCTTCCTTTTCTTTCTTAATGCTTATGGCACCGGTCTCCGGAACCACCACATACATAATTATAACATTACCGTCAGACATCAGCAACGAAATACTTACTTTTTGTATTATATCGAAAAAAAATCCGGGGAACGCTCCCCGGACCTTTCTATTTCAACCCTATTTCATTTGTCCCAATTTAAACAGCCATATAGTTTTGCGCTGCCCGCCTGATATCCTCAACAATTCTTTCTGCCTTTTTATCCTCCAGTTCGGTTGCCTGTTTTCTAAGCTTCCACCAGTTCCAGCCGGGATGCGCATTTTCCTGCAATTCTATGATTCTTTTCTGGTATTTTCTGCATAATATGAAGTAAATCAGCAAGAGTAATAGAACACCAATACCCAGCATTCCGGCTACTGTATCACCGTAATATCCACTCTTTACTGCCTGTGCAAGCGGTGTCGCTTCATCTTCAATTTGTACGATTCGATAACCTGTCAAAATCACAGGTATGGAATATAACATGCCGCTCATCTCGACCGCCTCCGTTATTTCTTAGTCTCTATCTATAAAGACTACTTATCCATGAAAAACGGCTCACATTTTTCGATATTTTTTTCAGGAATTCCTACCGGTCTGCTTCCGGAAATTTTCATCGCGAAAATTTACTTTTTATGGGAAATTCGCTATAATAGTGATATAGATTTTCACACAAAGGAGACTGTTATGCAAAAAAGCTTCATACGACATATTTTTACTGTAAGTATATTGTCCTGTTGTCTGTTATTCGGAGGATGCAGTCAGAATTCTGACGGAGAGGATACATCCTCCGCCACGACTGCTTCCACCTCCCCGTCTGAGACGGTTGCCGCCCTGCCTGCCGATGTTTCCGCGGATTCCGATTCGTCTGCCATAGAATCCACTTCGGAGGATACCAGGGCACTCACCCTGTCGGTAGTCAATATGTGTGGCATCGAAGTCGGTATGGTAGCGGTCATTGATCCCGTGACCGGGGAACAGGTAAATCTGGATTCCCTGTCGGATCAGGAATCGATCTCTATGGAAGCAGACTGGCCCTCCTCTGTCAATGAGTTCCAATGGGCTCTCTACAATACTGACGGTGAATTATGCGTTGAGGGGACAACCGATATCAGCAGTGCCCAGACCACAGTGACTCTTCTGCTGACCGGAGACGGTGATCTGGAAAAAGTCGAAGAGCTCTTCGAGTAATTTTCTTTCCAAGGTCTAAAAAACGACATCCACCGGGGATATCCCAATGGATGTCGTTTTTGTTATCTTTTATTCTTCGATATCTCCTGCATTTTCTGCCTGAGCCTTCAGTTTCTTCTCATTGTGCTTCTTGTACATTTCATATCCGGTTGCACCGAGGATCAGAATGATCAGCCACCACCACCAGGACATCTTTGCATGTTCGCTCTCTACGGCAACATCTGCCAGGGGAACTGCTTCGTCTGCAATATTCACTGCTTCTTCCGCCTTAGGTGCTTCCTCTGCTGTCTTCTGGGTGTCTTCCTCAACATTTGCTGCAAGAGGTGCTTCCTCATCAGCAATCTGCGTCACGCCCTGTGCTGCTGCCTGGTTCTGTACCACTACGGTTGCCTGTGCTGCGGGTGCTGCTGCCAGTGCAACAGGTGTAACAACTGTTGCTGCCTCTCCGGCGCCGCCTTCCTCTGTATCACCGGCACCCCCGGTCTCACCTTCTCCACCTGCAGGTGTTCCAGGTGTAGGTGCAGGAGTCAGACGATCGATCACCTTATCCAGCTCTCCGCCTGCCTCATCCAGGCTGCCCAGAATCTCCTTCAGAGTATCTTCTGCATCCTTTTTGTTCTGTTCAGCCACGGCCAGCTTTCCTTCCAGTTCCTTCAGAGCTCCAAGGTTACTGGTTCTGTTACTCTTCAGAGCTTCGATCTCTGCCTTCAGCACATCTACCTTGCCCTGTGCTGCTTCCACCTCACCCTGTGCTGCCTTTGCATCCTGTAACAGCTTCTGATACTTTTCAGTCAGTGCCTTGGCATCATCTACGAATTTACGATAGGCTTCATCCTTTTGGGTGAGCTTAATGTTGCCCTGAATGTAATTCAGGTTCTGGATGATCTGACCGGTCAGCACCTCTGCATTTGCATAAGTCTCAGTTCTGACAGCAGTATTGGTTGTGGTCTCTCCGGTTTTCTCCAGATAATCAATCTCATAGGAATAGCTGGTATGAGCAATGGTATCGGTATCTGTAGTCTTCACATTGTACACACCAGTTGCGCCGCTTGCTTTTGCCTGTGCCAGTGCTGCATCCTGTACCGCATTCTGTGCATCCGCTGCGGTGGTCTTCTCATCGGTCTTGACACTGACACCTGCTACATAGCGGATGGTTGCCTTACCGAGCTTCCAGTCATCCCAGTTAGCGCTGACGAAAATACCGCCATCTGCCTCGACTGCCTTTCTGGCTGCATCTTCCAGTTTCTTGTTCGTAGTTTCTCCATTACCAAACAGAGCCTTGATGTCATTCCAGAGGGAGCCGAAGGTACTCTGGTCTACTGTCTTCTTAGTGACCTTTGCATAAGTTGCGGATACAGTGCCGGATACGAGGAAGTCGGAATCATCATACCAGTGATCTTCTGTATAGCCGGTTACCTTAAGATCACTGCTTACACCGATCAGGTATAAGTCGTCATCATCGTTAATCTTGTTGCTTAACGCCTTCTCCTGCTCTTTCGTAACCTTTGCTACTGCTTCTTCCTCTGTTCTTACACCATAATCCGTCTTTTTATCTGTATGCTTCCATTCAACCTCTTCATCCTTCACATTCACAGTCTTCGTAAAGGTAGGAATGTAGGTTCCGTTACCGGTATAAGTATAATCCGTTTTTTCTGTTCCTGTAACGGTTGCATCCTTTCCGTTATTGGCATTTTCCAATTCCTTTTCCTTTGCAGCAGCTGCAGCATCTCTCTCTGCCTCTGTCTGATACTGTTCGGAAGAAGTGAATTTTGCATCGGTATAGGTGATGGTGGTCACATCAGCGGTCACGGTCTTGATCAGGTTGCCGTTCTCATCCAGTTTCCAGGATTCCTTCTCGGTAGCCTCATTTACATCAGTATCAACCTCGCCGTTTTCGGTCTTCTGGTTATTGTCAGAAATAATGATACTCTCGGTTCCGTCGTTCTTGATCACTTTCTTTCCATCTACTGCAATAATAGTTCCGTCTTTCAGACCTTTTTCCACTTCGGAAACAGTGATAGTATCCCCGTTTCCCTTCACATACTGATCCGGATTGGTCTCCTGCGCCGTCTTCCAGTTTACTTCCTCAATTCGCTTCTCAAAGATCACGATATTGTCCTTGGAAGTCTGTTTGTCATCCATCACATAGTTGTAATACTTTGTCTGCTTATTACCATTCTCATCGGTATAGGTTACTTCAAAATAATTCTTGGTATTATTGTCTTCACCCTGTCTGCGGACAACCTTAATATCATCGGCAGTGATCTTCTGTACCTCGGGCAGATAGTAGTTCTGCATAATGGAAATGAAAAGCTGATCCTCATTTTTCCAGTTCAGTCCATTGTCTCCCTGGGTCAGAGTTTCCTTATCTGCAATATCCAGAGCACCTGCTGCAGACTTATCCACTGCACCCTTTGCAGCCTCCAGAGCCTTTGCCAGTGCTTCTGCATTTGTCTTCGCTGCTTCCAGTTCAGCTGCTGCTGCCGCAGCGTTAGCATCTGCACTGTTTACAGCCTCCTCATAAGCCTTTTCATAAGCTGCCACCTTCTGTGCTGCCTCTTCATAAGCTGTCTTGGCGGTATTGTACTCCCCAAGCTTTGCATCAAAATCAGCCTGTGCCTGATCTACGGTAGTCTTTACTTCTTCATATGCCGCATTGGCATCGGTGATAGAAGCAGCACCCTTGATATTCTCGATCTGTCCATTTACCTTATTCTGGGCAGCCTGCATGGCATCCTTCGCGTCTGCCGCAGTCTGTCCTGCATTTGCCGCAGCATCAGCTGCCTTATTCAGTTCTGCGTCGGAAAGCTTATCATTTGCTTCTGCAACGCCAAGTTTGGTATCTGCACTCTCCACAGCAGACTCTGCGTCCTTCAGAGAAGAACCGCCCTCCACGGTCTTATCCTCTACTTTGGCATTGGCATCCAGAACAGCCTGAGACAGATCCTTGCCCTGCGTATCCTTAGCTTCCCCTGCCACTACCTGGTCAGCCACTTCCGACTTCACATCAGTAGCACTCTTTTCTGCCGTTTCTACTGCCTTGTCAGCTTCTTTTGCTGCCGCCTGTGCCCGGTCAGCAATACCGGCTTCCGGTGTTACAACAATATTATGATCATCATTGCCTTCGGGTGTGGTGCCCTCTCCCTCTGCTGCCAGTGCAGTCAGCGGGGAAGATGCCATCAGCATTGCGGAAATGCCGATCGCCATAGCACGAATCACTTTTTCGTTCTTACTGTTTTTTCTCATATGATTTTTCCTCTCCATTCTATTTTTCAACAATATGTTCAAATAAATACTGCAGCACCTCCGGCGTGAATTTCTTTGCCGAAATAGCTACTTTAAATCCTTCGTCTTCTTGCTCCTCCTGTCTGGTGACATCTGCATACATGATCATCGTATCCGCTACGATTATGATGTCTTTCCCCTTAAGATCAGGAGATCCGGCCGGCATCGTAAAAGCTATGCCCAGTGGGCTGGCATTGCATGTTTCGACAAAAATGCTCTCTCCCGAATCACATACTACGATAACGCTCTTAGCCTGATAGCCAACACGGTCGATCCTCCTTCGTTCTTCCATCGTCTCCTTCTACTCCTTTCTTCCGGAGTTGCCGGTAAAACCGCTCCTTTTGTGTCTTTCTAATTATTAAGACTGTTCGTCTCACAAAAAAGGGTCAAATTTTTTTATTTAATTTTAAAAAAAGTTTCAAAAAATCTAAGTTTTTAAAATCAAATTAGTGAAGGCAGGCATCGTTATCTTTTTTTCTGACAGACAATATGCTATAATACATCCAAAGAAAATCATGACACAGGCTTTTAAAGGAGCGACCCTATGATACAGAAAAAGAAATTCGTAAAAACCTTCCGTAACACCAAAACCGTGCAGTTAGTCCTTCTGCTTCTGTTGGAAGCTGCGTATGTTCTGGTGCTGACCCTGAACCCGGCGTTGGGCACGAAGCTTTTCGAAGACCGGACCCTGTTTATCTTATGCACACTTTCCTGGATCCTTGCTTTATTTAATCTGATATGGCTGTTATACGATTTTTATAAATTACGCACCTTTGCCGAAGAAAGCCACGCGCTGAACCGTGCGGCTTTCCTGGATCATCTGACCGGCATTCCCAACAGACACGGTCTGGATGTAGTCTTTGAGACCTACGATTCTCCGGAATCTCTGGCTCACGTAGCATGCTATATGGTCACCATCACCAACTTAAAGGAGATCAATCAGACCATGGGACATGTGGTAGGCGACCAGATGTTAAAAGATTTTTCCGGCATTCTTGAGAGCGTCGGCGATGCCTTCGGTGTGGTGGGACGTAACGGTGGCAATGAATTCCTCATGATCGTCAACCACGGCTCCCATGACACCATGGAATATTTCATCGAAAGTCTGGATCAGCAGCTGAGGGAATATAACGAAGAGCACAGCAATGCGCCCATTCAGATCAAGTACGCATATATTTTAAATGAAGAAGCACATGCAGAGTATTTCTCCACTCTGCTTACAGAGACATACAATAAGCTCCACGCTTAAGGAACCCGTTAACCAAGCAGTGAGACGAACGCATGAAAGACATGAACATTCCTTACATTGCCGGTCTTGTGATCCGTGCCCAGCACAGCGACTCGGATGCCTTCGCGGAATTGTATGCTCTTACCTATAATAAAGTATACAACTACACCAGGCATTATCTGAGAGATGACTTTCTCGCTCAGGACGCTATGCAGGAGGTCTACATACTGGCTCTGAAAAACATTGGAAAACTGAATGATCCCACGGTTTTTATCGCCTGGCTGAACCGCATCTGCTTCCACGTCTGCTATGACATGAC
>ENA-UESE01002184-UESE01002184.1-human-gut-metagenome-genome-assembly--contig:-NODE-2184-length-12173-cov-3.335813_pt1 | contig 12173 bp, 10 predicted proteins | sample MGYA00242995_ERZ507996 | MGnify/ENA primary metagenome ERZ507996 (study PRJEB26167, sample SAMN06115489) | human gut metagenome | host: Homo sapiens | place: China:Sichuan | collected 2015-04-15... | reverse complement strand
TATATAAGATTACAACAGGTTCACAGTATGATTCCATAGAAGATACTACACAACCAGTTACAACATTAAAGAAAATTGGAACGATAGTAGTAAAAGCAACAAAATTAGGAGATGAAAGATATGAAGACTCTTCTCCAATAACGTACACACTTACTATTAAGAAGGCTCAACAGGAAGCTCTTGAATTTTCAACAACTAATCCAGAAATTACATATTCAGAGAATTGGACTTATACTGTTGAAGCATCAGGTGGAAGTAATAGTTCTGCAATTGCATATTATATAGTTGATAACGGAAACAGAGTTACAGAGAATGATATTGCAAGTATTGACACAGCAACAGGTATTGTTAAATCTAAGGGATATAAAACAGGAATAATTACAGTAGAAGCGGTTAAAGGGGCAGATGATATATATGAGGAAGCTTCAATAACCTGCAGTATTACAATAAAAAAAGCAAATCAAACAGAAGTTAAGTTTAATAAAAACACTGATAAAGTTACATATGGTGAAAATAATAATGAATATAACAATGTAGCTATAGGAGGACAATCAACAAGCGATATTAAGTATAGTGTAAAAGAAGTTAGTAATACACAATCAGGGGTTCCTTGTGCAGCCGTAGATGAGGATACAGGAAAAGTAACTATTAAGGGTGCTGGTACAATTACTGTAGTGGCTGTAAGAAATGGTGATGATTGTTATCTTGATTCTAATAAGGCATATTATACATTAACAATAGATAAAGCAGAACAGAAAGGCTTTAAATTTGATAATAATATGCCACAATCAATGAAATATAATGAGAATAATAATGAATATGCATTAGCAACAACGGGTGGTAATGGAGATGGAGAAGTAAAATATTCAATTGTAAGTGGTGATGCTATAACAATTGATGGTAATAAGATTAAAGTAAAAAAAGCAGGAAAAGTAACTATTCGAGCAGAAAAGGCATCTTCTGATGGTTATAAAGCTGCTATTGATGAATTAACAATTGATATAAGTCCAGCAGAACAGTCAATTAAATTTAATGATACCAATACACAAAAAGTAATATATGGTAATGATTTTTCTAATGCAGCAGTCCCAGTAGAAAATATAAGTGTACCGGACCAAAAAGGATATGCAGTGGATACTGTTATAACTTATAATGTTATAGAGGGTGCTAATATAGCAGAAGTTGATAATAATGGTAAACTTAAATTTAAAGATAATAGTATAGGTACGGTGACTGTAGAAGCTGTTAAGGCAGGTAATAATTGTTACGCAGCCACACAGGCAGTTTATACTATACAAGTAGAATATCTTGAAACACCTTCACAGCCATATACAATATCAGGAGAAAAGTCATATGATAATATATGGTATAGAGGTGATGTTACTATTATTCCGGCAGCAGGTTATAAAGTTAGTTATTCTAATAATTTAACTAATAATGTATGGGAAGACAACTTGAAAATAACTGAAGATGGTTCACATACTAAAAAAATTTATTTAAAGAATGAATTAGGAATAACAGGAACTATAAATATATCATCAGACGAAATCAAGATTGATAAAACAAAACCACAAAATCTTACTATAAGTTATTCAAAATCAGTACATGATATTTTGTTACAGGGAATAACATTCGGATTTTATAAAGCACCAGTAAAAGTTACGATAGAAGCAGAGGATTTGACATCAGGAATAAAGTCATTTGCATATTCTTATAAAGTAGATAATGGTGTAAGTGGTGTAAATGCCGGAAAGAGTGATGTTGTAATAGCACAGGGAGATAATGCTTTTAAGTCAGATGGTAATAAAGCTCAGGCAGTTTTTGAAATACCAGCTCAGTTTAGAGGAAAAGTCAACTTTACTGCAACGGATAGTGCTGATAATAAAAGTGACATCTGTATTGATAATGATAAAACAATAGTTGTAGATGAAATAACAAAAGGAGTTAGCGTATCTTATGATAATAATGATGTGAAAAATTCATCTTATTATAAAGCAGATAGGACAGCAACAATCAGCATAGATGAAGATAACTTTTTTGTAGAGAGTCTTGAAAAATTAACTGATGCCTCAAGACCCGATGAGATTATATCGGAACATTTAAATATAACTGTTACCAGTATAAATGATGAAGGTGCAACTACTTTAAAAAAGTATCAGAATAAGGACGATTTTAAAGAGTGGTTTAACAAAGGAAGCGATGGTATATGGAGAGCATCTATTGAATTTACAGAAGAAGGCGATTATACATTAAATATTCAATATTCAGATTTTTCAGGAAATGAAGCAAAACCATATACAAATAAATTTACTATAGATAAAACTGCACCACAGGTTAGCATAGAATTAGATAAAGAAGACGCTATAAATGGAGAGTATTACTATAGAAAAGCAAAGGCGGATATAGTAATTAAAGAGCATAATTTTGACCCTTCAGATATAAATGTAAACTGTGTTACTAAAGATGCAGATGATAAATCTGTTAATGTCAAAGATTATCAGAAATTATTAAGAGAAGGTAATTGGGAGCAAAAGGGCAATACTTATACACTTAGAAATATAGAGTTTGATACAGATGCTATGTATTCATTAAAGATAGATTATAAAGATATGGCAGGAAATCCACAGCAAAAAGAGGCTGAGACAGAATTTTGTGTTGATAAGGGAAAACCAGAAAATCTTACAATAAGCTATTCAAAGTCAAAGAAAGATGTAATTTTGCAGTTAATTACATTTGGATATTATAAAGCACCTGTAACCGTTACAATTGCAGCAGATGATAAGACATCAGGAATAAAATCATTTACATATTCTTATGAAGTAGAAGAAGGGGCAAGTACTGTAAATACTGGTAAAAAAGATATTGTAATATCTGAAGGTGACAAGAATTTTAAATCTGATAAAAGTAAAGCTCAGGCAGTCTTTGAAATTCCAGCCCAGTTTAGAGGAAAAGTCAGCTTTAAAGCAACTGATAAAGCAGAGAATGTAAGTGAAGTTTTTAAAGATACTAAAACAACAGTGGTAGATGATATTAAACCGGAGATAAATATTACGATAGATGGAAAGAATAAAAGCAACCAATATGAAGAATATTATAAAGATTATCCTGTTACAGCCAATATTCAAATAAAAGAAGCAAATTTTGACAAGGATTCTGATGACTTGAAAATAAAAGTTACAACAGAGTTAAATGATGGAACATTAAGCGAAAAGACATACAAGGATAAGGATTTAACAACAGGATTTTCATATAATGATAAAGATGATATCTGGGTAGGTAGTATAGAGTTAAATAATGAATATGAAAGTAAAGATGCCAAGTATATAGTTAGTGTTGAGTATACTGATTACTCAGGTAATGCTGCAGATAAAGTAACGAAGCAATTTATTGTGGATAAAACAGATCCGGTTGTAAAGGTAGATTACTATAATAATGATGTACGAAATGATAAATATTTCAATGCTGATAGAACAGCTAGAATAACAATTATAGAGCACAACTTTAATTCAAATGATGTAGAGTTAAAAGTAACAAATAACAAAGCTGTTGATAATGTTGCAGATTTTGCTTCATACTTAAAGAATCCTTCGAGCTGGACAAATAACGGAGATGTTCATGAGGCAGAAATTCCATTTACAGTTGAGGCATATTATACATTTGATATTTCATATACAGATATGTCAGGTAGAAAAAACACCTATGTTGATTATGGCAATTCTAAGGCTGTTAGCGAATTTGTAATTGATAAAACAGCACCAGTCAATTCTGATATTACGATAGATAGTACTTCAGTTCTAGCTGTAAACGGAATAGCATTTGAAAGATTTTATCGTAACGATATTACTTTAAAATTTACAACAGATGCTGATATTAGCGGTATTAAATCAATTAAATACCAGAAAATTAATCAATTAGCAGATTATGATGTGAACGGAATATGGAATAATTATGATTCACAAAATGGTGTTTTAATAAAACCTAGTGAAAAATTTGTAATATATTTCAGGGTAGAAGATATGTCTGGTAACGTATCGATTGTCAATTCAACAGGTATAGTTGTTGATGACAAAGCACCAAGTGGTGAAAGTGCAGCACCACAGATAGATATATTGCCTGATGAAGCTAATAAGAATGGTCTTCATAATAGTAATGTAAATGTTGCAATGAAAGTTATTGATCCTAAATATTCAGGTAATAATCAAGATGTTAATGGATATTATTCAGGTATTAATAAAATAACTTATAGAATATATACCAGGGACACAGATGCGGTCGAAACAGGAACGTTGCTGGATATAGCTTCAGATAATGTTGCAGGTGCAATATATGATAATGATAAACTTATAAGTTCTTGGAATGGTAATATTGTTATTGACTCGCAAAAATTTAATTCTAGTAATGTAATATTAGAATTAACAGCATTTGATAATGCTGGCAATGAACGAGTTACTAATAATGAAATGATAGGTCAGTATATAAAGATAGACACAACTTCTCCAATAATAGATGTATCTTATGATAACAATGTTGCAGATAACAATGTGTATTTTAAAGAAAGCCGAACAGCAAGAATTCAGATAACAGAGCGTAATTTTAATGCAGATGATGTTAACATAAGCATTGTAAATACAGATGGTGTAATTCCGTCAATTTCAGGATGGGAACAAAACTCAGGCAGTGGAAATATGGATGATACTACTTGGGTAACATATGTTACATATGATGCTGATGGAGATTATAGTTTTGATATTAATTATAGTGATATGGCAGACAATGCAAGTCAATCAGTAAATTATGCAGAAGAAACTATTGCAGCTAATGAATTCACAATAGATAAAACATTGCCGGTAATAGAAGTTAATTATGATAATAATGAAGCTTCTAATGATAATTATTATAAATCGGACAGAGTAGCAACTATTACGATAACAGAACATAATTTTCAGGCAGATAGAGTTAATGTTAATATAACTGCGATGGATGATGGAAATGCGGTTTCAACGCCAGATATAAGTGGCTGGTCTTCAGATGGAGATAGAAATACAGCTACAATTAATTATAATAGTGATGCATATTATACATTTAGTGTTAGTACTACTGATATGGCGGGAAATATAAGTGAAGAATTTGCTGAACAGAACTTCTATATTGATAAGACACTTCCTGATTTATCAATAACATGAATTGATAATAATACAGCTAATAGTGGAACTGTAATACCAGTAGTTTCATATTCAGATACTAACTATGATGAGTCAATGGTTTCAATTACGCTTACAGGTGCTAACCGCAAGAGCGTGGAATTAGATGGAGCTTATTCAGATCAACATAATGGACGAGTATTTACATTTAACAATTTTGATAACAATAAAACCATAGATGATATTTATACACTGGATGCAAGTATAACTGATAAAGCAGGTAATACTTCTACACAGATAATAGTATTTTCTGTAAATAGATTTGGTTCAACATATGAGCTGTCTACAGAGACGGAATTTCTTAATGGAAAATATGTTAAGCAGGCGGAAGACATTATTATATCAGAAGTTAACGTTGATAGGTTAAATAATATTAGACTTATATTATATAAGAATGATGAGACAATTAATCTTAAAGAAAATGTTGATTATCAGATAAATATAACAGGTGGAAATGGTGAATGGTATCATTATACATACGTTATTTTTGCAAAGAATTTTACAGACAATGGAGTATATAGATTAACTATTCAGTCAGATGATGAAACTGGCCGTACACAGAAAACTGATCAGGATACCAAGAATGTGGAGATTCAATTTGGTATTGACGATGAGGCTCCAATAATTAATGTAAAAAATCTTGATAGCAGATCAACATATGCAGTTGAGGATAAGGTTGTTGAGTTAACAGTAAGAGATAATTTAAAACTTAGTAAAGTTGTTGAATTGGATGGTAATGAATATAGAGTATGGTCAGATGATGAACTTGATCAAATTGTCAAAGATGGAGGTAACTTTACATTTAATATTAATGGAGATTCAACATCAGCCCATAATCTGCTTGTATATGCTGTAGATGCAGCTGGTAATGGTGAAAAAGTAATGGGTTCAGATGCACCATCAAATATTGTTAATATATCGGATTTTTATGTTACTACTAATAAATGGGTACAATATTTTAATAATAAGCCATTATTCTATGGAAGTATTATTGGAGTAGTGGTACTTGCTGGATTGGCAGTAACAGCAATAACTTTGAAGAAAAGAAAATTAACAAAAGAGTTATAAGATGGAGGAAAATATGATTGAGTGTCCTAATTGTCATACAGTATGTGATGATAATATTGAAATATGTAATGTATGTGGTATGAAATTAAACGCAAGTTATAATATATAAGGATAATAAATTATAAAATATTAAGATAAATAAGGGATTATTGTGTAAAGCGTTGTTGATATGATATATAGATTATAGTATTTATATATTATATAGATTGAGTTTAGCATGATAATCCCTTTAATCATATTTGATTATAAAATCAGACAGGAGGATTTATGATTGTATCTGTAAACAAGAAAACTTTAAAATTAATTCTAGTCATATGTATGAAAGAAAGCCTTTCATATCTGGTAATAAAACAGATACAGGCAGTCTGCCGTGAAGAGGATAAGCTGAAAGAGCGTAAGCCAAAAGACAGACTCAGATAGCGTCAGGTGGTAATAAAGCCACTGGTTGATGTTTTATTTGCGTACCTTAAATCAAACGAAAGAAAAGCCAGCACAGCTAAACTGAAACAGGCTGTCACTTATGCACTCAATCAGGAAAAATATCTGAGAGTATTTCTTGAAGATGGTGAAATCCCAATGGATAACAATGCATCGGAACGTGTAATAAGAGGCTTTTGTATAGGCAAGAAGAACTGGGAAATGATAGATACAATCAATGGAGCTACATCCTCAGCAATAATATACAGCATAGCAGAGACAGCTAAAGCTAATAACTTAAAGCCTTATGAGTACTTTGAATATCTGCTGACCCAGATACCGGCACATGCGGATGTAACAATACAGAACGATACAAAAGTAAAATAATATGGAGAATTGAATAGAATTGAAACAAGGGCACTCTCGGGTAGATATCAGGGAGTGCTTTTGTTATAATGAAATCAGGTAACCTTGAGTATTGGTGAGGGGAGATAGAAAATGACAGGAATATATGATTGCTTTGGTTATGGCTCGGGATATGATGTCCCTTTTGAAGAAAGGTACAAATTGATTAGAAAATCGGGATTTGATTGTGTAATGTTGTGGTGGAGCAATCAGTTTGGCAGAGGAGACGGTTATCAAGAGGATGTAAGATTAGCCAGAAGAGCTGGTTTATTTGTAGAAAATATCCATGCGCCTGTGCATGAGCAGAATAATCTGTCACTGGACAATTTGAGTGGTGAAGGCGTATTTCAAAGTTATCTACAATGTGTAGCGGATTGCTGTGAATATGATATACCGACCATGGTGATACATTTGCCAAATGATAATAATCCTTTAAATCAAACAGGAATCAGACGGTTGGAAGAACTTATAAACAAGGCAGAACAAAAGAATATTCAGATTGCTTTTGAGAATTTAAGTAACATTAAAAATTTGAAAATAGTTTTAAATAAATTTACTTCAAATAATGTAGGCTATTGTTATGATAGTTGTCATCATATAAATTATGCACCGGATGAAGATTTGTTGGGAATGTATGGAAACCGGCTGATGGCAATTCATTTACAGGATAACGGCGGTAGCCATAATCAACATCAATTACCATTCGACGGCAATATTAATTGGGATACAGTTATGGAGAAAATTGCCTGTACAGGATACCGGGGAGCTACAACTTTAGAACCAATGAATTGGGATTATTCTCATTTAAATATTTGTCAGTTTTTGGAATTGGCTTATGAAAGGGCAAAAAGGCTTGATTACTTGCGAAAATAATGTAGGTGATGAAAGGATGGAAACAGACGGGGAGTTCAATCAGATTTCTGATTGATTCTGAGGGTTTGGGAGATACTCCCAACAAGCAAAACTGCATTTTGTGTGTACAAATGCACTGCTTGCCAAGTTGTGAATATAGAATTGATTGTAAACTTGAATTTAGAAAAAACAAGGCAGAGAAGAGGATGTTGATCATAAAAATGTATGCGCATTAGAATTGAGACGCTTGAAAAGGTTTAGTAACATAAAATCTTTTCAAGCGTTTTCTTTCACTTTTACGGCTTTGAATGGAATATGATGTAGTCAGGATCGGTGTAATTTTTGAAAAAGTATGGTGGAAATGGACAAAAGTCCAGTATTTTGGGAACGTAATTTGATTTCAAGTGGATTATGCTTAGATTAAATAAAAAGGTCTGGTCTAATCTAAGAATCCTTCTCATAGTATGGGAGAGAAGGACAGGCGAGGTAAGGGGGTGCAGCTTTCGCTTGAAACGGACGAAATTAAATTATCGTTTTCATAATCCAAATTCAGCGGAAGATACCGCAGATTTCCTGTGCAAACTTTTAATAGAAGCAAATGCCGGGAAGGTAGAGAGGGCAATAGAGAAAACTGCATTGTATGCAGAAAGTGGGGATTACATATTAGAAAATTTATCGGAAAACAAGGAAAAATTATTTGTGTGGTAAGAGGAGCAAGGTGAGAGCCTTGCTTTTCTTATTATGGTAGTAGATTAAACACAATTAAGTATATCCTTTTAAGCGTTATGATGTTATAGGCTACAATCGACAAAAATTTACAAAATGCGACATTACAAACTAATATATGAGAAAAAAACTCAAATATTACTTGCAAATACTTATGTCAGGGATATAATAAAGGTATAACGGAGGGTAAAAGATATGTTATGCCAGTTTACAGTAAAAAATTTCAAAAGTATAAGAGATGAAGTGACATTTGATATGCAGGCTGCTGCAATATCGGAACATGAGGATAGAATCATTATAGATAAAGATGAGGAAAAATATCTACCGGTATCAGCTATTTATGGCCCGAATGGCGGAGGAAAATCTAATGTTTTGGCTGCATTGCATACCTTGGTGGCAAAAGTGTTACGTCCCCTTTTTGCGACAGAGGATAGTGAAGAAAAGGTATTACTTCAAAAGAAAATAATTGTGGAGCCATTTGTATTTTCGGAGAGTAAGGACGAGCCTACAGAATTTGAATTGTTTTTTCGAACCGCAGTTTCAGAGTACAGATACATTTTGCACGTAAAGCGAGATCTCGTTTTATATGAGAGCTTGGATAGAGTCAAACTTGAAACAGGCAGAAAATCTGCTCTTTTTACCAGAGATGAAAACGGAATTGTTTTAAATGGGGCTTTTGCAAAACTGAAAGTCAGTGATGAATTATCTAAAACGCTTACACTACTTTCTTATTTAGGAATTGCTTATAAGGGAAATGCGGTGGTTAAGGATGTATTGAGTTGGTTTGAATATGGAATCGAATTCCTGAATTATGGAAATCCAATACAAGAACTACGAATGGCTGTGTCCACATCGGAAGAGGTAAAACAGTTGATGCTTCAGATGATTCAGGAGATGGACTTAGACATTGTAGATTTTAGAGTGGAAGAAAAAGAGAATGAAAGAATAGATATATTCACAAAACATTGCGTAGATGATGTGGAAACAGAAATCAACTTGTTTGATGAATCCAGTGGAACACAGAAATTATTCGGATTACTTCCGTTTATTGCAGAAAGCCTGATTACCGGAACTGTGCTTGTGATTGACGAGCTGGACGCAAAAATCCATCCGGTTTTACTTCGCCATATCATTATGATGTTCAATGATATGACTATCAATAGACATAAAGCACAGTTGATTTTCACATCTCACGATCTGTCAACGATGAATAGCGAAGTATTCCGCAGAGATGAGATCTGGTTTGTGGCAAAGGGAAATGCACAGAATTCTAAACTTTATTCTTTGGTAGAGTTTAAAAATGAAAAGGGGGAATCTGTCAGAAAGGATGCCAAGTTCGACAAGCAATATCTGGAAGGTAAATACGGTGCTGATCCGTACCTCAGAAGAATTATAGATTGGGGGAAAGTGAATGCCTAAAAAAGCCGGAACTGAAAAATGGAAGAAGAAGCGTCGCCAGGAATATTTGGAGATGAAACAGTATAGGTACTATATCTTTTGCGAAGGACAGCAGACAGAACCAAATTATTTTTTAGGGTTTAAGAAGCTGATAGAGGAAAATCCGATTTACAAGGATATGGTATTGATTGAAATTGAACCTTGCCAGGCAGAAACTATGCGAGTGATTGGAATGGCTGAGGACTATGTTGAGAAGAACGAGATTCAGAAGGGACAAGTCTGGTGTGTGTATGATAAGGACAGCTTTCCGGCAGAACATTTCAACGGTGTTGAGGAACGAGCCAATACCCTGAATAAGATTAATCCGGAATTACAGTATCATGCAGCGTGGAGTAATGAATGTATTGAGTTCTGGTTTCTGCTTCATTTTGCGTATTATACTGCGAATAACCATAGGACAGAGTATATTTCATTTCTGAATGATAAGTTCAAAGAACTGGGAATCGGAAAATATCAAAAGAATATGAATGATATTTTTACGATTCTGATGGAATATGGGAATCCTAAGCTGGCGATCCGATATGCAAAGAGGATTATTAAAGATGGAGAGGGAAAAACACCAACGGAGATTGCACCGGGAACAAAGGTGTATGAGTTGGTGGAGGAACTGGCGAAGTATTTGCCGGAGAAAGTACAGGAACGATTTATTAATTAGCGCGGAAGGATTAAGATGGATATTGATACAATTAAGAAACTAATTCAAGAGTTCTTTCAAGAAGGAACGGTTACGATAGTTGGCTCAGGACTTTCTTTAGCAGAAGGAATTCCGGGAATGGGGGAGTTGGCAAAAGAACTTCAAGTTAAAGTGCCTAGAATGTTATCAACATTAGAAGACGAGGCAAATTGGGATGCTATTTCAAATGACTTAACAAGTGGAGTTGGGTTGGAACAAGCTTTGCATAATACTAAGCCTAATTCCACAGTTGAGGAATGTATTAGAAAAACTACAGCGGTATATATTGGTGAGGCAGAGAAACGTCTTTTTGAGGAGATAGTAAGAAAAGGGAAGCAACTTCGATTTTCGGAATATTTGCAGCGATTTAATATAAGAAATCAAGGGATAGCAGTCATTACGACAAATTATGACCGCTTGATTGAATACGCATGTGAAGTTAATGATATAATGGAGAATACTCTTTTTGTGGGAAAGTATATGTCGCGTTTTAAGCCAGATAAAAGTAAATATGCTTCATGTGTAGGTGTGCAAAGAAAACAAGGAAAAGGACAGAAATTGTTATATTCTCCGATGGTAACGGTTTTGAAACCACATGGTTGTCTGAGCTGGCACTTAATTAATGGTGTTCCATATTCAATAACTAATTGTTCTGTCGAGGATAGTTTGATTATTACTCCGGGACTAAATAAATATCGCGAAGGTTATAGTGTTCCTTTTGACATACATCGAGCAAAAGCAAATGAAGAAATTGATAGGGCACAGAGATATATTATTATCGGATATGGATTTGGAGATGACCATTTGGAAACACATTTAATGCAGCAATTGCGTGCGGGAAAACCAACGCTTATTTTTACACACTCGCTCTCTGCAAATGCTGAAAAAATTGTTAAAGAATGTAGAGGAATTACAGCATTTTGTCACGTGAACAGTGATGATACAAGAGTTCTAACTATAGACGGCGAGAGCATTTTGTCAGGTGTAAATCTGTGGGATTTGCATGAAATGATTAAGGAGGTATTTTAATGGCAAATTTGTTAGATTTTAATGAAAACGATATGTTGGGAAGGGTAACATCTGTTGATACAGAACAAATAATAATTGAGATTGAAAACGGAACAGTCATGAATAAAATATGTGTTGGAAATCTTGTGGCAATAGAAACAGCAAAGCAACATGAGAAAATAATTGCATTGATTGATAAGGTGATACGAAAGTATATTGAAAATTATGAAGACGAAGATGACGAGATTGATGAAATGATGGTATCATCGGCTGATTACATAAAGGTAAGCATAATTGGAACGTATCATTCAGTATATGGCTCAACACATGATTTGTTTAAAAGAGGTGTTGAAACATTTCCCCAA
>ENA-UESE01002176-UESE01002176.1-human-gut-metagenome-genome-assembly--contig:-NODE-2176-length-12250-cov-3.219502_pt1 | contig 12250 bp, 9 predicted proteins | sample MGYA00242995_ERZ507996 | MGnify/ENA primary metagenome ERZ507996 (study PRJEB26167, sample SAMN06115489) | human gut metagenome | host: Homo sapiens | place: China:Sichuan | collected 2015-04-15... | reverse complement strand
TCTAGCATATCAAGAAATTTGCTGGCAGTTGATATACCTAAGTTGACAGATAAATCAATGATAGGTTTTCCTTCTGTCTTACATATCCTTCTAATTCCCAGTCAGGATCCGGATTACTGATAGATAAAATAATTTGGTCATTGTTTGTTTGTACATCATAGTTCATCTCATGTTCGTAAAGGACATTAGCGTACTTGAAACTTTGTGGACCGTTGGCTGCATAGGAAATTTCGAATGTAGATTCTGTGATATAATCTGCCATTATTTGACTGAAATCATTTACCCAGCCGATCTTGACCAATCGTTTGTATTTTACAATTTCGAACTCTTCGGTTAATGTCCATTCCCCTCCATCCTGGGCAAGGATAAGACGGTAAGTTCCGGCACTGAGGTCTGTGGGTAAAGTACAAATCAATCCGCTCTGGTAGTCTGTTACAGTCAATTCAGTTCGGGTGCCATTCCCGGTTTCTGCGTATACTTTTGACGTTTCGTTGTATCCGTTACCGCCAATATTTATTATTTGGCCGGTAAATCCTGCTTCGGGTATTTCTAATCCGATGATTGGGAGTGAAGCCGCTGTTAATTCAATGCTTCCCAATTCCCATTCGCCGTCTTGTTTTAGTACCAACGTATATTGTCCTGGTGTTAAGCTCATCGGCACGGTCATTGTCACACCGGTGGAAACAATGGTTAGTTGACTTACATCGGCAGATGAGGCTGTGCCTTTGAAGGTGAACTGTGCTGTTGAAGCGAATCCGGTACCGGATACGATAATTTCCGTACCGATTTCAGCTGTAGCGGGTATTCTCACGTTTGATACAGGGTTTTGTGGTGTCGGATCATCATCATCCGAACAAGCCGTGAATGCGCAAATGCTGCATATCATAAGCATCATTATCCGAATTTTTTTCATAACATTTAGATTTTAGAAATTAATAATATAGATAAATTGAACACTTAAAACTTACCATTCTCTATAGGTTACGTCGACAATACGGGCAAAACCGTCGTAGACTTCCGGTTCCACTCCTGAAAAATCTCCGCTCATTTCCGTGTCGTTATATATCCGGAGGATACCTTCCTCACCCCGTAGGCTTCCGATGATCAGATTGTACGAACGGGAGTCACTGGTATTTTTGCGGAATAGATTGAATTTCAGGCGGGTGATTTCCTCTCCTCCCGGTAATGTAAACTGCACTTTTGCCTGCAACGGTTTCGTGGAAAGGTCTACCTGGTAGAGGGTACCGCCCACGGCATAGTACATACAGTTTTTCAGTGAACTGAAAGCGAAGAGGTCTGTCACCTTTGTTATATCGGTACATTCCGACAAGTCGCCATAATAAGCCTTCCCAAGCGCGTTAGGACAACTACTCCACGATTGAGGGACTATGTCGCCTAGCTGGATGCCGTAAAGGTAGCGTTTGTCGCCGTCTGCCAGTACTGTATAGGTTACTGCCATTTGCCCGCTACCCGGGTCATATCGGGTGTTCTCCATGTACACGTAGTCTAGTCCGGTGGGAAATTCATCAAATGCCGAACCCGTAACTCCTCCCGTCGTCGCTTGCATGTCTTCCATCAGTTCTGCCATTTCATTCATCTCCCGCAAAGGTTCCTGATTGTTCAGGTCTGAGGAAGCTAAAGTTTGTCCGTATCCCATGAAGCGTTTGTTGTCGATATCGTATATCATCACCAGGGGAGCGAGGATCATGTTGCCTGCAACATTGCTGCCTGCCATGGGGGCTACCCGGAAATCTTTGTTTATGGGAGAACTGAAAAGTCCGAGAATCTCACCCATATTGCTCGCATAGTGGAAATCCGTCCCGGCAACCATCATTTTGGCATTGACCGTGGGTATTATTTCATGTGGGCTTACTGCTTGTCCGTTCCCCATCTCGTAACGTATATTGTATTCTTCCGTCCAGGCAAAACCGTCACTGCTCAAGCGGGTTGCTCCGTCATCCGTCAGCAAGTAGAAAGGCGATCCGGTTTCGGCGAGGTCTTCCAGTTGCTGGATACGCCGTGGGCCGTTTAATTCCGGCATATCCTGGCTGGATAATAAGTCCCTGTAAGTTTCTCCCGTGACCATGGATATCATGTCCAGTCGTGTCCGACCGTTGTCGGAGCACAACACCATCCAGCCCTCGGAAGTGGTTTGGGTGACTTCCAGTTCGTAAGTCTGTTGCCAGAACAAACCGCTTGTACGGTTGGTTATCGTGAAATATAGCGTGTATGTCCCTTCCGCCAATACCACTTCATAATCCAAAATGCGTTCATTTCCGATCACGGTAGCTGTAACGGCGTCTGCCTGCGGAATCACTTTCCACTCGAACTGGTAATCTTCTTCCGTGAATTGTTCACCTTCAATTTGCGGTGTCAACTGTAAACGTTCGAATTTTCGTACGGGTATTTTCTCATCAATGCCGGTCACCACCGGGGAGGAGAGTTCCCGGTAATCGTAATTCCCCAAATCTTCGGCACAGGATATCAGTAAGAAAATCCAGCAGGCCGTGTATAATAATCCTTTTCGCATGGTTGCATATATTAATATTTAAACAATGGTTCTCCGGTTGTCGGGTCGAAAGCCTCTTCGTCGTATTCTTCTCCCGCTGCTTTCTTTTCTGTTTGGGTGGCCACGTAGTCGCACATTTCTATATAGATAAACTGCCATCTTGCCAGTGAAATACCGCCTGCCGTATTAAATTCGGCGGGGTCTATTTCCAGTACCCGGCATATTAATTCGAACTTTTGCTGGGAGAATTCTCCCCCGAAGTCTTCATCCCAACTTTCCGGGGCAACCGTGAAACGGTCGGAGAAGATGATGCGGTAACGAATCACGGTTGTCGTGTCATTTCCACTTTGCACCTGATACTCGAAAGGCAGGATAAAGTGCTCGTTGGCTTTCAGTTCCAGCACAATCTCCCGGTTTTCTTGTTTCAGTACCGCCGTACGGTTCAGTTGCACGTTATAATCGAGGTTTACTGCCTCTGCCGGCATTTCTGCGACAGAGACCAGTTCATAGTCGGTTCCTTCTATGGCATTGCCTCCTGCTACACTGATGTCTATCGGGCGGGCGTATGCCACGGGGCGTCCCAATGCCTGGACTTTTACCGTGACAGTCATCGTGTCGGCACTGGTATAAACGAATGTCACGTTGGTACTGTCAACGATCGTATTGTTTAACAAACGGTTGTTGAAATATATTCCGTTGATTTGGTCGAAAGTAGCCGGTTTCTCTTCGTTACATCCTGCCAGTCCGAACAATACCGTCATTCCCCAGTATACTTTCCTGATTATGTTTTTCTTCATTGCTGTTGTGATTACTTGGTTATCTGTTTTCTGTTTCAGTGTCGGGCAAAGGCACCACGAATACTGCATTTGACGGAGCCGGGTTGTTCGTTGCCGAATTCGACCGGATAATCGATGAGTACATCCGTTTGTACATGAAGAATAATTGTCCTTCGCCATAAACTTCGCGGATGTATTCATATTGCAGAAGGGTGGTGGTCAGGGTCTGTAAATTGCTTACTCCCCGGTTTTTACGCAACGTGTTTATGTATGATACTCCGTTAGCCAGGCTGTTGGATTGGCTTTCTGCGGCGATCAGGTACATTTCGCCCAGCCGTAGCAAGGGGATCATGGTATTTTCTATCCGTCCCGATTCCGTCATGTCCGAATATTTGTAGAAATAGCGTGCGCTTCCCGAGGAAATCCAATTGGAACGGCAACGGTAGTCGTCCAGATTTCCGCCGATTCCGGTTCCACCGTAAATAGTTTGTTCCAGTAAATCGGTTTCCATGCGGAATACCATGTTGGGGGCTAACGATGGGTCGAAATATTCTTCGAACAATTCTCCTCGTTGGCTGTCAGAGAGGGCGAACAGAACTTCTGGCGAGAAAATACGGTCCGGATCCTGGGCAGTTCCGTTCACCAGGCTTCTGTCTACGAAAGGAAATATGCCGTTATTGGAAGCTTTTATCACTTCAGTGGAATAATTGAATGCATTTTCCCGTTGTCCGGCGTACAGGCATACACGGGCCAGCAGGCCTGTTACGGCATAGTAGTTTAACCGTAGTGCCCGGTAACATAAGAAATTCGAACTTTCGCCTGCATTCCCGCTTGACAATCCTCCTTCCGTTTTCACGGGATCTTCGTTTAGGAGGATACGTGCTTCCTGCAAATCTTGTATGATTTTTGTCATCACTTCCGATGCGGGCAGCAAAGGTTCGGGGGACAATACCTCCGACGTGTAGTAGGGGATACTGGTTGCCTCCGGGTTTCTCGAATATACGGGACCGAACAGGCGTAGCATATCGAAATGCAGCATCGCTCTCAGTGCCAGGGCTTCGCCTTGGATTATGTTATAGTTGTTTCCCGTGAATAATTCTTCGCGGGATTTCATATTTTCCAGTAATTTATTGCAGTTTAGAATCAGAGCGTATGCCTTGTCCCAGGTGGAACTCATACAGCTACGCCAGTATTCGGTGTTGTAATTATAATCTTTTAAGTCCGTGTAATTCCCCCATACCAGGCTTTCGTTGCCGATTTCGTAGGCGCCTCCCATGATTTCGATCATTTCTACTGTCAGGGATTTTCCGTACAGGGCCTCGTCATTCAGTCCGATATAAATGCCGTTTAGTGCTTTCTGGAATCCCTCTTCCGATTTCACCAGTTCATCCTCTGAGATCTGGTCGTAGGGTTGGACATCCAGCCAATTGCTGCATCCTGCCAGTAAAAATGCCAGGCAGTACAGTCCGATCAGTCGTTGTATATTCATGTTCATAACATTTGCTTTAAAAAGTTGCCGATAATGAGAAAGAAACCGTGCGGGCAAAAGGGTAATCGATCCCTCGTTCGCTTTTCACGGATGAACAACGGAACAGGTCGTTCATGATGGCCTGAATGTTCAAAACGGATAGTCCCATTCTTTTCACGAAAGGTTGGGTGAATTCATAACCGATATTGAATGACTCCCCGCTTATGGTGTTTTCATCCATCACGAAGCGCGATGACTTGTCGGTTGTCTGGGTCAATGAGATGCCTTTGTATTGGGCTTCACGGTTAGTCGCCGACCAACGGTTGTACAAGGCTCTTTTGTCCTGGTTGTTGTAAACTTCGTCACTGCTGATGTTTTCTACTTTTTCGAAAACCGATTCATTGAATATTTGGGCTCCCAGGGTGTAGCGAAAGTAACATCCTACGGATAATCCCTTATAGTATAGTGTGGTACCGATCACTCCTTCCAGTTTGGGTTCCGTATCTCCCAGAACGACCTCGTCGTCTGTGTCATAAGTGAAGGAATAGGAACCGTCTTTTTTGATAAAAAGTTCTTTTCCCGTGGCTGGATCGATACCGGCAGAACGTACCGCCCAGATGGCTGTGGGGCTTCCGCCGTCATAATAACGCGTTGTCCCGGCCAATGAGGCTTTCTGCTCTTCGTTCAGGGAGCTGAAAGCGTTGCCGATTTTGGCGTACCGTGCTTTGGCGTGTGTCCCGTTAAGGCTGATATTCCAGTTAATTCTTTCTTGCGGTCTGTAAATGGGGGAGACTTTCAGAGTCACTTCTATTCCGGTTGTCTTTTGCTGTCCGGCATTCATAGCCACGCTTTTCACCCCCATGGAACCTGGTGTGGTAATCAGGGCCAATAACGGGTCGGTAATTTTCTTATACCAGTCGAACGTGATGTTCAGGCGGTTGTTCCAGGTTGTGATATCTGCTCCGGCATTCCAATTAATCGTTTCTTGCCATGCCAGGTCTTTGTTGCCCAGCGCGTTGATCACCAGTCCCGAACCGAAAATGTTTGTCATATCCGTGTTGAACGTGTAGGTCGTGAATGCCTGGTATGCCGAAAAGTTCTGGTTCCCCGGATTTCCGACCGAAGCGCGTAGTTTCAATAGCTGAAACCAATCTTTCGCATGAAAAAATGCTTCGTTGTGTAGGTTCCAGCCGATACCTACCGACCAGGTATTGCGGAAACGGTTGTTCGTGCCGAACATGGATGCACCGTCACTACGGTAGTTGAAATCGAGTAAATAACGGTTGTCGTAAGCGTATCCGCCGTTTAGATAAAAACTGGCGGCACGTGTTTCGCTTTCCGAGTAGGACGATTTCCCGTTTTCGGGATAACCATTGGCAAAGGAAGGACTCCCGAAAGCATCTTCCGTGAAGCCGATCGCTTTATAACCGTTGCTTGTTTCTTTCGACAGGCTGAAATTGAAACCGCCCACAGCGTTTATCATGTGTTTCCCTCCGAACAGACGTCCGTAAGTAACAGCAATATCTCCCTCGTAGCTGGTGGATTTACTGGCGGTGTGCGTATAGCTTCCTTTTTTCATTTCCTCTTCATCGTCAAAGTCACTGTGTTCGGGTGAGAGGCGTTCTTCTGCCGAACTGCTGGTTTTCGTTATGCCGAATTTCCCTCTTGCACGTAAATCGTCGGTGGCGAACCATTCGATGATGAAATTGTTGGTAAATCCGGTTTCGTCGCTTTTGTCATAATTATTCAGACTGGCGTTCCACAGGGGATTGGCCACTTTTTCCTCGTAACCATCTCCCGAGTAATAGTATAGGTATTTGTCGATACCCCCGTCTTCGTTATATTTTTTGTAATAAGGGTTGGCTTGTGCATATTCGGAGAAGCTTACGGACGGATCGTTCGTTTCCATATAGTCTACAGTCAATTTATTACTGAACTGGAACTTGCCGGAACGATAGATCAGATCTATATTTCCGCTGATGGTCTGGCGGTCGGAACCTTTCATTACTCCCTGCACGTTACCGTAACTGAGCCCTATACCGTAACGGATGTTTTCTTCACCCCCTTCGGCATATAGATTGTGCTTATGCGTGAACCCGGTGCGTAGCGGTACGCTTAACCAATAGGTGTCGATCCCTTCTTCGATTCCTTTTAAACGGGCATTCCGTAAACTATCCAGGCGTACCTGGTTGATGGCACTGTTGGATTTGTCCGTGTATACACCGGCGAGTGTCTCGAATTGCAATTTTTCACGGGCATTCATTAAGTTGTAATCCGAAAGGTCTGCCATCGTCACGCTGAAATCTCCCTTATAGGAGAATTGCAGGCGTCCCCCCTCCGGGGCCTTTGTTTCGATAACCACCACGCCGTTAGCTGCTTTCGAACCATAAATGGCGGTTGAGGCTGCGTCTTTTAACAAGGTGACCGATGCCACCCGGTTCATGTTCAGGTCCATGATGGTTTCTAATGTCGTTTCGAAACCGTCAAGGATAAACAAAGGTTGATTGGGGTCGGTCCCATACTCTTCTTTCAATCCCATAACACTGCTCTTGCCCCGGATTTCGATATCGGGCATGCGGTTCGGGTCGGAACCGAATTGGTTGTTTTCCACGATTTTGAATGAAGGGTCGAGTGTGCGCAGACTTTGAACCAGATTCGACGCTCCCACGGCTTTCAATTCCTCTGCTTTGAATGTAGTCGATGATCCCGTGAAACTTTCCTTTTTACGGGTGAAGATACCCGTGACGACTACTTCATCCATCTCTTCGATAACAGGAACAAGTGTAATTTTCTGAAAATCGGAGACATTATTTCCGTTGAACTTTTTTACCAGACGCTCGTAACCGATGTACGAAAAGATAATGTTATACTCTGCCGGACCGAGGGGGAATGTGAATTGTCCGTTAACGTCGGTGGCAGTTCCCTGCGTTGTTCCTTCGATCATAACAGTTACTCCCGGTAACGGTTCTTTCGTATGACTATCCACCACAATCCCTTTCAATTCGATGATTTTCATTTCAGTTTTTTGTGGTTCTGCCGGACGTTGGGTGATAATAATCGTTTTATCCTCGATTTTAAATGTGAAAGGAGTTCCGTTCAAAACGTATTCCAGTGCTGATCTCAATGGCGTATTTCTGAACTCCCTCGTGATTCGTTTGTCAGAAGTACCGATTTGCCCGGCATTATAAAAAAATTCCGTTCCGGTGGCTGTTCCTATCTTTTTCAAAGCGTCCAGTAAAGTGGAATTTTCCAGCTTTAAATTTAGTTGTACCTCCTGGGCATAACTTACCTGCGTAAAACTACAAAGCATTTGTAGCAAGAACAGTGGCAGGACGATTTTCTTCCGGAGTTTGTCCCGGAGAACCGTCCGGTTCCGGCTGAATGATCTGTCTTCTTTCATATTGATCTTGTATTAATGAATATTTATTTTATTACTATTCTTTATATTTGAGCATACAAAGCCCCGAACTTCATTTTCCAATGAAGTTTTGTAATTGATATGGAGGGGATTTTACTTCAGATAAATAACCCCGTTTTCAATAATACATTCGATGTTACTTGTCGTTGTTAACAGCTTGGTGATGTAATCAATTCCCCGTTCGTGCCGGATCATTCCCGAAAAACGGGAATCGCGGTGTTCTTCCGATACCTGAATATCGATACCATACATTCTGGACAATTTTTTAGCCAATACACTTAATTTCTCGTTGTTGAAATAGATCACGCCCTCTTTCCACATGGAATATTCTGCGGCATCTACCTCGTATTTTTCCATTTTATTCGTTTCTTTGTCCACGCGGATTTGCTCGTTCGGCGATAAAGTCACCGTTCGGTTGTTCTCCGGAACGTGATAAGCTATTTTACCGGAGAGTAGCGTAGTCACGTTTTCCGTGTTGTCTTCATAAGCCGATACGTTGAAACAGGTGCCGAGTACCCGGATAGATTCGCTGTTGGGAATCTCCACGTAGAAAGGTTTCGTTGTATCGCTTTTCACTTCAAAGAATCCCTCTCCCTTGATTTTTACCCTGCGTTCCGGTTGGGAGTCGAACGTCGATGGGTATTCGAACCAGGTGTCGGCGTTTAGTACGATACGTGTCCCGTCGGCTAATTCAAGGTTGAAATGCTTACCCGAAGGAACATATATTTTCAATATTTTTGCCTTTTGCAGCATAATCTTTTTCCCGTCGGCGGATTGCAGTGCGACATTCGAATGTTTGTCTATATTTAGCTTGGCGTCGCCTCCCAGGTTCGAAACGGCGGAATCCCCGACGAGTAGTTGCACCTGTTCGTTGCAAACGGATATGCCCATGTGACCGAGTTGGGTGTATACCGTAACCTCTTGCAGGGCAGTGGGACGGAACACCAGAAACAGGGACACGAACACACAAGCCGCGGCAACACCGCTGGAAATCCAATACATCCGGCGGGTATTTCTTCTCCGGCGGATCCTGCTTTTTACGTCCTGGTAATTTCTGTCCAGTATATGTTCCCCGCACTCCTTTGCCCGGAGAGAGTTCCAGATCTCATCCAGCAACTCATCTTCATTTTCCCCGATGGGGCGGTTCAAATATTTCTCTGTATCTGTTTTCATGCACGCTATAACCTGATCGACATTAATATAATACCTGACTGCCCGAAACTACGTATTCGAAAATACTATTTTTTTATTTTTCCCCGAAGTTTTTTCATTGCCTGGTAGAGGATGGTTTCTACTGTCCGGACGGAAATGCCTAATTTTCGGGCAATATCGGCACTTTTCCTGTTCTCAATGTGACTCATGATCATTACCTGGCGGCTTCTTTCCGGTAATTCATTCAGTAAAGCGGATAATTGTTGTTCGGGTTCGGGTCCTTCTTCCGCCCGGATCACGTTTTCTTGTTCCTCTTCGCTTTTTTTTCTTTTAAGGTTTTCTTGATGTTGTAGGTGGAGAAACCGGGTTTTGAGGTAACGCAGGGAATTGTTGTGCGTGCTGCGAAGCAGGTAATTGCGCAGAGATTTTTCCCGGTCGAGATTTTTCCGGTTTTCCCATAAGGCAACGAAAATATTTTGAATAATCTCCAAAGCCGCTTCCGAATCACCGACGATAGAGGCAGAATAGTTTTGAAGAAGAGCGAAATAGCTTTTATATATTTTCTCGAAAGCGGTTTCCTCTCCTTTGATCAATGCGTCCAATAGGGATTGATCTGACTCGGTCGTATGACTACCTTTTTCTATCATGATCGATGTACTGCCGTGTGTAATTCTATATTATTAAACGTTCGTTTATGGATATCGTTTTTTCGTGTTCATTATTTTGGGGGGCGAATTTATATTATTTGCTTATTTTCAATGTGTGACATTTTTTTTATAAATTATTTTTCCCGTTCAATAAACGGATTTATATTGATATCTGTATCAGCAAACTTTATGCCTTATCATTCGTTCGCATAAATGCGACAAATTTAAAGCAATTTTCTAAAAATGTCAGGATATATTCAATCATATCTTTTTATGAGGATGCGGATATAGATGATATCGGGGCTGACGGGGGGGCATCACTGCTGTTGTAAAAATGGAATATTTCCGTATCTTCGTATAATTTATAATAAACTCAGGAGTAGACGAATATGGACGGAGATAGGAACATAAGTGAAATAATCAGTGATATCCGTGACAATTGTGAATTGGCCAAGGCGGCAAAATGAGGTCGTAGTGTTATATTGGACCCGTTTTCATTTTTAATGGTATGACTTTCATATTTTTGACACAAATTCAAGAAGCGAATCTACCATACCTATTCTTGCAATCCGTCCAACAGTATGCTGGTAGTCTGTTCCCGGTCAGAGAATCGGAAGTGCCGGTTTAACAGACGATAGAGGAAAACAACGAGGCTGCATGATATTCGAAAAGAAACCCGTTAGTCTTGCCCAATTTGTCCGGCAGGTCCGAGAACAGTTTACGGTACGTTTTATCGTTTCATCACAGAGCACTTTGCGTGTAGAGTCTATAAAATGTGCCAACTGCATTCCATTACACGGAAAAATTTAGATTAAAGCGAGAAAGTATTAAAAAACAACTTCCTTCGCAACATTCTGAACAAGAAACCTTATAATTGCAACAATATTATCTTTCAAGTGCCATCTTATACACTGTTTGCCATTCTCTTTAATTGAGGGAATATTATCAAATAAACAATTAAATTGTATGGCAACAGTAAAAATCAAATTCCGTGTATCTTCCATTGAGACGAAGGCGGGTACACTCTACTATCAAGTAATTCACAACCGTCTGGTAAAACAAGTTCATTTCGGCTATAAGCTGTACCCATCGGAATGGGATGCCGATTGTTCCAGAGTCATCCTGTCCTCCGGTATCGAAAAAGGGCGGGAGGGATATCTGCTCTCTATGAAGACCGCTTTGGCGAACGATCTTTCCCGTTTCAAGGAGGTCATCGTGCGGCTTGAACGTTCCGACATGGCATATACCGCCGACAAAGTGGTGGAACTGTTCTCCTCTCCGGCTGATTGCGGTGGGTTTGTCTCTTTTACATGGTAGCTCATCCAGGAATTGAAAAAGATAGGCAAAAAGTGTACAGCCGAGACCTATATGACTACACTGAACAGCTTTTTACGTTTCCGTGGCGAGTGTGACCTGCTGTTCAGGGAGGTGGACTCCAACCTGATGGTGGAATACGAAACCTTCCTGAAAGGTATCAATGTTTGCCCGAATATTTCCTCTTTTAATATGCGTAACCTGCGTGCCATCTATAATCGTGCAGTGGAAAAGGAGTTGACCGTGCTTTTCTATATCAAGAAGTTTGCTTAGGGTTATTCCAAAAGCTTGACTAAGTTTATATAAAGATAGAAGCTGAGGGCTTATAAAACCGAATTCATATTTTGAAAGCTCGCTGTTATCAATATCCGTTAAAGCCTCAAGGTCACGTAAAGACCACTTTTTTGCTTTACGTAACTCTTTTAATCTCTGACCCAACCGATACAATAATTCATTATCTTTCATGATTTTCGATATTATTTTTCAAAGGAAATTATAACATGTACGATGCTTGCATTATATAATTTCTTTTGAGTTTGCTTCCATTCTGATATTTTTTTATCTTCTAGTTGATGTAATTTTATTTCGTGTATTGCTTCAAATATTTCGACTATATTACTTTGACTGACTGAAGATTCTTGAAATTTTAAATAGTCTAGTTTTTTCCGATAGCGCAAAAAAAAGAGTATCCATAAACAATAAATAATACTGCCCAAAAGGAATACAATGAAAACACATAAGTTATATTTTCCTAACACAACAGCGTAAATAGCAACTGATAATGATGAAACTACTATTGACACAAGTGTAGTTGTGAAAAATACTTGTAATCGGTCACAATCTCTAACACGTTGAATAATATCTCCAATTAGAGTTGTTTCAAAAAAACTTATAGGTAATTTCAGTAACTTGTGTAAAAAGCTAGAGATTATATTAATTGTTATGTTAGTTGATGCTTTTAAAGTT
>ENA-UESE01002174-UESE01002174.1-human-gut-metagenome-genome-assembly--contig:-NODE-2174-length-12264-cov-4.106835_pt1 | contig 12264 bp, 9 predicted proteins | sample MGYA00242995_ERZ507996 | MGnify/ENA primary metagenome ERZ507996 (study PRJEB26167, sample SAMN06115489) | human gut metagenome | host: Homo sapiens | place: China:Sichuan | collected 2015-04-15... | reverse complement strand
AGACCGCGACAAACGCGAAATATAAAATAATTATTCCGCTGATGATGCGCAGAGCGAAGCGGAGCGCATTTAAAATCGTCCCACGGCAAGAAAAAAGCTGCTGCACAGGGCGTGTGCAGCAGCCTTTTATGGGTTACCCGATGTAGCTGATATTGGCGTCCAGCTCGCCGCTGTAACCGTTGATGCGGGCTTTCTCGGTGCCCTGCCACAGATCGCAGCCGATGGGGCTGGAAGAGACGCCGTAGTGGGCGTTCCAGATGGTGTAGCGGCTGCGCCGCTTGCGGTACCATGTGGTGGAAGCGTACACGCCGGGCTTGTAGCCTAGCTCCTTTACCCGCTCGCAGAAGGCGATGGCGCACTTGGTGCGATCCTCAACGCCCAGACCATCGGCGCGGCCGGTGCCGCCCGGAGCGGTGGAAGCCTCGGTGTCATAGAAAATGGGGTAGTCCAGCATCCGGCCGTTCAGCGCCCAGTTGCAGCCCTCGGCCTCCTCCTGCGCTTCGGCCTCGTTTACGGCCTGCGTAAAGAAATACACGCCCACCTTCAGTCCCGCGTTGCGGGCATTGGTGAAGTGCTCTTCGAACATGGGGTCCTTGACCAGGTTTCCCGCAGCACCGTAGCCACGGTAGCCGATGCGGATGATGACGAAGCTCACGCCGGATTTTTTGATCTTGTTCCAGTCCAGCCCGGACTGATACTTGGACACGTCGATGCCAAAGGTCACGTTGTCCTGCTTTACGCCGTTGGCGTCAAAATAATACAGCTTGCCGTCAATGGAGCGCAGACCGGTGACCTTTTTGTTGGTGTCCTGCGCGTAGTAGTAGGTCTTGCCGTTCTCGGTGCGCCAGCCGGAGTAGGCGGGTTCTTCTTCCTTGTCTGTGATGCCGAACAGCCAGTTGAACAGCCACCGGAAAAAGCCGTTTTCATCGGTCAGGTCGATGCACTGTGCTTCGGCATCCTCCAGCGCGCCGGAATCCAGTGCTTGCTGGATCTGCTCCGGGGTCAGCAGCACGCTGCCCTCCGGGGTGTGCTGGCTGGCGGTGTCGTTCTGGGCGGTGCCGTCCGCTGCGGGAGCCTGCGGGTCCTGTGCGGCCAGCTCCGGGGTCTCTTCCAGCAGCAGTGTGGGAGAGTTTTCCTCTTCCAGGGCGGTATCCTCAGCGGGCTGTGCCGGTGTTTCCGGCGTTTCAACAGCTTCTTCCGGTGCAGCCGGTGCAATTTCGGCGGTTTCCGGTTTTTCCGTTTGCGCCGGGGCAGGCTCAGCCTGCTGCGCGGTGCTTTCAACTGCCTGCTCCGGGGCAGTGGCCGCTGTGCTCTCGGTGACCGGTGCAGGGTCAGCCGCTGCCGGGCTGCTTGCCTGCGGTACCTCGGCGGTGATGTGGGGCACGACTGCGCCCACGGTCAAAGTCTCCGGCTGTGCAGACAGCAGGGTCGCTGCCCCTGCGCCGCCCACAGCCAGAACCAGCGCCATGGTCAGCGCTGCAACGGCTGTCACCGCCTTGCGGCGGGCTGTGCCGGATCGGTCAAATCGTTTTTTCATCTGTCGTCTCTGCCTCCGAATCTCCCGGTGGTGCAGCACTGGGCTGCACCGGGCCCTTGCCCCCTGCCCGGGGCGGGCCCGCTTTTATTCCACGCCGCCCATGCGTTCAGGATAAAAAGGACGGCGGATGATAACTTTACTCTTCCTCTAGTATACACCCGCACGCGGGGAGCAGTCAACGGCACAGCGGGCTTCTACACAAATTCTCCACCGGGGCAGTGTGTCGGAAAATGTTCCAAATGGAATACGTTCCGGCAGGGCAGAACATTGCACAAAGCCGAAATTTCACAATTTTTCCAGCAACCTCTTGCTGTCTTGACAGGTGTATGGTATGATACAGAACATACGTTCGTAACCTTAACGATCTGTTTGGGATAGAAAGGCAAGTTTTATGTCGAAGCTGAAAGAATTTTTGGCGCGGAAGGATATCGTCATCTCTCCGCAGCGTTACCTCATTGACGCGCTGGGCGCAATGGCACAGGGTCTGTTCGCCAGCCTGCTGATCGGCACCATCATCAAGACGGTGGGTCAGCAGACCGGTCTTGCCCTGCTGGTGGATCTGGGCGGCTACGCCACTGCCATGAGCGGCCCCGCCATGGCCTGTGCCATCGGCTGGGCACTGCACTGCCCGCCGCTGGTGCTGTTCAGCCTGATCACCGTGGGCTACTCGGCCAATGCGCTGGGCGGCGCAGGCGGCCCGCTGGCTGTGCTCATCATCGCCATTGTGGCGGCAGAGCTGGGCAAGGCGGTAAGCAAGGAGACCAAGGTGGATATCCTTGTCACCCCGCTGGTGACCATCTTTGCGGGCGTCGGGCTGTCCATGCTCATCGCCGCCCCCATCGGTGCAGCCGCAAGTCAGGTGGGCACCCTGATCATGTGGGCCACCGAGCAGGCTCCGCTGGTCATGGGCATTCTGGTGTCGGTCATCGTGGGTGTGGCGCTGACCCTGCCCATCTCCTCCGCTGCCATCTGCGCCGCACTGGGTCTGACCGGCCTTGCAGGCGGCGCTGCCGTGGCAGGCTGCTGCGCCCAGATGGTGGGCTTTGCCGTGATGAGCTACAAGGAGAACGGCGTGGGCGGCCTTGTCAGTCAGGGTCTGGGCACCAGTATGCTGCAGATGGGCAACATCATCAAGAACCCCCGCATCTGGATCGCCCCCACGCTGGCCAGCGCCATCACCGGCCCGCTGGCTACCTGCCTGTTCCACTTTGAGATGAACGGCGCGGCGGTGTCCTCCGGCATGGGCACCTGCGGTCTGGTGGGTCAGATCGGCGTTTACACCGGCTGGGTCAGCGACATTGCCGCCGGTACCAAGGCCGCCATCACCCCCATGGACTGGGCTGCCATGGTGCTGCTGTGCTTTGTGCTGCCCGCCGTGCTCAGCGTGGTGTTCTGCGCGGTAGAGCGCAAGCTGGGCTGGATCAAGGAAGGCGATTTGAAGCTGAACTAAATAGTTATAGGTAAACCACCGGAGCATCTGCGGATGCTCCGGTGGTTTTGTTTGTGGGGGATACCCCTTCCGTCTTGCCGCTTCGCGTCAAGCCACCTTCCCCAAGGGGACGGCTTTAGCAGTAGCGGAAAACTTTACGGCAGCACCGAAAGGCGCCCCCTTGGGGGAGCTGTCGCGCAGCGACTGAGGGGGTGCTTTGCCTGAGGGAGTTCCCCAAAACCCATGAAAAAATACACTCAGATTGCATAAAATGCGCATATATTTAAAGATATTTGCATAAAGATACAGATTGAACCAAAAGAAAAGCGAAACGGGCGCTATGTTTGGCAGTTTTTAGCATTGACGGAAAACCCGCGCTGCGTATAATAAAAGCATCAACCGCAAACGAAAGACAGAGGATGCGAAGGGAAATGCGCATCAGAGAACAAAAGTGTATTTTTATTAAAAGGAGCGCGTTTATCATGAAAAAGGAAAACATCAAAAAAGTTGTGCTGGCTTACTCCGGCGGTCTGGATACCTCCATCATCATTCCCTGGCTGAAGGAAAACTACAACAACTGCGAGGTCATCGCCGTTTCCGGTGACGTGGGACAGGGCACCGAGCTGGACGGTCTGGAAGAAAAGGCCAAGGCTACCGGCGCATCCAAGCTGTATGTGCTGGACCTGAAGAAGGACTTTGTGGAGAACTACATCTTCCCCACCCTGAAGTTCGGCGCTAAGTACGAGGACTACCTGCTGGGCACCAGCTTTGCACGTCCGTGCATCGCCAAGGCACTGGCTGATATCGCCATCAAGGAGGGTGCAGATGCCATCTGCCACGGCTGCACCGGCAAGGGCAACGATCAGGTGCGTTTTGAGCTGACCCTCAAGGCATTGTGCCCGGATATGGCCATCATCGCTCCGTGGCGTGAGTGGGACATCAAGAGCCGTGACGAGGAGATCGACTACGCCGAGGCACACCACATCCCCCTGAAGATCAACCGCGAGACCAACTACTCCAAGGACAAGAACCTGTGGCACCTGAGCCACGAGGGTCTGGATCTGGAGAACCCCGCCAACGAGCCCCAGTACAATAAGCCCGGCTTCCTGGAGCTGGGTGTCAGCCCCGAGCAGGCACCCGATGTGCCCACCTATGTGACCATCCACTTTGAAAAGGGCATCCCCACCGCCGTGGACGGCAAGGAGATGGGCGCTGTGGAGCTGGTGGAGTACCTGAATAAGCTGGGCGGCGCAAACGGCATTGGTCTGCTGGACATCGTGGAGAACCGTCTGGTGGGCATGAAGAGCCGCGGCGTGTACGAGACTCCCGGCGGCGCTATCCTGTACAAGGCCATCGACGTGCTGGAGACCATTACGCTGGACAAGGAAAGCGCTCACTTCAAGGCACAGCTGGCACAGAAGTACGCCGACATCGTGTACAACGGCCAGTGGTTCACCCCGCTGCGCGAGGCACTGGATGCCTTTGCCGATAGTCTGGAAAATACTGTTACCGGCGATGTGAAGCTGAAGCTCTACAAGGGCAACATGATCAACGCCGGCGTCACCTCTCCCTACACTCTGTACGACGAGCAGACCGCTTCCTTCGGCGAGGACGAGGACTACAATCAGGCCGATGCCGCAGGCTTCATCAACCTGTTCGGCCTGTCCATCAAGGAGCGCGCAAAGCTGTCCAAGAACTGGCCGGAGGTCAAGTAATCGCAACATTTTCGACTGCGTGTGTTTTCACACTTTCACACGCGGGTTCTCACACCGGCATCGTTGCCGGCGGCACCGCCGCAGGAGCGTTTTCCCCTGCGGCGGCTTTGCCGTTTTTAGCCGTTTTTATTTATAAGATAAACATCCTCGCCCTCTCAGGCCGCTTCGCGTCCAGATTCCCCCTTTTGTCGCTGCGCGACATCTTCCCCCGGAGCGGGGGAAGTCTTTCCTCAAAGGGAGAGCCTCTGGCGAAACCGGAAACTTTGCGTGGACTGCCAAGGCCTCTCCCTTTGGGAGAGGTGGCATTGCGCAAGCAATGACGGAGAGGGCGAGCCGCCTATCAGAAAAGGAAGAAAATTATGGCAGAACAACTCTGGAAGGGTCGGTTTTCCAAGGCGGTGGACAGCCGCGTCAACGACTTCAACTCCTCCATCCGCTTCGACCAGCGGATGATCGCGCAGGATATGCGCGGCAGCGGCGTCCATGCCGCCATGCTGGCACGGCAGGGCATCATCTCGGAGCAGGACTGTGCGGATATCCTCAGCGGTCTGGCTTCCATCGCGGACGACCTGTCCAGCGGTGCGCTGACCATCGACCCCGCCGCCGAGGACGTGCACACCTTTGTGGAGCAGACCCTGACCGCCCGTATCGGGGATGCGGGCAAGCGGCTGCACACCGGCCGCAGCCGCAACGATCAGGTGGCGCTGGATATCCGCCTGACTTTGCGGGATTACAGCCACACCCTGCAGGCTTACATCGTGGAGCTGGTGCGGGTGCTGTGCAAAAAGGCTGCGGAGAATACCGCCGCCGTCATGCCCGGCTATACCCACCTGCAGCGCGCCCAGCCCATCACCTTCGGCCATGCGCTGATGGCCTACGCTTCCATGCTGCTGCGCGACCTTGACCGCTTTGCGGACGCCACCGCCCGCATGGACAGCCAGTGCCCGCTGGGCTCTGGCGCACTGGCGGGCACTACCTACCCGCTGGACCGGGATTTCACCGCCGAAAAGCTGGGCTTTGCCGCCCCCTGCGCCAACAGTCTGGACGGCGTGTCCGACCGTGATTTCTGCATCGAGCTGGCAAGCGCCATCTCCATCTGCATGATGCACCTGTCCCGCCTTTCGGAGGAGATCATCCTGTGGTGCAGCTGGGAGTTCAAGTTCATTGAACTGGACGATGCCTTTACCACCGGCTCGTCCATCATGCCCCAGAAGAAGAACCCCGACGTGACCGAACTCATCCGCGGCAAGACCGGCCGCGTGTACGGCGACCTGAACACCCTGCTGGTGATGATGAAGGGTCTGCCGCTGGCCTACAACAAGGATATGCAGGAGGACAAGGAAGCCATCTTTGATGCAGTGGATACCTTGGAACTCTGTCTCAAGACCATCACCCCCATGCTGGATACCATGAAGACCCTGCCCGCCAATATGCGCCGCGCCGCCGCAAAGGGCTTTATCAACGCCACCGACTGCGCCGACTACCTGACCAAGAAGGGGATGCCCTTCCGGGATGCCTACAAGCTGACCGGCTGCATGGTGTCGGACTGCATTGCCGCCGACAAAACGCTGGAAGAGCTGACCCTGGCCCAGTTCCAGACCTACAGCCCGCTGTTCGGGGCCGATATCTATGATGCCATCGACCTTGTGCACTGCTGCGAGGGACGCACCAGCTACGGCGGCCCCAGCGCCGCCAGCGTCCAGCGCCAGATCGCGCTGGCAACGGCGCGGCTGGACGCATGGGAGGAGGAAAACGCATGAAGGTAAAGGTATTTATTGATGGCTCTTCCGGCACCACCGGCCTGCGCATCGCCGACCGTCTGGCCGAACGGCCGGAGATCGAGCTGCTGTCCATCTCCGCCGAAGGGCGCAAAGACGTGCACGAGCGGGCAAAGGTCATCAATTCTGCCGACCTTGCCTTCCTCTGCCTGCCGGATGCAGCTTCTAAAGAAGTCATGCCCCTGCTGCGCCCGGATGTGAAGGTGCTGGACACCTCCACCGCCTTCCGCACCGATGCCGCATGGGACTACGGATTTCCGGAGCTGAAGGGACAGAAGGTAAAAATTCAGAACTCTTACCGCGTGGCGGTGCCCGGCTGCTATGCCAGCGGCTTTATCAGCATTGCCCGCCCACTGGTGGAGCTGGGGCTGGTGGCAAAGGACTACCCCTTCAGCTGCACCGGCATCTCCGGCTACTCCGGCGGCGGTAAAAAAATGATCGCGGACTACGAAAGCCCCGACCGCCCGGCGCACAGCAAGCTGGATGCGCCCAAGAGCTACGGCCTGAGCCTTGGCCACAAGCATCTGCCGGAGATGCAGAAGATCAGCGGCCTTGCGCACACGCCGATGTTCGTGCCGGTGGTGTGCGACTACTACTGCGGGATGCAGGTGCTGGTGCCGCTGGATCTTGGCCTTGCGGGCACCACTGCCGAAGCCGTAGCTGCCGCCCTTGCGGACTACTACAAGGACGCTGCCACCGTCAAGGTGCACGGCCTGAACGAGCCGCTGCCGGAAAACGGTCTGTACTCCAATGCCATGGCGGGCACCGACCGCATGGAACTGTACCTGACCGTGAACGCCGCCGGAGACCAGATGATGCTGGTCTCGCTGTTTGATAATCTGGGCAAAGGCTCCTCCGGTGCCGCCGTCCAGTGCATGAACCTGATGCTGGGTCTGGAAGAGACCAAAGGGTTGGAATAAACTTGTATCGCATACGGGCAGCGTCCTCGCCCTCTCCGTCACGGCTTACGCCGTGCCACCTCTCCCAAAGGGAGAGGCCTTGGCAAAGAGATGAAGTCTGCGTAGACTGCCAAGGGCTCCCACTTTGAGGGCCGACTTCCCCCGGCCGGGGGAAGATGTCGCGCAGCGACAAAAAGGGGAATCTGGCGCATTAGCGCCTGAGAGGGCGAGCCTGTTTGCGTGAAAAGAGTTTCTTTGTGGGAAAGGAAAATCGTTATGCAGTATAAGGAAGTTGCGGGCGGCATCTGCGCGCCCAAGGGTTTTGCCGCCGCCGGTGTCCATTGCGGCATCCGGGCAAATCACAGCGAAAAATACGATCTGGCGCTGATCAAGGCCGAGGTGCGCTGCGCCGCTGCGGGCGTGTACACCACCAACAAGGTCTGCGGTGCGCCCATCAAGGTGGACCGCGCCCATCTGGCCGATGGCTATGCACAGGCCATCGTGGTAAACAGCGGCAACGCCAATACCTGCGCCGCCAACGGCGTGGCACTGGCCGAGGAGTGCTGTGCACTGGTGGGCAAGGCGCTGAACATTGACGAAAAGGACGTTCTGCCCGCCTCCACCGGCGTCATCGGTCAGCCCATGGTCATCGACCCTTTTGCCCGGGGAATCCCGGCGGCGGCGGAAAAGCTGGCTGCCACCGCGCAGGGCAGCACGGACGCCGCCACTGCCATCATGACCACCGACACCCATAAAAAGGAGTACGCCATCCAGTTCGAGCTGGGCGGCAAGGTGTGCACCGTGGGTGCCATCGGCAAGGGCAGCGGCATGATCGCCCCCAACATGGCTACCATGCTGGCATTCTACACCACCGACGCCGCCGTCTCCCCCGCCCTGCTGGAAAAGGCCCTCAAGACCGTCGTCCCCGGGACCTACAACCAGATGAGCGTCGATCTGGACACTTCCACCAACGATACCCTGATCATCATGGCCTCCGGCCTCGCGGGCAACCCGGAGATCACCGAGGAGAACGCCGACTACGACGCCTTTGTGGCCGCACTGACCGCCATCGCCGAGCATATGTGCGCTGAGCACGCCGGTGACGGCGAGGGCGCGACCCACCTCATCACCTGCGAAGTCACCCACGCCCCCGACCTCAAGACGGCCCGCGCCGTCAGCCGCAGCGTGGTCTGCTCCAACCTCTTCAAGGCCGCTGTCTTTGGCCGCGACGCCAACTGGGGCCGCATCCTCTGCGCCATCGGCTACACTCCCGGTGACTTCTCGATCGATAAGGTCTGCGTCTGGCTGTCCAGCAAGGCCGGTGAGGTCTACGTCTGCGAGAACGCCGCCTACCACCCCTACAGCGAGGACGAGGCCGCAAAGGTCCTGGCCGAGCACGATATTCTGGTCAAGGTGGATATGGGGACCGGTGACGCCAGCGCCAAGGCATGGGGCTGCGATCTGACCTATGACTATGTGAAAATCAACGGCGATTACCGCACCTGAGAAGGAGAACAGCAATGAAAAACGAAGAAATGGCCCTCCTTTTCTCGGAGGCGACCCCTTATATCCAGAAGTACCACGGCAAGACCATGGTCATCAAATACGGCGGCAACGCCATGATCAACGAGACGCTGAAGAGCGCGGTCATGAACGACCTTGTCACCCTGACCCTGCTGGGCGTGCGGGTGGTTCTGGTACACGGCGGCGGCCCTGCCATCAATGAGATGCTCAAAAAAGTGGGCGTCGAGAGCCACTTTGCGGGCGGCCTGCGCGTCACCGACGACGCCACCATGGAGATCGTCCAGCAGGTGTTGGCCGGTAAGGTGAACAAAGACCTCGTGGCAAAGCTGCGGGGCCGCGGCGTCGGCCTCTGCGGCATGGACGGCCAGATGCTCCGCTGCACCGAGCTTGACCCTCAGCTGGGCCATGTGGGAGAAATCGTCCACGTGGACCCGACGCTGATCTCCAGTCTGCTGGACAGCGGCTATATCCCCGTTATTGCAACGGTGGGCATGGACGACCTGGGCCAGGCGTATAACGTCAACGCTGACACCGCCGCCGCACAGATCGCTATCGCGCTCAAGGCCGAAAAACTCGTCTCCATGACTGATATTGCGGGCCTGCTGCGGGATAAGGAAGATGAATCCACCCTCATCCCCGAGGTGGAGGTCTCCGAGATCGAGGGCTACAAGTCCGCCGGCATTATCGCGGGCGGCATGATCCCCAAGATCGGCGGCATGGCCGATGCGATCTATCAGGGCGTCCACGAGGCTGTCATCATTGATGGCCGCGTGCCGCACTCCATCCTGCTGGAGCTGTTCTCCGACCGTGGCTCCGGTACCCGCTTCTATCGCCGCAGCCATCACGAATAAGGGTTGCGCGATGCGCCGGAGTACCCTATAATAGTTGATAAGAAAACTTTCCGATATGCCAAGGCCTCCCCTCGGTAGGCAACAGCGATGACCGCCGCCAGACGTGACGGAGAGGTTTAGCCTCGCTGCGATTCACGGCTAGGCTCTCCTTCGTACGACCTCTCAGGCGCTTCGCGCCAGCTCCCCTTGTAGGGGAGCCTTTGGCAAAGAGGGAAAGTATGTGGCTCCACCGTCAGGAGGTAGATATTATGGATTCCGAAAAAGTCATCAAGCGGGACAACGAGTATGTCCTGCATACCTACGCACGCAACCCCATCGTCCTCGAGAAGGGCCACGGCCTCTATGCCGAAGGCCCCGAGGGGCAGAAGTACCTCGACTTCACCAGCGGCATCGGCGTCAACAGCCTGGGCTACTGCGATATGACCTGGGCCGAGGCCGTCTCCGAGCAGGCACACAAGCTGCAGCACACCTCCAACCTCTACTATACCGCCCCCTGCGGCAAGCTGGCCAAAAAGCTGTGCAAGCGCACCGGCATGAGCAAGGTGTTCTTCGGCAACTCGGGCGCAGAGGCCAACGAGGGTGCCATCAAGGCCGCCCGCAAGTACAGCTTCGACAAATACGGTGCTGACCGCTACAATGTCATCACGCTGGTCAACAGCTTCCATGGCCGTACCATTGCTACCCTGACCGCCACCGGACAGGGCGTGTTCCACAACTACTTCGGCCCCTTCAACGAGGGCTTCCAGTACGTCAAGGCCGGCGACATCGACGCCCTGACCGAGATGGTGGACCGCCACACCTGCGCTGTCATGCTGGAACTGGTACAGGGCGAGGGCGGCGTTGTGGCGCTGGACCCCGAGTATGTGCAGGCTGTCCGCGCCCTCTGCGACGAAAAAGACCTCGTCCTCATCGTGGACGAGGTGCAGACCGGCGTGGGCCGCACCGGCACCTTCCTGTGCTGTGAGCACTACAACCTCCAGCCCGACGTCGTCACGCTGGCCAAGGGTCTGGGCGGCGGTCTGCCGATTGGCGCTGTCCTGATGAATGAAAAAGTCGCTGCCGGTATGGGACCCAGCAGCCACGGCTCCACGTTCGGCGGAAACCCGGTGGTCTGCGCCGGTGCGAATGTCGTCGTGGACCGGATGGACGCCAGCTTCCTCGCCAACGTCAACGAGCGGGCTGTCCAGCTGCGCACCGGTCTGGAAAAGCTGCCCCGCGTCAGGAGCCTCTCGGGCATCGGCCTGATGGTCGGCATCGAGTTTCTCGAGGGCATCAAGGCCGCTGACGTGCTGGCCGCCTGCCGCGAAAAGGGCCTGCTGGTGCTTACCGCAAAGACCCGCCTCCGCCTGCTGCCGCCGCTGACTCTGACCGCCCACGATGTGGAGATGGCGCTGGATATTCTGGGCAGCGTCCTCGCGGAGATGGACCCCAGCAAAACGGAGGAGCAGGCATGAAGCATCTGCTGAAAATGAGCGCTCTCACCCCTGACGAGGTGGCCCACATCCTTGATGTGGCCGATGAGCTGAAAGCTCAGCAGAAGGCCGGAGGCACCGAACCTCTGCTTAAGGGCAAGAGCGTTGCGCTGATGTTCTCGAAAAATTCCACCCGTACCCGCACCAGCTTCGAGGTGGGCGTCTACCAGCTGGGCGGCCTCGGCAACTACATGAATGCCGCCACCGAGCTGCAGTCCGGCCGCGGCGAGCCGCTCAAGGATACCGCCCGGGTGCTGGGCCGCTATTATGACTGCGTTGTCTGGCGCACCTACCGCCAGAGCGATTTGGAAGAGTTCGCTGAGTTTGCGGGCGTCCCCGTCATCAATGGCCTGACGGACTATGCTCACCCCTGTCAGGTGCTGGCCGACCTCATGACCATCCGGGAGCGCCGGGGTGCGCTGGCGGGCCAGAAGCTCTGCTTCGTCGGCGACGGCAGCAATATGGCCAACAGCCTCATCGTGGGCGGCCTGCTCTCCGGCATGAAGGTAGACTGCGTCTGCCCCCACGGTTACCGCCCGGCGGCAGATGTGCTGATGTTCGCCCATAAGTACGGCAGTGCGTTCCGCCTGCTGGAAGACCCCGCCGAAGGCGTCAAGGACGCCGATGTGGTGGTGACGGCTGTCTGGAATACCGCTGCCCCCGGCACCTCCGAGAGCGAGAGCCGTCTGCGGGACTTTGCAGGCTTCCAGCTCACCAGCGGCCTCCTGAAAGCCGCAAAGCCGGACTGCATGGTGCTCCACTGCCTGCCCGCTCACCGCGGCGAGGAGATCTCTACTGCCGTCTTCGAGGCCCACGCCGACGAGATATTCACCGAGGCAGAAAATCGACTGCATGTCCAGAAGGCTGTGCTGGCGGTATTGCTGGCGGGAAAGTAAAATATGCAATGAAAAAGGGGCTGTTGCAAAATGGCTCCAAATAAAAAATGAGATAGACTTCCCCGAAAGGGGTTGCCTATCTCATTTTTTGTTGTAAGCTGAAACTGCAATAAACCAACGATAAACGCCTTTTGAATTGTAAAATGATTTTTCGGTGGCTATA
>ENA-UESE01002170-UESE01002170.1-human-gut-metagenome-genome-assembly--contig:-NODE-2170-length-12290-cov-12.809711_pt1 | contig 12290 bp, 12 predicted proteins | sample MGYA00242995_ERZ507996 | MGnify/ENA primary metagenome ERZ507996 (study PRJEB26167, sample SAMN06115489) | human gut metagenome | host: Homo sapiens | place: China:Sichuan | collected 2015-04-15... | reverse complement strand
CGGATGCCGCCGATCATGGGATACACCACCTCCAGCATCCGCCGGTATGCAGCGATGGTGCTGGGGGCGTATTTCGTTTGCCGCTCCAGCCAGCGGGAGGCGAATTCCTCGAAGGTCATCTCGCCGTCCTCGGCGTAGTCGGTCTTGAAGCTGCGCTCCAGCTCCTCGGCGGCGTGGGCGACATACTGCCCAATGCCGCGCTTGGGGACACCGGGCGGGACTTGGATGGTCTTCGCCTTGCTGATCTTTTTGCCGTTGGGCCGGTAGCCGTTGCTGACGGTGATCTTATATCGCCGCTCATCCAATTGCTTGATGCTTGCCATTTTTAGAACCCTCCCATGGCTTGCTGCTGTTCTTCTCGCGCAGACTGCTCGTCCAATTTTTCTTTCATCGCCAGAGCCGCGCCCGCGGCGAAGCCGATCACCGCACCGAAGTTTTCGGCGGCGATTTTCGCCTCCATGCGCCGCCGCTTTTCCTCGGCGTCTTCATCCTCATCCATCAATGTCCCCACAGCGGTCAGTCCGGTCACGGCGGGGATCAGAGGAACAGGCCGCGGATCGCTACCACGCCATACCACCCGGCCATCGCCGCTGCGCCGATTACCAAAAGCAGCATGATCCACTTGAGGGCCACCAGCAGGTTGAAGTCCGGGAGCCAGTCGATCCACTTGGAGGAATACTTTTCGCTCAGATTCCCAACCCGTTCCAGCAGTTTGTTCATCTCTGTCAGCGATCTCTGCATCTCCGTGAGCGACTTCTGCACCGGCGTCAGGTCGATGTACGGCTTCAGTTCTGGCAGTGCTTTCCGAATTTCCTCCAGTTCCCAGTTTATTCCGTCTGCCTGCTCCGTCAGCTTGTTCATCGCCTGCGGCAGATCGCACTGGATCACAATGGGCTGGATCGGCTGCGCTGTTTGCTGCGGCGCGCTGCTCGGCTGATTCATCCGCTTCAATTCCTCCATCGATTTCCGCTGCTCGATGGAATTTTCTTTGGACGAGCTTTGCCCGTATTCTGAATTCATGTTCCATGGCCTCCTTGCAATACTTTTCTTCGTGTAATTTGTTGTCACGGCATTTCATGCCGTCCGGTGTGGTGTAGGTGATGTATTTGCGGCTGCTCTCCCAGCACACCGCATAGCCCTCGGCTGCCATCAGGGAAACGAAAGCGTCCTTGTCGGTGGCGTATTTCATGCACTCGTCGATGGTGTTCATAAGCCGCAGCTTCCAGCTTTGGCCTTTCAGTGCCGTGTGGTATTCCGCGCCGCTCATGCCGCGGGTCTGCTGCGTTGGTGCGTCAAAGACAGGAAGACCCATCTCCTGACAGATCATGTCATTGCGCCGCATCAACTCTTGCAGTTGTTCCTTCGCCATGTGCAGCTTTTTGCCGGTCTCGAAGTTGACGGAGTTGATGACACAGTGGGAATGGATGTGCTCGCGGTCTATATGGGTGCAGACCAGCACCTCGCAGCCGTCGAAGTATTCCGCCAGCCGCCGCGCGGCTTCGTGAGCCTGCCGTGGATCGACCGCCGCGCCTTTTGGGAAGCTCTGCACCATGTGATAGAACATCACGCCGCCGTCCTTGTGGTAGAGAAGTTTCGTGTTCAGGAAATCGTCGTAGACGCTCTGCGGCTGGCAGTTGATGCCGCTGACGAGCGGCACGCCCTCCCATGTGGTTTTCTTTTCCTGCATGACATAGAGCATCACGCCGCGCATGGCGGCGCGGGACTGTGTGCCCCGCTTGTAGTTCACAAAATGTACGATGGCCATACGGCTCACCGACCTTCCATGACTGACCGCAGCGCGGCGCTGACCTCGGACAGTTCACCGGCAGCTTTTTCCAGACCGATGACCTGCACCTTGCCCATGTTGGCGAGGACGGTGAGCCGGTTGATGTTGCTGCCGATGCCCTTGAGCTGGCGGAGCAGTTCCTTCTGCTCGTCGATGACGATGATCCGCTTGCCGAGGCAGCAGGCGGTGACGTAATCGCTCATGGACATGTGGGCCTTTGCCGCCAGTGCCCTGATCTTCTCACGGTCGGCGGACACCATGCGCGTGCTGAATTTGATATCTTTTTTCATAATCAGTGACCTTTCTGAAATGATTTCTCTCGTCCCCTCGGAGAGCTGGGGGTTCCTCAAAGGGGGACTGGTCCCCCTTTGAAGCTGCGCCGCCGGAGGCGGGTAAAAGCGTTTCCGCAGAAACGCTCGCAGCTTTGAGTGGGTGTGGGCTTCTACCCGCAGCTTGGGGGTGTGGGGCCATGCCCCGCCCAGAGCGTTTGGCAGGGCAGCGGCTTCGCCGCAGACCAGACAAATGCGATGCTGGCTGTCGTCCGAGCGGACGACGAATCCCTCGTCCCGCCGCAAGCGGCAGGACTCGCTCTCTCTGTCGCTCGTCCTCTTCCCGCCGAAACCGCTTTGCTGGGTTTCGGTGGGAGCCCTGTTGGGGGCGGTGATAAAAGCTCCCGTTTTGCATTTTTTCGGCATTTCTGTGTGGGGGGTGGTATCACTACCCTCAGCGTGCGCTTCATGCCGTTGAAACGCTGGACGCCCGCGGGTCACGGCGGCTTATTTGCCGTTTTTATGCCACTGCGGTGCTCGCCCTGTGTGGGCTGAATATCCCCTCAGCGGGTACACACGCCACCCCAGCCCCTAACCGCGCACACAGCGGCTCACGTGCCGAAACACGGGGCGTTTTCACCGCCCGAGACATCGGCAGGGGCGATAGGGTCAACAGCTTGGGTACCCAGTGCATCGTCACTTTCGGCACGGTGCAGCTCGATAAGCCGCTTGCCGTTGCTGCGGCGCACCACGGCGGAAATACCGATTTTGCTTAGTGCGGCAACACTTTGCAGGATCAGACGGGATACCTTTTTCGGCGTGATGCCCTCGCTGCCTGCAGGGTCGATCTGCGCGGACAGCTCCGTGGGAGTGCCGATAAATTCCGTGCGGTCACGCATCAACTCAGAGAGAAGAATGACGATCCGGCCGCCCAGCAGCTCCGGCTGCGTCCGGCTGTCCGACACCAGCTCCCACACATTTTCCGCGTTGCGCTCCAGCGTCAGCTCGCGATATTCAATGTCACGCCCGATGCAGAAGAACTTTGCGGTGCTCTCACTCGTTCTTCCTTCTGAGAAGAAGATCACTTTTTTGCCGCATCGCCTCTCCACGCAAAGCCAACGGCTTTGCGCGTCTCTCCGTTCAGAACCCAGCAAAGCGGTTCTGAACGGAAAAGGAGGAGCGACGGAATGAGTGAGTTTTCGGCGCAGGCGGAAACGAAGGATATGAAGTCCGCGACGACGCAGCGTATGTGTTGTCATAACCGGCACCACGGATCATTTGCAGCGTGTCGATGATGACCAGCACCGTGTCAGGATGCTCCGCGAGGAACGCGCAGAGCTGTTCCTCCAGACCCTTGCCGAGAGTGTCACTGTTGGTGGTGAAGTGGACGCTGGCGGGGGCGTCCTCCGTGATCTCGAACAGGCGGTTCTGGATGCGGAGGGTGGAGTCCTCCAAGCAGAGGTAGAGCGTGGTGCCCTGCTTCACGCCCATGCCACAGACGGGATCTCCCTTCGCCACCGTGACGGCCAGCCACAGCGCCAGCCAAGATTTGCCGATCTTCGGCGCGCCTGCCAGCAGGTGCAGCCCTTGCGGGAGCAGATCGTCGACCACGAAGGAGACCGGTTCGTAGGCGGTGCTTTGCAGCGTGTCCGCGTCAATGGTTTGCAGTCGGTTGATTTGAGACATAAAAAAACCTCCGGATAAAAAGATAAGGGCAGAGACTTCGCTGCAGTCGAGGCTCTAACCCTTTCACTTGATTATTCTGTATTTTTTGATAGAATGAGAATATCACCGGACAGCCATAAAACAGATATGGGACAGGGGGGCGGGCTTTTGAAGATCGGAACGGATCAGTATAACACGTTTGACACCATGACCATGGACTGCTGGAATGACCGTTTGTACTACGAGGGAAAGGAGTTTCCAGCAGGATATTTTGCGGCGGAGATTTTGAACTTTGCCGGAGAGATCCACGATCCTCTTCTGGAGCGTATCACTGTGCTGACGGCGCTTGTGGACGATTTGAGCACAGCCGAAAAGAGCAAGCGCCATGATATTGCGGCACAATTGAAACCGCTACTGCATGACACGGTTTCCTGGCTGTATACTTGCCCTCCGTTTTGCTATTGCGAAAGCCAAGGTGCGTATGAGGATCTTGAATATGCTTTGAGCGAGGAGCGGCTCGATCGGGACTATGAGGAAAGGGAGGAGCATCTTCCGTTCATGGCACTTTCCTTTTGCGAGCCGATCCTGAGAATCTTGGTGGCGATCTATAATTTTTGCCTGCTGATCCGCGCATTCGAGAAGAAATATCTGCGCGGATCAAAGCGGCGTAATGCAGACGCCTTCGCAAAGGCGGCGCATGAGTGCTTTGATGAGGATGACAGCTTTCTGATCCTGCTGGAGCAGATGCCGTTTGGCGGAGTGGAGGAATTTTTCTCTTATCCAAGAGTTATCACAGGATTCAAATATTTTCAGGATGAGAACAATGAGGCAAAATGGAAAACCGCGCAGCGCGTGATTTGCAGGCGTGCCATTGACTTTTATGTGTTCGACCTGATGAACGGATTGCACCATGGCCACGCACCCAGCCAGTGCCAAGGCTGCGGGAGATACTTTCTGACCACCAACGGTCACACCCCCAAATACTGCGACGGCGTCGCACTGCAGGACAATCGCTATACCTGTCGGCAGTACGGCGCGATGAAGCACCAGAAGGAGCAGAACAAGCAGCACCCGGTCTACCGCCTGTTCAACACCCGCACCGACACCATCCGCAAGCATCACCAGAGGGGGAAGATCTCCGATGACCTGCGGCGGGAGGCACTGTATCTGGCGGGGAGCTACCGGGACAAGGCACTGATGGACAACGACTACGCCGCTGACGGATATGCGCGGGATATGGAATTGGAACACATTTACGCGGAGGCAGAGAAGCGGCTGAAATGAGGAAGGTGGGGCGTTCCTGTGCCGAAAAATATGTATACCGTTGCAGGAGATAGCCCCTGCAATGAAGCGCTGGCTTTGCGGATACAAGCCGGAGACGAGAACGCCGCGGAGCGGCTCATCGCACAGAATGAGGGCTGCCTCACCGAACTGGCGCGGGCATACACGCCATGGTGTGAGATGGAGGACTTGAAGCAGGAGGGAGCGCTGGCACTGCTGGACGCGGCAGGGCGCTTTGATCCCGCCTACGGAACAAAGCTGCTGACCTATGCGACGCCTGCGATAGAAGTGGCGATGATGGACTACGCCGCACGGTATTCTTCCTCTCTGTCTATTCCCATCAGCCGGTACAATCAACTGCGCAGGGTGGCATACCTCTGCGCCGAGGGATGGGACGCATATGATGCTGAGTTGGCCAAGGTGGTGTGCGGAGAACTGAATGTATCTGCCAAGGTAGCTGGGGCATTGATAAAAGAATACCGGACGCTGTTTTGCGTCCGGCAGTTAGGTGACGATGTGTTCTCCGTCAGCGATCCTGCTGCTGCCTATGACCACCTGATGCGTCGGACGCTGCTGATGCAGCGGATGGAGGAGGTGCTGACGCCCAGAGAGCTGAATCTGGTGCGGAGCTACCTCGGCATCGGCCAGCCGGACGAGGTTGGTATGACCTTTCAGGAGCTGGCGATCTACCTCAACTACAACGGCCCCAGCGGAGCGGGGAAGGCGTACAAGGCCGCGCTGCGGAAGCTGAAAAGGGACTTGTATGGCGGGAGCTTACGGCCGGTGGCTCTCCGCTCAGAAGGCCATCCGCGCCGCTAAAGCGGAGGCGGAGCAGGACGCGGGGTAAGTCTACACCTAAATGGACCGCCCGTCCCGTATATCCAAAAGGTAGGAAATCCGCCCAAAAAACTGCCTATTTCCACGCTCTCGGAATTGTGGTAGAATGAAAAAGAAATATGTAGCAGGCGGTGGAAATGAAATGTATAACCTAAATTGGTCAAGAAGTGACCTCACCCGGCAAAAGCTGAGGACGTTCTGTGAATACTACGCAAAAATGTCATTAGCCTCTTATGGAGTGAGCATTTATACTTCCGAGGTTGATGACCATGGAATAGATTTTATTGCAGAAAGCAAGAGAGGATTTTTGAAGTTTCAAGTTAAAGCCATTCGCAAAGGAACAGGCTATGTTTTTATGCGGGAGGAATATTTTGATATTTCAGACCAATCACTTTACTTGTTCTTGCTTTTGCTAAATGATGGCGAACACCCCATAGAATATTTAATTCCTGCGACCACATGGGATAATGACAGTAGTAATATTTTTGTTTACCATTCATACAAGGGTAAAAAGTCGAAACCAGAATATGGCCTAAATATTTCCGCCAAGAACATTCCGCAGCTCGAAAGATTTAAGTTAGAAAATATGATAACGGCAATATAATGAGGAACAAAATATGGCTTTAACCATACAAGAGCGATTGAAAGACCTGCGTGTGGAGTGTGGCTTGACGCTGGAACAACTTGCGAAGCAGACGCACCTCTCCAAGTCTGCGCTGGGCAGCTATGAAGCGGAGGACTTCAAGGACATCAGCCACTATACGCTTTTCTCCGGCGAGACCCAGACGGAGAGCGCCGCCCAGACCGGCACAGTAAGTACGGGCATGGGCAATATGGGCGGCCCCGGCGGGCAGAAGCCGGACGGAGCGCCGCCCTCCGGCGGCGGAGGCGGCCCAAAGCCGGACGATGATACCCCACGGTCAAAGCCGACGGGCGAGATGCCGCAGAAGGATAGCGGCAACGCCAAAGCCTGAAAAAAGCCAACGGAACGCAAATCACCAAGCCGTTGTGATACAACAGCTTGGTGATTTTGCACAGTTATTGATCTGACAGCTCAAGTCTTGCGGCAGACACGGAAAAAAATCTTGACTTGTTGCAGTTCAAGTCCTATAATCAGCCTATCTTTTTGGTATGGAAGGAGCGTTTCCCCATGAACAAAGCAAATACCCCTTTTCGCTATGACTACGTTGGCAGCTTTCTTCGCCCTGCCGGACTGAAGCAGGCGCGGGCGGACTTTCAAAACGGCAAGATCGGAGCCGATGAGCTGAAAGCAGCGGAGGATCAGGCGATCCGTGAGCTGGTTGCCAAGCAGCAGAGCGCCGGATATCACGTGATCACCGACGGCGAGTTCCGCCGCGCCACCTGGCACCTCGACTTCATGTGGGGCTTTCATGGTGTGGGCCACAGCCGCACGGAGAAGGGGCTGCCGTTCCATGGAGAGAACGCAATGCTTGATGATACCTACCTCACCGGAGAGGTGGGAGTGGACAGCCATCCCTTTGTGGAGCATTTCCGGTTTGTCAAGGCGCTGGAAGACGAGAACACCGTGGCCAAGCTGACGATCCCCGCACCCGCTCAGTTTCTGGAGCAGATGGTCATGCCCTTTGCAATGGAAAATACCAGCAAATACTACCCCAACATTGAAAAGCTGGTGGAGGATCTGGCAGCGGGCTACCGCAAGGTCATTGATGACGTATATGCCGCCGGGTGCCGCAACCTGCAATTTGACGATTGCAGCTGGGGTATGCTGGTAGACCCCCGTGCCTGTCTGATCTTTGATACCGACGAGAAGGGGCTGGAGGCCATCAAGGAGCAGATGCTCGCCGCCAACAATCTGGCCATTGAAGGCAAGCCGGAGGATCTGGTCATCAACACCCATGTCTGCCGGGGCAACTTCCACTCTACCTACGCCAGCTCCGGCGCTTATGACAGCGTGGCCAAGACCCTGCTGGCCCGTGAGAACGTGACTGCCTACTATCTGGAATTTGACGATGCCCGCAGCGGCGGCTTCGAGCCCTTGGCCGCTGTCAGCGGTGAGAAGAAGGTGGTGCTGGGCCTCGTCACCACCAAGCGTCCTGAGTTGGAGGATAAGGCGACGGTGATCGCCCGCATCCATGACGCAGCCAAGTACATCCCGCTGGATCGCCTGTGCCTGAGTCCCCAGTGCGGCTTCGCCTCCTGCGAGATCGGCAATAAGCTGACAGAGGCCCAGCAGTGGGCCAAGCTGGCGCTGGTGAAGGAGATCGCCGAAGAGGTCTGGGGCTGATCTTAAACGGATACCTGTGTCCAAGGAGATGTGGGATCCCATGGATGCCGCAAGAAAACTGATGAAACCATTGGTATGATCCTCGGACAGCTATTTGACTGATATTCTATGAGATAAAGTCCCCAAGCTGTTGTTATGCAACAGCTTGGGGACTTTGAGGCTGTCGATAAAGTGATATATTTTCCGCGACGGTAAGGAAGGGTGTGCGCGGGAAACCCAAGAAGGGTGTCCCGCGCCATTAAAATCCTAAGTTTTCAGAACTTTTATGAAGTTCTGAAAACTTGCTCAGCGGGGAGAAAAGACTTTTTCGACACGCTGAAGGTCCCCAAGCTGTTGTTATGAAGTGACCCCAAAAAATTAGACAATATTCTAAAGTAAGAATTGTTCAAGCAGCCGAAAGGGCTTGCTGTCTGTGAATTGCAGGCGGCAAGCCCTTTAGCTTTGCGTTGACGGAGCGGTATGCGGATACGGCGGTCAGCGTGATTGAGCGGTAAGGTGCTGCATGTCAGAAGAAAAACGGTAATTCCACTGTGTCAGCCAAAATGAGACAGCATTTTGAATAAAAATGTGGGAAAAATAGCTTTGCAGCGCTCCGGAACTCTTGACATTTAAATGCACTGTGCTACTATATGACAAAAAAGATGATGCAGTGGAGGGCAATCCCGGAAACGGAGAACGTTCATACCGGAGGCTTCACGGCGAAACAGAGCTACCGCAAGCAAGCTTATAAGCGGAGAGACCGCGGAAACGCGGTTTTTCAAAGCACAGCAGTTAGTCAACTTTAACAAAAACCTTGCATATATGTAGGTTGAATTCATCTGACTGCAAAAAGGACAGCAGCTATGAAGAAGTCTGAGAATTTCTGGAACAGAAACGCGAAGCGCTATGATCGCTTTATGCGAAAGGACCGGGCGGCATACGAAAAGCTGTATGAACTGATCCGACCGGTTGTAAAAGCCAGAACGGTGCTGGAACTTGCCGCCGGGACCGGGCTGATCGCTAAAAACATTGTGCGTGCGGCAAGCCATATCGAGGTGACGGACGCCTCCGAGGAAATGATCGCTGAGGCGAAGCGGAACAACCGCTCTGCAAAGCTGCACTTTTCAGTGTGGGATATGTTCTGCCTGCCCTATGCGGACAAGTCCTTTGATGTGGTGATCGTATCCAATGCGCTGCACATCGTCCCGCAGCCGGAGAAGGCCCTTGCCGAGATCCGCCGGGTGCTGAAGGATGACGGCGTGCTCATTGCCCCTACCTTTACCCATGGGAACGGCACCCTGCGAGGCATAATCAAGCTGTTTTTTATGAAACTGGCGGGATTTCCGCTGAACAGCAGGTGGTCAAGCGCGGATTATCTGGCGTTTTTGCGGCAAAACGGCTGGACGGTGCGGAAGAGCGCCGTGCTGAAAGCGTCCTTTCCGCTGACCTATGCGGAATGTGTAAAACCGTCGGTGAAGGGAAGGGGGTAACGCTATGAAATACATGGGAATGCCATGGGGGATGTGGACGCTGTTTGCGGGCTCCTTTCAGGCACAGTTGACTGATGTGCTGGGGTATAATGAGCAAACGGCGAAGGCGATCACACGGAGGGCAAAAGCGAAATACAAGGAGATCCTCAGCCGTCTGCCGGAGTTTGAAAAGGGGGACCGCTTCAAAATCAATCTCGTGGGCTGCGCCATGCTGGGGGCCTTTGTTCTTACCATGCCAGAGCGTCCCAATGTAGATCGGCTGACGGAGTATTACGCCAAGGCCATGATGACAAAGCCTATGCGCTGGTTCTGCCGTAAAAGCGGCGAGAAAAAGTTCACACCCCAAAGCGTTGCCGGACTGCAAGCGGCGGCAGCGCTGAAGGCCGCCGACCGGAACCCCTATTCGTGGAACATGGACTTTTACGAGTACCCCGACGGCAGCGGCTACGAGGCCCGGTTTACCAAGTGCGGTATCTGCGTTTTGATGCGGGAGCTGGGGCTGTACGATTTGACTCCGGCCCTGTGCCGTCTGGACTACACCATGAGCGAAGCGGGCGGCACGGCGGATTTTACGCGGCAGTATACCCTTGCCACCGGCGGGCCGTACTGCGACTGCGGCTATAAGAAAAAATGACAGGAAAGGATGTTTTTTATGATTCAGACAACAATTAAAGTTTCCGGCATGGCCTGCTCCATGTGCGAGGCCCATATCAACGACGCCATTCGCGGCGCATTCCCGGTGGAGAAGGTCACATCCTCCCATTCCAAGGGGGAGACGGTGATCCTCTCCCAAGCGCCGCTGGACGAAAACGCCCTCCGCGCCGCTATTGACGCCACCGGCTACACGGCGGGGGAGATCCATGCGGAAACGTATGAAAAAAAGGGACTGTTTCATTTCGGAAAAAAGAAGGACTGAGCTCATTCCTGTGGTCCGGCTTTCCGGCCATCGGTTTGAAATAAATAAAATCCATATAGGAGGATAATTGTTATGAAGAAAATTGGTTTGTTTGCCGCAGGCGTTCTGTTTGGTACCGCCGGTATGAAGCTGCTGGGCAGCAAGGACGCGAAAAGAGCCTACGCCCAGACCACTGCCGCCGCACTGCGGGCAAAGGACAGCGTGATGACCGCTGTGACCGCTGTGCGTGAGGGGGCGGATGACGTCTATGCGGAGGCTAAGGCCATCAACGCCCAGCGCACGGAGGCCGAGACCGCTAATGTGGTGGAGGATACCTCCGCAGAAGAGGAAAGCCAGGCAGAGTGATCCATGAAATGCACGATCCTACATGATACGGCCGGGCGGCTGCGGGTCCATCTTTGCTGTAAGCGGATGACGCTGCGGCAGGCGGACGTGCTGGAATACTATCTGCTGGCGGTGGACGGCGTGCGCTCCGTCAAGGTCTATGACCGGACGCGGGATGCCGTGGTGGTGTATGACGCGGAGCGGGAGCGCATGATCCGTGCGCTGGCCCGGTTCTCCTTTGAAAAAGCGGAGAAGCTGGATCTGGCGCCGGAGCACACCTCCCGCACCTTGAACCGGGAATTTGAGGATAAGCTCGCCCTCACTGTTATGCGCCGCTGCGCTTCCAACCTGTTTCTGCCGGCGCCGGTGACGTCGGCGCTGGCTGTGATCCGCTCCGCAAAGTACATCAAAGAAGGGCTTCTGGCCCTGTGGCACCGGAAGCTGTCCGTTGCCGTGCTGGATGCTACCGCCGTCACTGTGTCTATGGTGCGGGGAGATTTCGCCACTGCCGGTTCGGTCATGTTCATGCTGCGGCTGGGGGAAATTCTGGAGGAGTGGACCCACAAGAAGTCCGTGGCCGACCTTGCCTCCGCCATGAGCTTACGGGTAGAAAACGTCTGGCAGCAGGTAGACGGCACCGAGGTGCTGACGAAGGTCACCGACGTGAAGCCGGGGGATCGCATCGTGATCCGCACCGGCGGCATGATCCCGCTGGATGGCCGGGTGGTGGAGGGCGAGGCCATGGTGAACCAGTCCTCTCTCACCGGAGAATCCATGCCGGTGGCCAAGCGGCCCGGCAGCCCTGTTTATGCCGGTACGGTGGCTGAGGAAGGCGAGTGTGTGGTCTGCGTGGAAAAGGTGTCCGGCAGCGGACGCTATGACCGGGTGGTCCGCATGATCGAGGAATCGGAAAAGCTGAAATCCACCGCTGAGGACAAGGCGTCCCGCATGGCGGACAGGCTGGTTCCCTATACGCTGGGCGGCACGGCTGTGACTTATCTGCTGACCCGCGATGTGACCAAGATGCTGGCCGTTTTGATGGTGGACTTCTCCTGCGCGCTGAAGCTGGCGATCCCTGTCGCGGTGCTGTCCGCCATGCGGGAAAGCAGCGGGCATCACATTTCTGTCAAGGGCGGGCGTTTTCTGGAGGCTGTGGCCAAGGCGGATACCATTGTGTTCGACAAGACCGGTACGCTGACCTACGCCACGCCGAAGGTGGCACAGGTCATTCCCTTCGGCGGACACCGGGAAGCGGATATGCTCCGCCTCGCCGCCTGCCTGGAGGAGCATTACCCCCACTCCATGGCCAACGCCGTGGTAGAGGAGGCGAAGCGGCAGGGCCTCACCCATGAAGAATACCACTCTCAGGTGCAGTATGTGGTGGCCCATGGCATTTCCAGTATGGTAGAGGACAAAAAGGTCATCATCGGCAGTGCCCACTTTGTCTTTGAGGACGAGGGCTGCTGTATCCCGGAGG
>ENA-UESE01002164-UESE01002164.1-human-gut-metagenome-genome-assembly--contig:-NODE-2164-length-12343-cov-3.072966_pt1 | contig 12343 bp, 9 predicted proteins | sample MGYA00242995_ERZ507996 | MGnify/ENA primary metagenome ERZ507996 (study PRJEB26167, sample SAMN06115489) | human gut metagenome | host: Homo sapiens | place: China:Sichuan | collected 2015-04-15... | reverse complement strand
TTGTAATTGAAGGAATTATTCTGGGAATTATCGGTGCAGTAATTCCGATGGCAGTGCTGTATGGACTTTATAATCAGGTCATTAACTATGTAATGACAAAATTCCATCTTCTCACAGGCTTCCTTCAGTTCCTTGACGTATGGCATGTATTCAGAATTTTACTTCCGGTCGGGTTAGGTCTTGGAATTGGAATCGGATTCATGCAAACTGCACTGGCAAAAGAATTACTAAACGTTGTTAATCCTGCTTTTTTGCCATCAATAAAAGGCGGATCAATCTTTGCAGTAAGATCCGGCACTTGAAAATTCTCAATTGTCGGAAGAATTTTCTCTCCCAATCTACGTGATATATCTTTTTTATATTCCACATGTTTTCTTATTGCATCCCGTGTCTTGTCAGCCCGCCTTAAAACTTTCTCATATGCATTTTGATAAAGTTCTTCTCCGTCATTGATATATTCCTTGGCACTTTTCAGATATTCTCTCGTTCTCTGTCTTCGTTCCATGTTATCTTTCATGCTGTCAAATAATCCCATAACACTAACCGTCACCCTTCTATAAAAATATTCTATATTTTCATTATGAAAACTTTTTCACATATGCTAAAAGTATACACTTACAGAATGACACATTCTGTCATCCTGCTTATTTTCTACTGATATCTCTCCTGCATTTTTCCAAGCTTTTGTCCCATCTCCTCCCGTAGCCACTCCGGTCTCAGAATCTCCACCTGTTCCCCCTGACTGAGTAGCCACATCAGGATGCCTTTTCCGTACACTTCCGCTTCTATTTCACAGGCACCGTCCTGACAGGACACGATTTTCGCAGTAGGCAGGCGGTCTAACACTGCCTCTGCATTCCTTCCAAAAAATAAAAATTTCACCCGCATCAGTTCACCGCTGTACATAAACTGAACTCTTTTACGAAACTCTCCCTCCTCAAATCTCCCATTATACGGCAATTTGAACTTCTCACCCATTTCCCGGCATTTGACGATCCGATCGATCCGGAATATTGCTGGATAACTGTACTTGTGCTCATACCTTCCGGTCGCATTCTTTTCGACGATGAATGCATTCAGATAAAAATAATACTCGGAGAAAATAATCCCGACAGGTTCAATGACACGCTTCACATTCTCCTGTACCGCATCCTGCTTCTGATAGTGGATCTCAAGCCGGTTACAGCCCCGGACCGCCTCACCGAGCTTCCACAAAATGTCCGGATTCCGGATCGGATGGGTAAGCTCCACATAATGGTACTTCTCATTGGCGATCAGGTCGGATACCAGCTTCATATTGCGCAGTGGCACACAGCCTTCCACCAGCTTATTGAGCAGTGCTTCCATCTCCTTTTTGCCAAACGCCCGGCTCTCTAAAAGGATCTTACTCACGGCAAGTATTTCGCTGTTGCTCATGGCGGAACCGTCCATCCCGATCATCACGAAACCTTTATGTATCCTGTCGTACACAATCTCCCGTGACTCTGCCGTGCTTTCCGCTTTCTGATCCTCCAGAAATGCCCGGATATCATCAATGTCGCGTTGGATCGACCGCTCATCCACGCCAAATCGATTGGCTTCCTCCGCCTTATTGATCCGCTTTCCGGCGCAAAGACGGACATACATGCTCAAGGTTCTGGAATTTTTTGAATGTTTGTTGTTCATCTTCTGTCTTGTTTCTCCTGTTATAAATTTCGTATTACGTTTTTATCATACGCTTTCAACATGACACCATTCGTCATCCTCAGATTTATTTTCCCATGGCACTGTCCCATTTTCTTTTCTATTTTGATCAATATAAAACGAAAAAGAACAGCAGCAGACCTTTCATAATCTGTTACTGTTCTTATGTTTGATAGATTTGTAAATCACCGAACACCGCGGCATTTTGTCCATACTTACCTCATTTTTATTCCATCTTCCAACATTATTATGCATGCATATCCTACAAAATATTCACAATCATCCAATCCCATTGTCGATCAGATCCGCAATCCCCTCCACATCGCTTTTCGAAAAGCTGTCAAGCAGCAGTCTGTCCAACGCATACCGTTCATCCAGACATGCCATGGCACAATCCGCCAGAACGGTATTTGCCATTCTGCAAAAACGGTTTTTTGCCTCTTCTCTGTCCGTTTTTTGCCCCAGTAGTTCCTGTTCTTTTTTGTATTTGCGGCCGGACACTTCTAACAGCAGCGGAAGAAGATCATCTCTCTGTATGAGCAGACAGCGTTTTTTCTGAAGCTGATGCTGTCTGGCTAATATCTCCTCCGCTTCCCCGATCGTAACGGATCCGGACACCTTTTCCGGTGTGTCTGAATCACTATGTCCCTCACATGCCAGCTTGTCGAGGTACGCACAGATCCATTCCGGGCATACGTCCTGTTTCGGCTCGCCCCGCAGATATGCCAGAGCCTGTGCCATCTGGATTTCCCGTTCCTTTTGCAGTGAGACACGAAGCAAATCGGATATATGCCGTTCTGACATATAAGGGATCTCGGATTTCGCAGCAGCTCCGGATGCCCTTTTATAGAAGATATTTTTGGTACCGGGCTGCACGACCGGTGCATATAATTCTCTTAATACATCCCGGTTCCGCCCATGCTCCGCATATACGACACTGCAGTCGCGCCGCACCGACCGGATCAATTCTTTGGCGGATGCATTGACCTGCATCTTTCTTCTCCGGCTGATGTTTTTCAGAAAACGTTTTATCAGCTCCTTATCATCGCCATCGTCAATTCCGCTTTCCTCAAGCCACTGCCTGTAGCCAAGCTGCTCCAGATCTTCTTCCATGCCTTTTTTGACATCCTCCTGAATGTACTGCAGCAGCTCCGATTTTAATCGGATGAAATAGTCTAGCGTTGTCTTGGAGTACCCTTTAAACATCTCTGCATGGGTACACATCCGTTTTAGAAAATGCACGGGATCAAGTTTGCGCCAGTCGTCGTAGAAGCTCCACAAACGTTTTGTATGTGTCTTCTGCAGCGGTACATATGTCCGGCACATATGCTTTTCAAAGACGAGGATCATTTCCTCGCATTTTTCCATGGACAGCTTATGCTCCAGCCCATAATAATAGATGATTTCCCGGTAATCGTTGACCTGGACGCCGGGCATGCGGAGTCCCTCTATGAGATACTGTTTCAGCTCCTCATGCGTCAGATGCAGTGCAAATGCCAGTTGATACATTTTATCTCTGCCAGGTTCACTTCTTTTGGTGATGCCGCACCAGGCACGAATGGTTCCCGGCGCAGCAATATCACAATCTTTTAGTTGCTTCTGTAATGCCCGGAACGCTGCATGACGGCGTTGCTTCTCATCCGCCGGCTCTGATCCACCCCACCGCTCCATTAGAAATGTGTCAAATCCATAATCCTGTCCCATTTTTTGACCTCACCTTTTATTCCCCAAGCAGGGTATCCAGAGAACCTATTACATTCTTCTTGTCTTTTTGCCCTGTCGTTTTCTTTTTCGTTGTTTTTGGTGTTGCTTCTGTTTTATTTGGTCTTGCTGTCGCTGACGTTTTCTTCTTTCTGTTCCGGGATACCTTTGTGGTCTTTTCTTCCCGTTTTGACGCTTTGTCCGTTGTCTTATCCGGACGCTCTGACGGCTTCTTATCATCTGGACTTCTGGTAACAGACGACGTCTTTTCCGCTGTGGTTTTCGGAATCGACGTCATTTGTTCCGGCAATGCAGTTGCAGTTATTCCAAGTGTCGTTTGTTCCGGCAATGCAGTTGCCGTTCCTCCCTGTGTCTTTTGTTCCGATGGCATGTCTGCTGCCAAACTGGTTTGCGCCGGTAATCTACCTTCTTTCTGAGCCTGCCCATTAAGACGCATCATTGCGATGCCTGCTCCTGCTGCCACAAGCACAATGAGTACAAGACCGATCCGAAGATATATTTTCCGCTTTGCCCGTAAGGCCTTCTCCCAGATCAGTTGCCTTTCCTTCCGGCTCTCCTGCTCTTTTCCTGCCTGTAATAATTCTCCGGCAATCCGTTCGGTCGATAACTCTTCCTCCCCCGCCGCCAGAGACTTTCTGCGTCGTTCTTCTTGCCTCTCCTGTCCCCAGTGTTCCCGGCATGCTGTCCGCCCGCTTTCTCCCAATGCTTCGCGCAGCGCACGAATGCTTTGATAACGGTCTGCTGCCATCACTGACATTCCTTTTCCGATTGCGTCACTCCAGCCCTTAGGAAGCGCAACGCCCTCCATCTGATCCAGCGGAACTGTCCGGTCACTGACAAGACGCTGCGATGCCTCCTCCGGCATGACCCCGGAAAGCATATAATACATAACGGCACTGACGCTGTACACATCTGACCATGGACCGGTCTGCCCCTTGCTGCGATACTGCTCCTCCGGTGCAAATCCACGTTTGTATATGACCGTCATCGTGTGATCGCGGTTCACAGTACTTCGAGCCGCTCCAAAATCCACAAGCTTCATAAATCCCTGTCTGGTGATCATCAGGTTATCCGCACTGACATCGCGGTGAATGATATGATGTGCGTGCATCTCCTCTAAGGTATCCAATACCGGACGAAGCATGGTTTGAACCTGCCCTGCGGGTATCTGTCCGTTTTTTTGTACATACTCCTCGACACTGATCCCATCAATATATTCCATTACAATGTATGCGGTATCATTCTCTGTAAAATAGTCATGTACAACCGCTGCACCCTCCAGTGACTGAAACTGTGCAAGCGTCTGCGCTTCCTTAAGAAACGCTTTCATCCCCTTCTGATATTCCTGCTGTGCGCAGGTTTCCCCATCAACACGGTTTACCTGAGAATGAGACCGCACCGGGTTTCTTCGTACAAATTCTCTGGGATAATATTCTTTGATGGCAACCGGTATGGACAGGGTCTGATCCCAGCCCAGATAGGTAATTCCAAAACCGCCCTCCCCCAGAACGCATCCCGTGTAATAACGCCGCTTCAGGCAGGTTCCCTCTGGCAGACAGTATGGCGGCGTCTGGCTGTTTTGATTGTCGTATCCACAGGCACTGCATACATCTCCCTGTTCCAGCAGATGCATACAGCAGCTGCATCTTTTCTGACCTCCTGATATCATTTGTCTGCTCCTTTACAGCCGTATCCGTTTTAACTCTGTATAAGCACTGTATTTTTTCTTTCCATTCTTAATCTCCCATGTCCTGACCTTGCAGTACACGCTGCCTTTTCTTTTGGTATAGGACAAACGAAAGACTCCATTATATTTGGAGATCGGATGAAGAGTTGTTGTTTGTACAATACCATTTTTCTTCATCCAAATCTCCAGATATTGACCTTTATATTTCTTCAGTTTGATCTTCAGATAATTTTTTCCGGGTGTTATCTCCGTTGCATAGGATACCGTTGGTGCCGCATAATCCGGGATCCGGATGCGCTCGCTAGTTACCGCTCTGCTGCGCACTGCCTCACCATCTCTGGCACCGAACGCAAATATCTGATACTGATATTTCTTTCCTTTGCGAACCGTTGCATCCAGATAACTTGTCTTTCCGGTGACTGTCCCAAGCCGCTTGAGTGCACCATTCCTGCCCTCTCTGCGGTAAATACCGTATCCGTCAACTCCACTGACCTTCTTCCAGCGCAGCGACACCTTCTGAATCTGCTGCAACGACACATTCACCCCGGACACGCAGGAAAGCTCCTGCGAAACCTTCAGTCTTAATGAAACATTAATATTCTCCGCCACTGCCGCAGACGGAGAAGGACTCTGTGCCCATACTGTCGACGGTGGACTCTCCGGTGCCGCACTTCCTGTCGCTGCCGGCTGCTGCGTAGAAGATCCATCTGCCGGCTGTGATACTTCTGACGGAACTGCTGAGACGGACGGATCCTGTGTCGGATCATTCGAAGCCCCCGGCTCACCTGTCGGTTGAAGGGAAATTACCGGTTTCTGTGTCTCATACGGATCTGCCTTCGGAGATACAACCGGACATGCCATTTCTCCCTCTGTCCCAAATACCGGATAGCCATTCGGTCCTGTCACCCATGAGCGCAGTGGACAAAGCTCGCTGTACTGGTATCCCTGTCGATATTCTACAAAATCATTCAGCTTATCGATCAGACTGCTTCTTGCCGCAGAAAGTGAAACACCCTCGCACCCGGTCACATAATACTCATTCAGCTCTGTCGCCCGGGAATAAACGGTACGATTCGTTCCTTTCCAATAATAACAGCGCGTCAGAGAGCCTCCGTCGATATATCCGCAAATCTGTCCTTTTCCAAGCAGCTGCCTGATCTCTCCAACGGTATAGCATCCCTCCACCGGCGTCATATTCTTCCGTCCGGCGATGCCTCCGGCATAAAAAATATCGCCTTCAATATCGCCAATATTATAGCAATTGATCACACGGCTTGCTCCGTCCAGCCCGGCAACAATACCTCCCACCTGTAGATAACCATATGCTCCGCCAATCCTCGCACAGGACAAATCATTCTTCTTCGTAATCACCCCTACTGTCCCATAATTGCCACAGTTGCCGATCACGCCTCCACCATGGCGTCCGGAAATACCGCCGATCGAATCCATGCAGTTTCCGTCCACAGCATCCTCGCGCTCCTTCTGCAAAACATCTCCATAATTAAAACAGCCATCGATCACAATATCATTCCAGTTGCTTGAAAATGTTCCGGCAACGATTCCGGCAAGATTGATGCTTGACTCTGAATGATAGGTAAGCTCCAGATTGCCATAATTGTTACAGTCACGTAAATAACCCTGAAACACAAAATCCACAATACCGCCAAGGTCGCCTCCGCTGCTTCGCAGGTCGCTGTAATTGGCGCAGGAGGTGATATTGCCTCCATCGACATATCCCACAATACCGCCACCGCCATAAGGGATCCTGCTCTCCTCTCCCCGCAGACTGCAGCCTGTCAGTTCTCCGGCAGTATGACGTCCGACGATGCCGCCGATTCCGTTGATCCGGTCCATCTCGTCCCGCTCCGTGGTCAGTGTATTCTTCCTTCCGATCACAACCACATCCTGCGCAGTCGTGTTTACAATACTTCCGCTGTTCTCACCGACGGCTCCGCCAATACAGCCGGAGCTCATGACGATATTGGCACGGCTGATGACATCAGACAGCATCCCCTGCTGATTCCCAACAATGGCACCGACACCCGTCTTGCCTGTTACAAGAGCCTTCTCCAGCGTTAAACTGCAAACGCTTCCGTTAGAACCAACACAGCCAAACAGCCCAGGATCACTCTCATTTCCGATCACGCACAATCCACGGATCGTGTGGTCTTTACCATCAAAGTTTCCCTGAAACGGATACTCCTTCGTTCCGACCGCAGTCCACAAAGTCACCCTGGAAAGACTGCCGGGATCTGTCGTCTGCGATGTTTCCAGATCCTCATAACAGTTTCCGCTCTGATCCACTGCTCCGATCAGTTCTTCGTCACAATAAATCCCCGTTCTCTTTGAGGCATCCTGATACTGATAAGAGGCTTCATTTAAAGTTATATCCGATGTCAGGCAGAAGCTTCGCCCCTTCGTGCTGTTTCCGGCATTCACATACTCTGCAAAAAGCGTTAATTCTTCCCCGGTACTGATCGTGATCGTTCCAGCTGCTTCGCCGGAAGACGCGAAATCAGTCATTGACACGGTATTCTCCGCAGCCTTTACCACCTCACATATATCGTCCGGCACTTCGGAGGTAACCGCAGACACTGCCATTATGACTCCCATCCACAACGCAAATTTCCTGTGTCTCCTCATATGTATCCTGCTCCTGTTATTCTTTTCTTTTAGTGTAAGATAAATAGCCGGAAAAAGCAACAACCTCCTAAGGAAATCACTCCTCAGGAGGTTGTTTGTTCCTGATCGGACACACCTGACAACTGCGGTCAGATGATTCCAATGTCATTCTTATGCAAATGCGCGCGCCTGCAATGCATGTACCAGGTTGCGTCTGTCAGAAGGTTCGCAGTTGCCTGTCAGAAACAACTGATTGCGCAGGTCCATTGTCATAATCCCAAGAATGGATTTGGCATCCACACAATATCTTCCGCAATAAAGATCAAAATCTCCCTCAAAGCCTGATAAAATATTGACGAACTCATTCACATCATGTACATCCTTGAACTGTACCGGTATCTTTTCTCCCATAACGACTGCTCCTTTCTCTTTTCTCTTTCTTCTCTTACTCTCTCAGGACTGCTTGCGGCACGATATCAACATACTCTATCCATATTAAACAATATATTGTGCCTCTTTTTTGCCCTTGCATAGTTTTACCACACTTTTTTCGAAAAAGGAACCATCTTGACGAAGATTTAATAAAGATTTATCAGTTTGTTCACAAATTATAACACTTTGCTCAAAAAATCCTGCAATCTTGCGTTCTTGGGATGCTCAAAAAGCTCTTCCGGCGTATTTTCCTCCTGAATCTGTCCCTCGTTCAGAAATAGTACGCGGTTGGCAACCTCTTTTGCAAATCCCATCTCATGCGTAACGATCACCATCGTCATTCCCTCTGCCGCCAGCTCTTTGATCAGGGAAAGCACCTCTCCTACCATCTCCGGATCCAGTGCCGAGGTCGGCTCATCAAACAGCATGACATCCGGATTCATTGCCAGCGCACGCGCGATCGCAATACGCTGCTTCTGTCCACCGGACAGCATTGCCGGATAGCTGTCTGCCTTATCGGACAGACCAATACGATCAAGCAACTCGTCTGCCTTTACAGCAGCCTCCTCCTTTGTCATTTTCTTGCGCTTTACCGGCGCAAGCATAATATTTTCGCGAACGGTCATATTCGGGAACAGATTAAACTGCTGGAATACCATACCAATCTTCTCACGGACAAGGTTAATATCCACATCCTCGTCGGTAATATTCGTTCCCTCGAAGGTTACACGACCGCCGGTCGGATCCTCCAGACAGTTCATGGAACGTAAGAAAGTGGATTTACCACAGCCGGACGGACCGATCACTGCAACAACATCACCTCTGCAGATCGTGGTGGAAATTCCTTTGATAACCTGATGATCTCCAAATGATTTCTCCAGATTTTCTACGCGGATCAATACTTCTTTATCGCTCATTGCTTCTCAGCCTCCTCTCCAGACAATGCACTCCTGCAGTAAGGATCATTACGATAACCAGATAGATCAGCGCAACGGCGATCAACGGCATAAATGCATCATATGTGTTGCTTCGTATAATATCTCCAGCCTTGGTCAGATCTACAAGAGCGATATAACCGCTGATAGAGGTCTCCTTCAACAAACTAATAAACTCATTGCACAGCGCAGGCAATGTGTTTTTGAATGCCTGTGGCAGAATAACAGATGTCATGGTCTGCGCATAGCTAAGACCCAGGCTTCTTCCCGCCTCAAACTGTCCACCGTCTACTGCCATGATTCCGGAACGGACAACCTCCGCTACATACGCTGCAGAGTTTAATCCGAACGCAACGATTGCTACCAGAAGCTTGTTATCCACGGACACCAGGATAATATAATAGAAAATCAACAGCTGTACAACTGCCGGCGTACCACGCATTACAGTCAGATAGATCCGGCAGAATGCATTGAGTATCGGAAATCCTCCGTTTTTATCATGACCGGTACGGATCACCGCGATCACAAAGCCGAAAATAATACCAAACAATACCGCAAATACCGTGATCAACAGCGTATTCTGCAGACCCTTTACAATATACTGATATCTGTTATCTTTAATAAAGTTATCATGAAAACGCTCCGCCAGGGAACTCTTCGTAATGCCGGCCTTAGGATCGATTGTAATGATAACCTGCTTTGCCGTTGTATAGGATTCTGTGAAATCAATATTCTTGAGACGATCCTTCGTAACAGTCATACCAGCTGCTCCAACATCTGCCTTACCGGAAGTTACTGCAGGAATGATAGAATCAAACTCCATATCCTCAACCTCAAGCTTCATACCAAGCTCATCGCAGACTGCCTGCATCATATCCACATCAATACCGGTGATCTTATTATTCTCATAATACTCATATGGCTTGAAGGATGCATTGGTTGCCATCTTCAGCGTGCCGTTTCTCTTGACATCCTTGATCTCATACGGCTTTGTTCCTTTGACAGAATCCTCTCCGATATAATTATCAATAATATCCTGCAGAGTTCCATCTTCTTTTAACTTGGTCAACGCCTCGTTGATCTTTTCCTTGAGATCCGTATTACTCTTGTCAATGCAGACCGCATAATCCTCAAGAGCAAACTCTTCCTTTAAGATCTTCAGCGTATTATCCTTCTCGGTGTAAGCCTTTGCCGGCTGCTCATCGATGATAACGCAGTTGATCTTGCCGTTCTTCAACGCCTGGATCGCATCAGTTCCCTTATTGTACCGCTCGATCACTGTTCCTGCATCGTCGCCCTCATAATCGGAAGCATAAATGTCACCGGTCGTACCAATCTGAACTCCTATCTTCTTGCCATCCAGATCCTTTACGCTCTTCACTGCATTCTTGGCTCTCTGCGCCAGCTGCTTCTCCTGTTTCTGCTTCTCCTGATAATTATGTCCAACAACGCCGCCCACGGCAGCAAGACATACGATCAGAAGTAACACATAATTCCAGCCCTTTGGAAGCCTTCTTTTCTTCTTCATGATTAACCATGCCTTTCTGTTTCCTGTGTCTGTCACAGAAATAACTATTATAAAGGGGGCAAATGTACTTGCCCCCATATTTCTCATTCTATGCTATTGCCGATGCATTTCATTCAGCAATAACGCTCCTGTCCATATACCGGATCAACCTGCGTATATGTTCTTTATAAGAAAATATACTTACAAACAAACAATACTGCAAGAATGTACATCAGTGGTGTAACCTTCTTTGCCTTTCCGCAGATCACATTGATAATTACATAAGAGATAACTCCGAGAGAGATACCCTCTGCGATACTGTATGCAAATGGCATTGCCAGAATGGTCATATATGCAGGCACTGCCTCTGTCAGATCGTTGAAGTCGATCTGTGCAACAGAAGAGATCATCAGGAAACCAACGAAGATCAATGCCGGAGCAGTTGCAAAGCCCGGTATTGCTGTGAAAATTGGTGCGAAGAAGATTGCCAGAAGGAATAATACTGCTGTCACTACAGAAGCAAGACCTGTACGTGCACCGGCACCAACACCTGCTGAGCTTTCTACGTAAGTTGTTGTTGTACTTGTACCGATAATAGCACCTGCACTTGTTGCGATTGCGTCTGCTAACAGTGCCGGCTTGATGTTTGGAAGCTTCTCATTCTCATCCAGCATACCGGCCTTGGATGAAACTCCGACTAATGTTCCGATCGTATCAAACATATCAACGAACAGGAATGAACAGAGAACAACGATAAAGTTGAATACACCCACGCCCTTGAAATCAGCTGTGAAACACTGACCAAATGTGGTTGTGATCTTGCTGAAGTCAGTCATATGCATGGTTGGATACAGAGAGTAGAAACCAGCCTTTGCATCAATATGGTAAACACCTGCAGCCTGGCAGATCATACCGAGGATCCATGTTGCGATGATACCGATCAGAATAGATCCCTTGAAGCCCTTGATGTAAAGAATAACTGTGATAAACAGACCGATCAGTGCAAGTACTGCACAAATTCCCTGTGTATGCCAGTTATCAGCAAATTTACAATATGTCAGAAGAGTAGAATCATCATTCACGATGATGTGTGCTCCCTGCAGACCGATAAATGCGATAAATAAACCGATACCAGCACTCACACCTTTCTTAAGTGTACTGGGAATTGCATTGAAAATTGCCTCACGTACACTAGTCAGTGAAAGTACAATAAATACGATACCTTCCAGAAATACAGCCATAAGAGCTACCTTCCAGGAATAACCCATGTTTCCACATACTGTGTAAGCAAAGTATGCATTCAGTCCCATACCGGGAGCCAGTGCAAATGGGTAGTTAGCAAGCAGTGCCATTGCCATTGTACCGATGAATGAAGCCAGACATGTGGCGATCAGCACGGCTGTGCTGTCCATTCCTGCTGCTGAAAGCATGTTTGGATTAACGGCAAGAATATAAGCCATTGTCATAAATGTGGTAATACCGGCAATCACTTCAGTCTTGACCGTAGTTCCGTTTTCTTTTAACTTGAAAAACTTCTCTAACATTTTATCCTCCATGTGATGTGTTATTAGTATCATTCTCTCAATAACGAAAATGACCCATATACAGTATACCACAAAACATAGAGGTTTTGATAAAAAAATTATGGTTTATATTTATATTATTTTTACGCTTGTTATATTTTTCAATAATTATAAACTAGATTAATTTAATAAACAGAATTTATAAAAAATAAACTTTTCCAAAGCTAATAGA
>ENA-UESE01002161-UESE01002161.1-human-gut-metagenome-genome-assembly--contig:-NODE-2161-length-12361-cov-63.584337_pt1 | contig 12361 bp, 19 predicted proteins | sample MGYA00242995_ERZ507996 | MGnify/ENA primary metagenome ERZ507996 (study PRJEB26167, sample SAMN06115489) | human gut metagenome | host: Homo sapiens | place: China:Sichuan | collected 2015-04-15... | reverse complement strand
CTTCCATTTTCTTTTGGCCTTTTTTCGTTTTCATTTTTTTCATCCGTCCTTCAATTTCCCCTCTCAGTCTTTTTTTTGTTTCCTCTTTTTTCCATTTCTCCGTCCTTTCATTTTCTTTTGGCCTTTTTTCGTTTCCCTTTTTCTTCCGTATTTTTTGACATTTTGTTTTTAGTGCGAAAAACTCTTTTGCCGAAATTTGTCCGGATCATGTTACCGGAGATGCTGACGGAATATTGCGTAAGCTCAATTGCTGACCGTTTCAAAGTTAAAAGCCGTCTTCAATATGAGAATGTTGGAAAATGCAAAATATCGACATCGTTGCCGGGAATTTCGGTGCACAGGCTGTTATGCGGATACTATAGGAAAAAATACCCGGAAGAGGGCTGAATACATTCGAAATCGGTTAAGGAGCAAAGCCAATTGAGTGTGGATTTTGATCCGTTTACGGCGAGCCGGGCAATGTTAACCCCGCCGAACCGTCATGCGCCCTTAAAGACGAAGATATTGCCGGGCGTATACGAAGCGCCTGCGTTATATGCGGAAATTCCTTTTTTTTGTAACCGGAAAACCATGTTCGGGACATGCTGTCAACTTACCGTGTCAGAGTGTCATATGTTAGTGTTTGCCGGTGTTTTGCGAGTTAATCCGCATACGAAAAACTCCGCGTTTTATGCAGGTGTCTTTTGATCAGGCGGCAGAGAAGATTACGGTATAACGGCTTGGGATAGAATGTAAAATTCTTCCTGTCCGGGGCGGCATTCCTTTTCCATCTTTTCCAGTCCGGCATCAAAGCGTTCGGCTTCCTTTTCGTCAAATGTAAAAACCGGACTGGGACGATAGACGTATTTTTTTCCGTTTTCCAAGGTTCCCGGTTTCAGCTCTTTGATCAGCATTGCCGCCGGAAAAGTTCCGTCTTCTGTGCAGACGTTGAATTTTTTGCAGCTTTTGAAGCCCCGGCTGACGTAGTTGTTCGGGCTGCCGAAAATGACGATGACGTCATAGCCTGCCGCCGCGGCACGTTCAAATGAATGTTCCAGCAGCTGTTTGCCGTAGCCCCGGCGTTGATGTTCGGGCAGAATGCATACCGGTCCGAAAGTAAGAATGTTTTTTTCGTTTCCGTTTTCTTCGATCAGTTTGTTGCGGGTGTACATAATGCTGCCGATGATTTTTCCGTCAAGCTCGATGACAAAGTCCAGCTCCGGCAGAAAGTCGGGATGAGAACGCATTATGTGAGCCAGATAATGCTCGTTGCAGCCCGGAACATACAGGTTCCAAAAAGCTTTTCTGATGACGTCTTCCACTTCGGCGCGGTCTTTTTCTTCTTCGTTTCTGATGGTAATCATGGCAGACTTTCTGTAAAATAACTTCTCGTTTTTTTATAACGCGGTTACAAAGGGCGGAAAAGCGGGCGGTTCTCGGGTGAAAGAAGTGCCGCCCGTCTTTTTCAGGCCGCTTTTTTCGGCGGCGTGTCGGTTTGGTCCGGTTCTTTTATGCGGACGATGTCGGCGCCGACGCCGCGCAGTTTTTCTTCCAGTTTTTCGTAGCCGCGGTCCAAATGGTAGACCCGGTTGACGATGGTTTCACCTTCGGCAATGAGGCCGGCCAGAACCAGGGCAAACGAAGCTCTCAGGTCGGTTGCCATGACTTGGGCGCCGTACAGCTTTTTGACGCCGCGGACAATTGCCGAAGCATGGCCGTGAACATTGATGTTGGCGCCCATCCGCATCAGTTCGGGAACGTGCATGAAGCGGTTTTCAAAAATGGTTTCGGTAACCATTGACGCGCCGTCGGCCGTCAGCATCAAAGTGAGAAACTGAGCCTGAAGGTCGGTCGGAAAACCGGGATAATAGTCCGTCATTATGTCTTTGCCCTCCAGCCGGCAGTTTTCGGCGTCAATAATGATGCCGTGCGGCTTTTCTATGACTCTTACGCCCATTTCGCTTAAAATGCGGAGCGGGGTTTTCAGAGTTGCGGCCTGAGCGTTTATCAGCTCTATTCGTCCGCGGGTGATGGCGGCGGCAACGGCGTAAGAGCCGGCTTCAATGCGGTCGGGAATTATCTTGTGAACGGTGCCGTGCAGCTCCCTGACGCCTTCGATTGTCAGAATCGGCGTGCCGATGCCCGTAATTTTTGCGCCCATGGCATTGAGCATTTCCGCCAGATTGCCGATTTCCGGTTCCATGGCGGCATTTTCAATGACCGTGGTTCCTTCGGCTAAAGCGGCTGCCATCAGAATGTTGCAGGTGGCGCCGACGGAGGCAATGTTGAAAATCAGGTGAGCGCCCTTAAGTCCGTTTTCTGCCCGGGCAATGACATAACCGTTTTTAATTTCGATCGAAGCGCCCATCTGTTCCAGCGCGGAAAGGTGGATGTCCATCGGACGGGCGCCGATGGCGCAGCCGCCGGGCAGGGACAGTTCCGCATAATGTTCTCTGGCCAGAAGCGGCCCCAGCACGTAGTAGGAAGCGCGCATTTTGCGCACGTAGTCGTACGGTGCGATCAGGCTTTTAGTTTGGGCTGTCTGGTAAGTGTACATTTTGCACGGATTGCCGTCGACTACTTCGTTACGACTGTCAATTTGTGTGCCGAGCTGTTCCAGCAGCAGATTCATGGAGCGAATGTCGGAAAGGGAAGGCATGTTGGTCAAGGTGACGCGTTCCCGGGTGAGGAGGGAGGCGCATATCAACGGCAGCGCCGCATTTTTGGCGCCGCTGATGTAGATTTGACCGGAGAGCCGGTGCCCGCCGTTAATCTTTAGTTTGTCCATCGTCTTTTACTTTCTCTGTTTGGGATTTTTTTTGTAAGGCTTCCTGTTGCTTTTTGCGTTTTTCCAAATTTTTGCGCAAGGCTTCTGCTTCTCGCTCAAAACGCAGGTCGGACCGCCTTTTTGTTTTTTCGGTCATATGAAACATAAGTCCTTTTTTTTATTTTTACCGCAACACTATAGCAGGTTTTAAAAAAGTGAATCAAGCCGCTCAGTTTTTTATTGTGCAAAAGTGGTTTCATTTTTTATTGAAATCAATCCGTTATATGGCTTATTAAGCTAATAGGTGTGTTCTAATATGTTAACAATTTATAATTAGTATTGATATTTTGTTCAAAATAGATTATTAATTGTGAAAAAATAATTTTTAGAGCAGGACTTGTGAGTATCATGAAAAAATGTATTTTGATTTTATGTCTTCTGTTGTCAGCATGTATAAATACCGTCACTTATTCCCACCGGCAGAACGGGGTGGACGTTTATGTGGCTCGGTGCAACGGCTCTTTTGTCGACATTTCGCTGTGTTATCGGCAGGCGAGTCAGGCTTGTAACGGTAATTTTGAAGTTTTGAACGCTTCGGTGGAAAATGCCGGTACCGTCAACAATATGAGCGTGCAGACGGGAATGACGCCGATGTTGTACGGAACCCAGGATAATGTTTTGAACCGTTCGATCATGTTTTACTGCAAGTAAAGCCGCGATCGGACTGTGCCGCGTTGTTTGGCGGAAATTTTTTCGGGTGACGCCGTTTTTCCGGGAGGAAGAGCGGCGTTTTCGTTTTGAAAAAGAAGAACGTAAATCGTTTTGCCTTCTAAGCGGAAAGGTGGGACCCGGTTTGTGATGCAATACAAGTTCATGTTTAAAACCGATGCATGCTGCCGGGTGATTGTTGAACCGGAGATTGTAAGAGGCTAAAAAAATAAACGTGAAGGTAAAAGTTGTTGTTTAGGGCTAATATTTGTTTTATTATTTCTAAATTAGAAAAGAGGTTTTTTATGATAAAAAAATATATTTTAGCGGGATTGTTAATTTTATTTCCTGTTTCTGCTTTTGCCGACGGGGGATTGCCCTTGTGGATAAATACGATTCAAACCGTAGCGGCCACTTCGGGAATTAAGGGGTTGGGGTACCCGTTGTCAAGTTCCGTGATTACGCTCATTTGTTTGATATTAATTATATTTTGTGAAACTTTATTCTTGAAAAAAAGATATTTTAAAACAACAAATACGGTAAAAATAATTGAAGCCGTTTCTTTTGCTAACTTGATTTCAACCGTTTTGGGCGGATTGCTGCTGTGGGCTGTTTTTTATGTTACGGTTTTTATGGCAGATTCTAATTCCTTGGGATATTTGTTTCTCGGGCCGTTATACGGAATATTGACATATCTCCCGCGTAACTCTGCCGTGGAAATATGCGGCTTTGTTTTTATCCTTGTGTTTTATAATGTTTTCTTTTGTTTTTTTTCGTATTATATAGAACGTTTCATAATAAAAAAATATTTGCAAAATATGTATAGCAGCGAAATTGTCTCCAAAGGAGTATTACGAGCCAATATTTTAAGTTATTCCATATCGTTTTTTCTGATGTTGCCGATTTACTTTTTTTTACACGGAATTTTATGAATATTTATTTAAAAGGGATATAAATGGGAATTGTTCTTTTTTATATTTTGTGTTGCATCGGAACGTTTGTTCTTGCTGTTTCTTTTGAAGTGTTGTAAAAGGGCTGTAGAAATAGTTTGCCATGCAAAGTATTTTTTTCCCTTTAAATAAATTTTGTAATTTCTTATCATTAAAAAGATCTCTGCATTTAAGAATATAAATTTCGTTATCTTTTAAAGTATAGGCTTTACTGTTAAGATGAACTGTATTTTCTTCAAAGTTAAAAAAGGCGTTTTGCAAATTTACAATATTAGGAACTAAAATCGAATTTATGCGTCCTGTTTTTAAATCAAAAAACTCTTTATCATAAATATGATGTTGAAATTTCATTTCATCACGCGTAATAAAATGAAAATACTTTTTATCTAAAGGTTGAGGATGCGCATAACTTTCATCTGGAAAATTTTTGGAAAAGAATTTCTCCGCATATAGCCAGTCTTTTTCTTGTTTGGCGGAGATCAAATAATAGAGACTGAGTAAAAAAAATAAAAACATTAAAAGAAATATTTTATAATGTCTTATCACTCGGAAAGTGTTGTGGAATGATATAAAAAAAATAACAGCAAAAGGAATAAAAGGAAGAAGCCAGCTGGATACGGAAAAAATCCATGGTAAAAGTAAGTGGCATAGAAAAAAAAGAAAAACACTCCAGGCGAAAACGGAAAAAAAAGAAAAGTGACTGTTGTTTCTCTTATAATAATTTTTCATTATAAAAGCATAAATCAGAACAAGGATAAATGCAACAACACAGTCCAAGATAAAAAGAATGAGCAGCCCCATTTGTCCATACTCCTGTTTTTGTTATTATTTTATAATAAAATTTATATGTTAAAATTTCGTAATGGATGAATTTTTCAATCATTTTTATCGGGCAGGGATTGAGGATAACAAAAAACTTGATTTTCATAGTTTTTGTTTAAAAAGTCCGATAGTTATCAAAAAATGCTTGTCTAAAAATCGCAAAGATCGGACTAAATAAGTACTTGTTTAAAAAGAAAAAATCCGCAATAAATGCGGAAATCTTAAAAATGGTGCGCGATACTGTGCAGTTATCGGACTGATTCTCCGTAAGAATTTGGCAATTTAAAAAAGAAACTTTTTATTTTCGACTTTTTGAAAATTTGTACGGAAGTCCATATACTTAAAACCACATCGGTCAGCGCGGACGGATATGCCTGAATATAAATATCATGAACAAACCATAAAATCAAATTAGAAACCAATGCCCAACGCATTTGTTGCTCATCTTTAGTTGTAAACATAAAAATTGTATAACTGGCAGAAGCAACAATGGGAAACAAGCCTATTAAACCACGATTGTTTGCATATAATCCCACGACAATACATAAAATGAATAAAATCCAAGTTATTTTCTTTGTTAATTTATTTTTGTAGGCTAAAATATTTCTGATTAGCGCTATGGAATTTGTTGTCATTGCAGAATATGTGTAAAGGGCTATATTTGATAAGATACAAAATATAACATCTATAACTTGCCACAAAATTAAATCGTTCTTATTCTTCTTTAAAACAGATATTGCTATACAAATCGCTGATAATAAAGAAAATACATTGCCTAAAATTAAAAATGTTTGCATAAAATTAACCTTTTTGCTGTTTTTTTAACTTAATATATTTAATAATTCAATGGTCTTTTATAAAAAGTCCGATAATTGCTAAAAAAATGCTGTTTCGGGGAACAGAACAATCGGACTTTGCGAGATGCAATCCCATAAAAGCAAAAACCGCCTATAACAAGACGGTTTTCAAAAATGGTGCGCGATATTGTGCAATTATCGGACTTGCGACTCCACCCTTACACAGGATGTTGTCGATGAGTTCATCAGCCGCTACCCGCCGGACAAGGTCAAAGGCGTAGTACAGATTTGCGGGGACGCCAGCGGCAAATATCGCAAGACGCAAAGCCGCTATTCCGACTACGCGATTATTCAAAACACGCTGAGCCGGGCGAATTATCGGACGAATTTCAACCTTCGCCGGTTTAACCCGCCGATATTAAACCGGATCAACGCTTTTAACCGGCAGGTTTTTGATGTGGAAGGGAAAAGGCATTTTTTCGTTCACCCGCGTTGCAGGTGGTTGATCTACAATATGAGAAAGCTTTGTTTTAAGCCCGGAAGTTCAATTGTCGATGCGCCGACCCCGGCGGAGGTGGAAGAAGACGAGGACAAGCTTTATTTAGGCCATATTTTTGATGCGGCCAGCTACATGGTGGAATATTTCAAACCTGTTGTGAGGGAATAAGATGTTTGAAAAAATGATGATTAAATATTTGTCCCGAAAGGGATACAGAATATTGAGGCCTTGCATAAACGCCGGCGCCGACAACGCTTATTACGACATCGACGCCGACAAATGCGTTAAGGTTGAGGTTTGGTTAGACTTTGCAAAAGCGAAACAACGTATGAATGCGGCACGTCTACGTCATTACAATCTGCGGGGTCTAAACCCGCCGACATAGCGGATTGAAAATATTTTTTACATATTTTTTTTCGTTGAGAAATATCAAGACTGTTTACTGTAGCGGACAGTAAACAAGATAGTTTGGTTATTTCCTGCTGAAGAATATAAATATCATTTTCTAAGCTATCGGGAAGGTTGTAGTTTCTCATTGTGTTTCACCTCCTTTCGGGTGAAGAGTAACATTATTTTGATTGGAGTCAAATTTTGTATGAGGGAATAGAAAATGGCGGATGTGAGCGAAATTATCGATAATATACTCATAAAGGCTTATAAGGGAAACAAGAAAAATGCTTTCGAATATAATCCTGGATATGAGATAGGAACGGTTGTGGGTAATTTGGCCGCGGCGTATAACGATATGCACAAAGTCCGGCGTAACGGATATGATAATTATGCTCATCGTTTGGGAATGTGCTTAAACGGACAACGGGGGATGCCGGCATATGTCGGTTCTTTGTTACTCGGCAGCTTAAAAGAAGATTATGATTTGGTGAAAAAAATAGGCTTCCAAAGAAAACCGGTTGCGGAAACATGGAATGATTCCGTTAAAGATATGGAAAACAACATTGAAGCACTGAATTGGAGCTTGCAAAATCCCGACGGAAACTGTATAATGTGGCTAAAAGATTTTGACTATTCAAACAACAGATGGAGAAACAGATGATTTTTCGCAACGGCTTTGAAATCGTTTCTAAAAACGGTCTTTGGGCAGATGTGAAGGCTATTTGCAGGGACGTGATAAAAATATGCTTTATCATTTGGGGCGCCATTATGTTCATTATGCCGTTTTTTATGCCTTAAAAATCCTGATAAATCGTGTAAAATATGGTTAAACGATTTGGATATGAGGACAAATACATGGAAAAAATGATTTCGAAGATATTAAAATTCACGGGCTTGTATGTATTATATGCCGTTTTGGGCTTCACAATGATGGCTGTCCCCGTTGGATTTTTGACCGGCTATTTTTGATAGCTAAATTTATTTTATTTGTTAAAGCTCCTTGTTTAGGGGGCTTTTTTTTATGGGGTTTTTCTTAAATGTTTGAATTTTTGGTGGAGAAAGAAACGGAAGCACGCAAGCTCTCGGAGGCAGAGGCATCCAGAGTTGCCGCCGACGTTGGGGATTTGTGGAAAGACTGGGACGAGGCGCGTTCCAAGCAAAAGGCAATAGCTGAAAAGCTACGTCCGGAAATCTACCTTGACGACCGGCCGGCCAAAGACCGCGGCGAAGGAAACTGGAAGTCTGACGTTCATTTGAACAAAATATACTCGCTTTCGCAGACGCAGCAGGCTTTTATCTGGGACAATATTTATTCCAACAACGAAAAATTGTTCGATGTGGCGGGGAAAGACGACGATTCCGGCGAGTTAGCTAGGCTGCAAAAGGCAAATCTTGTCAATATCTTCTATCAAATAGGTATTCAGCGCAAGCTTGACCGGGCGATCGAGTATTTGCTCTCTTGCGGCGAGTTTTGTCTGTTTATCGGCTGGAAAACAAAATATCGGCAAATCCGCCGGCGGATGACTTTGGCCGAGGCGCTGCAGCAAAAGGGGCTGGAAGCGCTTTTTGCCGGCCCAAACTACGGCATTTTTAATCAGGAGATATACAACGGGCCGTCGGTTGAGCCGATCGATCCGATGAATTTGACCTTTGATCCGAAAATTAACCCGGAAGACGGCGAGAAGTGGGACGAATGCGGGAAGATTGTCAAAGAATGGCTGACCTATGACGAGATTGTCTCTAACAAATTCTATAAATTGAACCGGCAGCAGCTTTCCGACATCAAGACTATGCTTGATAAGAAGTCGGTTGAAGAAGACGACACGGAAACCGAAAAAGCGGACGATGTTTTGCAGGAAAACCGGATCGAGGTTCTATCCTACTGGGGAAACTATACGCTTGACGACGGAACGGTTTTAAGAAACTGGAGCATTGTTGTTGTCGGGCGGAAATATCTGGCCGTTTTCGAACACAACCGCTTTATCGTCAACCCGCTGGTTAATATGGCGATTTTCCGCGATTATGAATCAAAACGGGGAATTCCGGAAATATGGTCAATCTATGACATAGCCAAAGAACAGGAAAACAAGGTTAATCTGCAAAATGATGCGCAGGCCTTGAACCTGAACCCGCCGGCATACGCGCCGCAGGGCTTTTTTATTAAAGACGAGATAAAACTTTCACCCGGCAAACAGATTGAATACAAGCCCGGGCTCGACGATCCGTCGGCGCTGATCAAAATGCAATTTCCGCTGATTTCAAATGAGCAGATTATTGAGTATTACGACAGTACGGCATCGACGGTTTCCGGCATTTTTCCCAATATGCAGGGACAGGACGAGGCCAAAGACGCGACCGCAACCGAAATACAGGTAAAAGTGCAAGGGCAGACGACGAGGCTTGCCAAAACGCTGGACGCCATCAAGCAAAACGGCATTGTACCGATGGTGGAAAAAGTAGCGGCGCTTGATGCCAACATGAAATTCGGCGATGAAATTGTTTATGTTGAAAATGACGGCATGAAGACGGCGGTTATCATCGGCGACACCGTGCGCCAGGGCAATTATGAGTATCGCTATACTGATAACACCGGCATTCAGCGCAAACTTGCCAAAAATCAGGAGTTGATCCAACTTTTGGGCAATGTCTGGAATGATCCAATGGTGCCGCTTAACAAAGTGGAAATCGTCAAGGATATTCTGGCAAATGCCGAATTTGAAAATGTGGACAAATACTTTTTAACACAAAACACGGCCATGCTGCCACAGCTTGCGGGAAACGCGCAACCATTGCCGGTGGCAGGTCTTGAAACCCAAGAGGTGACAAATGGACAAGCAAACGGAATTGATACGCTTGCGTGATGCGTTGGCAACAAAAGACGGGCAGCTTATTCTGGCGGAATGCCACCGGTATATGGTTGAAACCGCCTGCCGGGTCAATGCGCCGGCCGAATGGGTTAAAGGCATGGGGCTTCTTATCGGGCATCTTGAGAAAGCGCCCGAAGAATGTCGCATGAAATTTGAAAAACAATAAAGAGCCTTAAATAAAGGTTCTTTTTTTTATGGAGAAAAAGAAAAATGACCGAAGAAACCACACCCGAGGAGAATTTGACGACCGATACTTCCGCAGCCGAAAATGCGGCTTCCGACACCGCGGCAATCACAACCGCGCCGGAAACGACGGAAACGGAACCGGAAACCATTGATGCCGAGGCGGAAGAAAGCGGCGAAGAAAAAACTCCGCAGCTTTATGCGGGGAAATATAAATCTGTTGAGGAACTTGAAAAAGCTTATAAGGAAAGCGAGAAATTCGTTGCACGAGCCAAAGAGTATGAAAAGCAGCTGAAGGCTTACCGTGAGGCGGAAGAAGCATCAAAAGCCGAGCGAGAGGCAGAGGCAAAGCGCGCAGGATTTTCCGATGACGCCTCAAGGCAGTTTGTTTTTGAGGTAAAAAACCGGGAGTTCATGCAATACGTACGTGCGCTGGAGGCGCTTGACGGCGAGGCAAAAGCCAAAGCCGCGGCGGCGCTCTCCCGCTATCAATACACAGTGAACCCAAAGGATCTGGAAACGGCGCAAAGCTTTTTTCCGCCGATGGTGATTGCTGAGATTGCCAAGGATACCGCTTTGTTTGAAGAAGAACGCGCGAAAGTTCATGAAAGTGAACGAATGACGCGCAAGCTCTCCGAAAGCAAGGCAAGACTTGAAGCTTTTGCCAAGGAAAGCGGCGACTGGCTGAACGCAAAGGAAAGACAGGAGATTGTGGCTTTGGCTATCAACCTGACCGGCGGTGAAGCGGATTTGTCGGAGGTTAAAAGGCTGATCGACATGGCGGAGAAAGCTGCCGTTGACCGTTATATTGCAGAAAGCAAAGCCGCTGCCGAAAACCGGGAAATGCAGGGAAGCCTGACCGCGCCTAATAACAATGCGCCTGCGGCAAAAGGCGAAACGTGGCTGACCCGTGAGGATTATAATAATTTGAGCGAGGCCGAGTTCGATAAACAGTACGATAAGATTGCGCGGCAGATTGAGCTTGAAAAGGCCGGCAAGCTGCCGCGAATGCTTACTTTGTAATCAATGAATTTTAATTTTACACCGTCTTTTGGCGGTATTTTTTTAGGAGTAAAGAAAAATGTCAGCAAATGCAGAGACGCTTGAAAGACAGGCCGCAAAACTCATTCCCGAGCTGTGGTCTTTGTCTTTGAACAAAAAGCTGGATAAATCCGGCGTTGGCATGAAAATTGTCAATAAAATTTATGAAAAAGACATCAAAAACTATGGTGATACGGTTCATATCGGGGAAATCGGCGATGTTACCATCTCTGATTATTCAGAGGATGAATCCGATGGTGGCGTAACCTATCAACGGGTGGATGCCACGAGCCAGGACTTGAAGATCGATCAGAGCAAATCTTTCGGTATTTTCTTGTCCGACATCACGCAAAAACAGTCGAATATCAAAGATTTGCAGGCAAAATTTGAGGCCAGAGCCAAAACTGCCGTCGATTTGGTTAAAGACACTTTTATTCTGTCGGCTTTTTCGGAAATTCCGGCGGAAAACAAAAAGGGGACGGATAAGGCAATCACGCTGACCAAAGATAACGCTTATCAGGTGTTGGTCTGGCTTGCCAAGACCTTGAAGAACAACAATGCCGTTCAGACTAAAAACGATCAGGTTTTTAAGTCTAATCAGGCGGCCGGTGAGGCGATGCCTTATGTGGTTATCAATCCGGACGTGGAAGCGATTTTAATCCAGTCGCCGGATTTTATCCACGCAACCAACGCCGGCGACCGTGTTTTGCGCGAAGGTTCCATCGGCACCATTGCCGGGCTTGATGTACTGGTCTCGACCAACCTGCCGACGACCACCGGCAAAGTCAATATCATGGCCGGGATCAACGCCGCGATCGCCTATGCCGGGAATATCTCGAAAATTGAGGCGATGCGCGACAACAAATTTTTCGGCGACAACGTGCGCGGGCTTTATGTTTACGGCAAAAAGGTCGTTTTGCCGAAAGCCTTGGCCGGTGTGGTCGTTGATGTGTCGGCGGCTGATAATATTGATAGCAAGGCTGATGGCGGCAGTTAGTCGTAAAATGATGTGAGGGGGGAGGTTTTCCTCCCCTTTTGATTTTATTTTTTGGAGAAAAAGCGATGGATGAAACGGATATGTCAAAAAAGATACTCGGCAGCCAGACGGATAATGAGCCGGAAGAAAAAAAGACGGTAAACTGGCTGGCGGACAATGTAATCTGGTACGTTTCCAAAAAAGGCTGCGGGACTTCCGTCTTTCGCGGTCCGATGGCGGAAGCATTGATGAACGGCGGGGACAAAAGAAAAGCCAAAAGCGGCGTCAAACGCATAGAAAGCACTACCGGTTTTGTTTTTGCCCGCAAATAGCAAAGTGAGGAAAAATGAGGAATTTTCAGCAGATTGTCAAAGACGTTTCC
>ENA-UESE01002159-UESE01002159.1-human-gut-metagenome-genome-assembly--contig:-NODE-2159-length-12365-cov-3.399251_pt1 | contig 12365 bp, 10 predicted proteins | sample MGYA00242995_ERZ507996 | MGnify/ENA primary metagenome ERZ507996 (study PRJEB26167, sample SAMN06115489) | human gut metagenome | host: Homo sapiens | place: China:Sichuan | collected 2015-04-15... | reverse complement strand
TTGTCATTACCCACTACCAGCGTTTGCTGGACTATATCGTACCCGATGTGGTACATGTATTGTATGACGGCCGTATTGTGAAAACCGCCGGCAAAGAGCTGGTAGCCGAACTGGAAGAGAAGGGATATGATTGGATCAAGGAAGAAGTAAAAGGTAAGTAGTCGGATATGAACGATTTTGAAAAAATAAATACCGATTTGGCAACTTTGTTCAGGGAAGGCCGGGCCTTGCTCGATGCAGGAAACAGCGCGGTAATGAACGGTTGCCGGGAGGAAGCATTCCGTAAATTTGTCGATTTGGGAGGAATCCCGAATAAACAGGAAGATTATATTTATCTGAATCTGCTGCCCTTATTCGGCAAAGATTATAACGTCGTGTTGAAATATATCCGGCAGGAGGTGGATATGAACGAAACTTTCCGCTGTGCTGTTACGGATTTGGTTACCACTCCCGTATTGACCGTGAACGGTTGGTGGTTCGATGGGAATCCGGCAGCCGAAATACCGGAGGAAGTGGTTATCTGTGGTTTGCAGGAAGCGAGTGTGAAATACCCTGATCTGTTTGCTAAACATTATAACCACTATGCGCCTGTCGCTCACCGGGATGGCTTAGTGGCACTGAATACGGCATTTGCACAGGACGGTGTATTTGTTTATGTCCCTGACGATGTCGTTTTAGAATGCCCTTTGCAGATTATCAATCTCTTAAGGGCGAAGGCCGATCTGATGGGATTCCAACGTAACCTGATCGTACTGGGGAAAAATGCCAGAGCGACTGTACTGGTTTGCGATCACACGCTTTCAGAGCATGATTTTTTAATCAACAATACGACCGAAGTATATTTGGGCCCCAATGCCCATATGGAATATTATCAGGTACAGAATCAACATCTCGGGGCTTCCCAGATCAATTCTTTATTTGTCTCAGAACACCGTAATTCCACTTTTGAAAGTAACCTGGTGACCTTGTACGGGGGTACTATCCGGAACAATATGTATGTCGCTTTGAATGAAGAAGGGGGAGAATGTCATTTGTACGGGATGTATATCCAGGATAAAAAACAGATTGTCGATAACTTTTCTTACATCGATCATATTGCTCCGCATTGTACGAGTAACGAGCATTTCAAGGGTGTTCTGGATGATGCTGCACTGGCAAATTTCAGCGGATGTATCCGTGTGCGGCCGGATGCACAGAAGACCGAAGCTTATCAGGCCAATAACAACTTATTGCTGACAGATACCGCCCGGATAAATGCCAAACCCCAGCTGATCATCGATGCCGATGATGTGAAATGTAGCCATGGAGCGACGGTCGGACAGATCGATGAAGAAGCTATGTTCTATCTGCGTTCACGGGGAATCAGTCCGGAAGAAGCCCGGATGATGATGATGTTCGGGTTTGCTCACGACATTATCCGGCGGGTAAAACTCGAACCCCTGCGGGTGAAAATCGATGATTTGATCGATAAGCGGCTGAGGGGTGAATTATCGAAATGTTATAATTGCATTATGCAATGTAAAAAATAATCGGATATGTTCGACGTTGCAAAAGTCCGGAAAGATTTCCCGATATTGGAAGAACAGGTATACGGAAAACGCTTGGTATACCTGGATAATGGGGCGACGACTCAGCGGCCGTTGCAAGTCATTGAAAAAATGAACGAATATTACCTGAAGTACAACTCGAATGTACATCGGGGGGTCCATTTTTTGAGTAATAAATGTACCGATGCCAATGAGGAAGCCCGCGAAATTGTCCGGAAATTCATTCATGCCGGTTCGGATAAAGAAATTATTTTTACCCGGGGTACCACGGAAAGCATCAACCTGGTGGCTTTTTCTTTCGGAGAAGCTTTTATCCGGGAAGGTGACGAAATCCTGGTAACTGAAATGGAGCATCATGCCAATATTGTTCCCTGGCAGATGCTCTGTGAACGGAAAGGAGCGGTATTGAAAGTACTTCCGTTTAACGATAAAGGGGAGCTCGATCTGTCACAACTGGATACTTTATTGACTCCGCGGGTGAAATTAGTTGGAGTCGCTTACGTTTCGAATGTGTTGGGGACGGTAAATCCGGTAAAAGAGCTGATCGGCCGGGCTCATCGGATCGGTGCAAAAGTGTTGGTCGACGGCGCACAAGCTGTTCAGCATATACCGATAGATGTGCAGGCGCTCGACTGTGATTTTTTTGTATTTTCAGGACATAAGTTATATGGTCCTACAGGAGTCGGAGTGTTGTACGGTAAGGAGGATTTGCTGAATCGGATGCCTCCCTGGCAAGGTGGGGGAGAGATGATCAAAGAAGTACATTTCGAAAAGACGACTTATAACGAGCTTCCTTTTAAATTCGAAGCAGGAACTCCCGATTTTATCGGGGTGATCGGCTTGGGAGAAGCCATTCGTTATGTTGAATCCCTCGGTTTGCCAGAGATCGCTGTTTACGAACAGCAGTTGTTGGACTATGCGATGGAGCGGATGCGGCAGGTTCCTGCTATGCGGATTTTTGGCGAAGCTATACGGAAATCTTCCGTCCTGTCTTTTGCATTGGGAGAAATACATCATTCCGATACAGGCATATTGTTAGATAAAATGGGGATCGCTGTTCGTACGGGACAGCTCTGTGCCGAACCGGTCATGCAACATTATGGGGTAACGGGTATGGTAAGAGCTTCGATCGGTATGTACAATACCTCTGAAGAAATCGATCTGTTTTGCGAAGGATTACACCGGGTGGCTAAAATGTTTAAGTTGGCCTGATATTTATATTTTTGTAAAGGATAGGATAAAAATTGATAAAAATGACAATCGAGGAAAAAGAACAGGAAATTATAGATGAATTTTCTATATATGATGATTGGATGGATAAATATGCTTATCTGATCGAGTTGGGATCGGGTCTGGAAGGGATGGATGAAGCACATAAGACCGAAGAAAATCTGATTAAGGGATGCCAGTCGAGGGTGTGGTTTCATGCCGATATGCAGGATGGCCTTTTGTATTTTACAGCTGACAGCGATGCAATTATCACCAAAGGCATCGCCGGATTGTTGATCCGGGTCTTTTCCGGACAGAAGCCGGCGGATATCGCTAAAGCCGACCTGCATTTTATCGATGAGATCGGATTGACCCAGCATTTGTCGCCTACCCGTTCCAATGGCCTGCTTGCGATGGTGAAACAGATCAAATTCTATGCAATTGCTGCTGAGGCAGCTTCGCAAAATACGAAGTAAGAAATTTTAAACGATTAAAGACGGATGGATATGACTGCCAGTATAACAAGGGATCTGATTATTGAGAAATTGAGCACGGTTTATGATCCGGAGATTCCGGTGAATATCTGGGAATTGGGGTTGATATACGATATAGAATTTCCAAAGCCTTCCGAAGTGATCATTCACATGACCCTCACGGCTCCCGGATGCCCGATCGCCGATGAGATCGTGCAGCAAGTGCATGATGTGGTAATGGAAGTCGAAGGTATAGAAAGTGCTACCGTAAACCTGGTTTTCGAGCCGGCATGGACGCCCGACCGGATGAGCGATGTGGCTAAGCTGGAGTTGGGATACGATATTTGAAGCGGAAAAAGAAGGAGCGGAAAAGAAGATTAAAATTTATAAAATATAATTGGGAGGATTTATTGAATATCTTGTTTATTTAACATACATTTACATCGTCAAATCTGTGATTAATTGGTGATTGAAATTATTAGAAGTGTATGAAGCGTATTTTGTTGATTGCGCGGGCAATCCTTTCATTAGGTAGTGTTGTTAAAGCTCAGGATGGGAACAATACATCTTATTTCTTATCAAATCTTCCGCAGCAATTTCGGTTAAATCCTGCTTATCAGCCGGAGTATAAAGTCTTTATCGGTCTGCCGGGGCTCAGTGGCGTTTCCGTGAATTATCTGAACTCTTCGTTTACCGTCGAGGATTTGTTGTTCAAACGGGACGATTCGGTTTATATGGATGTGAATAAGTTTTATAAATCATTGCATAAACGGAATTACATCGCTTTTAATAATGAAAATTCTATTCTTTCCATCGGTGTGAAAGCTAAAAGTTGGTACGGGACTTTGGATATCACTCAGAAAAATGATTTCTTATTTCGTTATAACAAGGATTTGTTCACTTTCCTGAAATATGGTAATACGGACCATCCCTCTATGGATTTCGGGAAGCTGGGGGTCAATCTGAATTCCTATATCGAAGTGGCTTTAGGTTTGTCGAAACAGGTGAACAGTAAGCTTACCGTCGGAGGGCGTTTGAAATATCTTGCAGGTATTGCGAATGCTCATATGACGGATTCTGAATTGGATGTGGTGACAGAGAAAGATGGAACGATGAAGATACATTCCCGGCAGAATATCAGGATCACCGCTCCGGTGAATATTCGTAACGAACAGACAGGTTTGCCGTTCGAACCCAACAAGCCGATCGATTGGGACGATTTCGACTTCAATACCGACGACATCGGGGTTGCGGATTTTCTGAATACTAAAAATCCCGGTTTTGCTATCGATTTGGGAGGTGGATATCAATTCAACGATAAAATTAAATTGTTCGCCAGTTTGACGGATTTGGGTTTTATTCATTGGGGAAATAAGGATTTTCGGTATAATTTTTATCAGGATGCCCGGTTTACCTGGGAAGGGGCCGATATTTCCAATAGTGTGAATAAAGACAATGTGGGATATATTTCTATCGATAGTGCTTTCACGAAGTTGACAGACCAATTGAAAGATAGTTTGCAGCTGAGAAGCAGAGGTAAAGCTTATACTACGATGGTGAGCCCGAAATTGTATTTAGGAGCTACCTATCAGTTGAACCGTACCTTTTATGTCGGAGGGTTGTTCCGGGCTTCATTAGTTGATAAAATGTTTATTCCTTCGCTGACTGCTTCGGTGAACGGACGCTTGATGCGTAATGTCAGTGCTTCGGTTTCATATAGCATTACCCGGGGGAGTTATGTGAATCTCGGTGCCGGTCTGACCGCAAAACTCGGCCCGTTCCAGCTTTATCTGGAAACCGACAACTTATTGGCTTGCAATTATACCAATACACAGTCCGCTAATGCCCGTTTCGGGATAAATTTACTGTTCGGACATAAAGACCATAAGAAAAAGAAAAAAGCAGCCGAAAAAGAACCGCTGGAAGTGATGATTGCACCTGTTCCGGTGAAAAAAGACACAGTCTATAAAGAGGTGGCTCCTGAGGTCGATCCGGTGGCTCCTATAAAAGAGGAGAAAGTAGTCGATACCGAAAGTGATTCAATCAGGGCTTATTATGTGATTGTCGGGAGTTTCAAGAGTAAACAAAGAGTGGAAAATTTGAGAAAACGCTTGGTATTTATGGGATTTAAAGAAAGTGCTATCCTGAGGAACGAAAATGGCATGTACCGGGTGACTACCGCCCCTTTCAATACCCACACCGATTGTTGGAATGAAGTATTCCTGATCAGAAAGAAGTATCCGCAATTTGCCGATGCCTGGGGATTGGCGGTGAGATAATAGAAATATGAGTCGATATGAACATGAAAGAATGGGTTCAGCAAGTGATTAAACCAGCTGAAATAGAAAAATATCTGGTAAACGGAAAAGACTTTATCGATGAAAAATCGATTTTCGGTAATCTTGAAAAATATCGTCAGCCGGATAAACAGCAAGTGCGGGATATTTTACAGAAATCTCTGGATATAAAGTTGTTATCTCCGGAAGAAACGGCTGTGTTGTTGAATGTAGAAGATCCGGGACTGTTGGAAGAAATGCGTGAAGCCGCATTGCAGGTAAAAAAGAAAGTATATGACAACCGGATCGTCTTTTTCGCTCCGTTATATTGTTCCAACCTCTGCGTAAATAGTTGTGTCTATTGTGGGTTCCGAAGTGATAACTGTGCTGAAAAACGGCATGTGTTGACTATGGAGGAGGTGAGACGGGAGACGGAGGCTGTGATCGATGAGGGACATAAACGTTTGATTGCCGTATATGGTGAGCATCCCCAAAGTGATGCCGACTATATTGCCGATAGTATGGCGACGATTTATGCAACCAAACGGGTGACTCCTACCGGGAACGGCTTTAATAATATCCGTCGCATCAATATCAATGCGGCGCCGATGAGTATAGAGAATCTGCGGAAACTGTGGCGTGCCGGAATCGGGACTTATCAGGTGTTCCAGGAAACTTATCATCCGGGACGTTATGCCGAGTTGCATCCGGCCAATACGATTAAAGGAAATTTCCGTTGGCGTTTGTACGCAATGCATCGTGCAATGGATGCAGGGATAGACGATGTGGCTATCGGGGCTCTGTTCGGTTTGTACGACTGGCGTTTTGAGGTGATGGGGTTAGTTCATCATGCTCACGACCTGGAAAGACAGTTCGGTATCGGACCGCACACCATTTCCTTTCCGCGTATGCAGCCTGCTTTGGGATCGTTTGTGAGCGAAAATTCGCCTTATTTGGTCAGGGACGATGCTTTCCGCCGATTGGTGACGGTGTTGCGTCTGGCCGTGCCTTATACAGGCTTGATTGTCACGGCCCGGGAGCGTGCTGAATTACGGCGTGAAATTATCAATTATGGTTGCACACAGACGGATGCTTCTTCGAAAATCGGTATCGGAGCCTATTCCGAGAAAAAGGTACAGGAAGAAAATCCCGATAAGGTTCAGTTTATGCTGGGCGACGAACGCAGTTTGGACGAAGTGATCCGCGAGTTGGCCGGAGACGGTTACATCACTTCTTTCTGTACTGCCGGCTACCGTTGCGGACGTACCGGGGATAAGATCATGAACTTGCTGGAAAAAGGAGTGGAAGGTAAATTCTGTAAGCTGAATGCCGTACTGACTTTCCGTGAATACCTGAATGATTATGCTTCGGCAGAAACCCGTCGGATCGGCGAGCAACTGATCGAAAAAGAGTTGCAGGAAATCGAGGGAATGTCTTTCTTTACAGATAAGAAATTATTGCCGACTTTCCTGAATTATTATAAGCGAATTGCTTCCGGGGAACGGGATTTATATATGTGATCGGAGCGGAGAGTCATTCTAATATTTTAGGTAAAGAAATAGGTAAATGTGCTCAAACTGAAATCTTTCTTAGTTTCTAGGTGTACCATATCTAGTTTTATTTTTTTAGGTTTCAAGGGGTACAAAAATTTCAGAAGTTAACCGTTGTCACTGAAAACGTACTAATTATAAGATCGATGCCCCCTGCGGCCGTAAAAAGGCGGTACAGGGGACATCGATTTGACAAACCAATTGCTCTTTTGGTTATTCCAGTACTTTTTTGATTTGTCGTTTGGCTAAGGTGAGGGGAGCTAATGAACAGGGGCCGTTGATACAACCTCCGTCGCAGGCCATTACTTCGACGAATTGAGCGTCGGGTTTTTTAGCCATACTCTTCAATAGGGCTTGATTTTTCTTATCCAACCCTTCGATATGAATATTGGAATATTTGTCGCCGATGGCATTGACAACAGCTGCCTGTACTCCGCCGGCCTGAGCAAATCCACGGCCGTACTTCGTCACTTCGTGGTTGAGCTCTTTCTCGCTGCAATTGGCTACATCTATGTCATAAGCCACCATAAAAGCACCCAGCTCTTCGAAGCTCATCACATAATCCACTTCGTCGACCGAATCGGCTTCATGGCGTTTGGCCAGGCACGGTCCGATGAATACGACTTCGGCATCCGGATATTTCTCCTTCGCGTATCGGGCTGCATAGACCATCGGGCTCCGGGTTTCCGAAACATAGGGTTTCAGCATCGGAGCATGCTTGTCCACCCAACCGGTATAAGCCGGGCAACAAGAGGTGGTCATAAAAGCTTGGCCTTCCTGCATTTTTTCTTCCAATTCTTTGGCTTCGTTTGCAGCTGTGATTTCGGCACCGAGAGCAACTTCGATCACATCGTCGAAACCGATTTGTTTGATCGCTGCCAGTACTTGCCCCGGAGTGGCATTGAACTGTCCATAGATAGCAGGAGCAGGGATAGCTACGATTTTTTTCTTCGGATTACTAATACTTTTGTGTATATCGATGATTTTCGACCGTTCCATGATAGCTCCATAGGGACAGGCTTGCATACATTTTCCGCAATAGATACACTTTTCTTTATCGATATGTTCTACGCCTTCGGCATCTTTACTGATCGCTTTTACGGGACAAACGTCTTCGCAAGGAACAGGCGTGTATACAATAGCATGATAGGGGCAAACTTTCTGGCATAATCCGCAGCTGACACAATCCTCACTGCTGATACTGGCTTTGCCGCCGATAAACGAAATCGCAGCTTTGGGGCAGTTCATCACACAAGGCCGGCCTTCACATCCCCGGCAAAGGTTTGTGACGGCATATTGTGATTGGATACAGGCACTACAAGCTTCGTGGACAACAGAAAGAATATTTTCCTTCATATTTTTATTAGCCATCGCCATGCGGGCGAAATCGGAGAGATGAATCAGGTCGATCTCTTCGTCTGTAATTTCAAAGCCCAGAATCGAGATAATCTTGTGTTTGAGGATGTAACGGTCTTTGTGGATGCAACACCTCACCGGTCGCTTGTTGCGTGGACGCATTTCGACAGGGAGATATTTCAGACCTGTGATCAGTTCGTCTTTTTTTAATAACTTGACAATCCGGATTAATAACTCCCGTTTGGTGAGCATCGCAAAATTATCGTACAACATGTCTTAATTCTTCTTTTATAATTCGTAATAGGGTTTCTTTACTGACACCGGTTATGATTTCTCCGTTCAGCTCTGCAAAAGGAGGTGTATCTTTGCCGTTACACCGTTGCAGACAAGGAGAAAAGGTGATTTCAATGCCTTGTTTTTCTTCTTCAGACAACAATTCTTCTATTTCCATTAATTGGGCTCCGCCCATGACATAACACATGGTTCCTGCACATAATCTCAGTTTGATTTTGTCCATAGGATTCAAATTTAAAATTTCTTTCCTGTTAATGTGTAGTCTTTGATGTGTGTCATTTTGAGGGGTCAAAGATAGGTAATTTCTACATCTTTCAGGAATTTCGTTTCTAATAAATATTTAATTTTTTTTACCACATTACGCCGGATTTCCAGTTCTACGGGTAGGTTGGGATCCTGATGTGCCACATTGATCCGGGTACCGACGATAAAGGTGATTTTATCACTGTTTTGTATCAGATTAACCAGGTCGTTGGCCGGACCCTGTGATTTTTCGGGGATCCCTTGTGTTAAAAGCCGCTCCACCGTACTTAAGGTCAGAATCCCTTCCGTGATCAGGTCGATTCCTTCCATATAGGAGAGTGGGGGGAGCTCTTTATCGGTGATATCCATACTGACCTGCAGGGGGAGTTGAAGTTCCCTTGAAATAATCGTGGCTGTCGTTCCTCCGCAGAGTACTTTTTTACCTTTGAAATCCCTGACTTTTTCTGCCAGATACCGGTCTTTTTTTTCATCGTAAGGCGGGCCGGTACAGATGAGCAGATTGCGCGGCGTTCGCCGGTAAATGACACAACAGCTGGTGTCGTCCAGCAAACGATAGTTATCGTTGCGTTCGGCCCTTAAAACGATCTTGCGGGCTAATTCTTTCGCCGATATACCGGGGTACTGGCTTAAGGTTTCTGCAATGTAGATACCGACTCCTTCGTCCCAACCGAAAGGCATATTACTGCTACCCATTCCCGATTGGCTGACTCCGTCGGAAAAACAAATCAGGCGGTCTTCTTTTTCCAGCTTGAACTCCGATATCCACAGAAAGGTATTTTCCAGATCTTCCCGTTCGATCGGGATCTTTTTTTTCCGGATTTCCACTGCCTGTCCGCGACGAAACAGATAGACCGCCGGGCTTTCGTATTCCACGATCCGGGTATTCCCGAAACAATCGATGTCGAAGATACAAAAGGTGGAATAACTGATTTTACGGACCATATCCTTAGGCAGGGTATGGATAATCGAGAGAGCGGTTTGGAGGATACTTTCGTTCATGGCTGTGTAATTCATGGCCATAGTAGCGGTCATCGCCGATAAAACACTGGCTTTGATACCACTCCCTAAACCGTCCGATAATACACTGATGATCCGGTCTTCCTCTTTTAACTTCTGGGACATGTAACTGTCTCCACAGACGATATTGCCTGCTTTATTTTTTTGGAAACAGTCTACTTCTATAAATATATCCGATTCTTTCATCCTTCCTTTTTTCTTATAAACTCGTTCCCCCATCTTTTTCCCCTCCAACCTTTTTTCTCCCTCCCCTCTTGCTTCTGGCCTTTAGCTTTTTACCTTTTCCCCCGCCTCCATAATCGACCGTAGGGTAGCATCGGTAAAAGCTGCATTTTCACCTAGCAGGCAAGCCACTTCCTGTACTGTAGCCATATATTTGCGTACCACTTCCTGGGTTTTTTCCAGCATCCATTCTTTACGGACATAAGGTTCCCGAAGATCCTGTAAGATTCCGAATACCAGGCGGTGGGGTTGGATATTATAAATAGAGAGCAGCCAGATTTTATCGCCTTCCCGGATTTGCCGTTCCGTGATCTCTTTACCTGTGTTCAATACTGTGCGGAAGAGGTCGGTGAAGCTACAGATTTTGTCCAATTCGACGCCTTGTAATCCGGGCGAAGCTTCGTAGACCATGACGACATCCTCTCCCAGCAGGTTGGCACAACAGCTGTTCATATCGGAGATTTTCAGATCATTATCGACCAGTAATACGCCTGCCGGTATTTTTTGTAACAAGACGGTCGCTTTGTCGTGGGCCACCCGTCGCATATAGGATACGCACATGTTTTCTTCTGCCCGGCCTTCGACCAGGGCTACTGCAAAATCACGGCAGGAGTCATAACCACACCCGCTACAGTTGAGCTCGTCTTCAGGACTGTTTTTACCGACAGCAGATAAGGCTTGCTTGATCTCTTCTTCTGTATGCCGGGCCGTCGAACAGTCGTAAGCCTTGAATGTCGTGGTCAGATCGATATGCCCGAGATCGGGAACGGTACTTTCGGGGTGTGCGGCCCGGTGTTGCTGAATATTGTATCTTTTGATGGCCAGAGAAGTCTGGCTGAGTTTGGCCGGACCATTGATGCAGCCTCCTTTACAGGCCAGCAGTTCCAGAAAAATCGTATCTTTTTCCCGGCGCGTATCCAGGTTCTTGATGACATCTTTGATATTACTCAAATCGGAGAAAGCCATTTTTACAATCTTTTTGCTTTCACCGTCGATACCCGGAAGCATGCCTCCTTCGACAGGGTACAGAGAACCGATTCCGGCCTGCCAGGGGATAAAGTGATCCTCTGCAGCCGGAGTTAATTGTTCGGGATGAATATTTTCTTTTTCAAACCAGTTTTTCAGGTCTTTAAAAGTGATAGCCACTTCCACCAGCTCTTTAAAATGATCCGCTTCCAGTTTCTTACAGATACATGGGCCTGCAAAGATGACTTTTAAATCGTTTCCGTAATAGTCTTTTAAAATTCTGGCATGAGCTAACATAGGAGAGAGCATCGGCGTGATGGCCGGAGTATGCTCGGCGGAGTATTTCCGGATGTATTCGACCACTACCGGACAGGCGGAAGAGATATACACTCCCGGTTGCGATTGTTGTAGATAATCCGATACCCGTGAAGAGACCAATTCTGCACCGATCGCAGTCTCGGATACTCCTGAAAAACCAAGTTTGCGGATGGCTGCGATAAGTTGTCCGATGGATAAATCTTCGAATTCACAGGCCCAGGAGGGGGCGAGGGATAAGATTACCCGGGGATAATTCTGCAAGATAAGACGGGTACGGCTGACCCCGTCCCGGATCTTTTTTGCACCGGTAGGGCAAACTTGGGTACAGTGGCCACAGTAGATACATCGTTCTTCTATGATGTAGGCCTTATTGTCTTCGATCTGAATCGCTTTTACCGGACATTCACGGACACATTTATAACAGTCCTGACAATTTTCCGGTTCGGTATAGATCGGTTTTAAATCCATAGATCTGTTCATAGTTGCTGGGTAAACTGTGTTATGGGTGAGGTTGCCTTTCGCCTGTTATTATTTTATCGGAAATTCTTCCTGAAGTATTTTGTATAAACCCGAGAGATTGACCTCTTTGTAGACTTTCTCGTCGATTCGGAGGATCGGGCCGCTACTGCATAATTCTTCGCACAGATGACCGGAGAATGAAATCTCGGCTTCCAGGTGATTTTCTGCTATGTATTTCTTGATTACTTCGAGATGGACATTGTTTCCCCGGGAATAACACGAACTGCCCAAACATATTTTAATTTGACGCATAGGACATTTTTAGGCAAATATAGTGAAACTCGCTCACATACGGATGGATTTCAGAGGAATAATGCAAAGTGCTTGGACGAGAAAGGGATAAGTCGTTTTGTT